>C688J35102_120989873_pt1 | contig 15010 bp, 8 predicted proteins | sample HopSoiMetagenom2_FD_35102 | JGI IMG/M metagenome (IMG submission 35102)
AGCGCGTTACGGCGCTACTGGAGCGGCGAAGGCAGCCTGATCGGAGAAGTATCGAACCGCATGACGGCCTCATCGGATTTGTTCCGCCACCACGGCCGCACTCCCCGCGCCGGCATCAACCATATCACCGTGCACGACGGTTTCACGCTGGCCGACCTCTTCAGCTACAACGAGAAGCACAACGAAGCCAATGGCGAAGGCAACCGCGACGGCTCGAACGACAACTTGAGCAATAATTGCGGCGTCGAGGGGCCGACCGACGATCCGGAGATCACCGCGCTGCGGCGACGATTGCGCAAGAACCAGCTGGCGTGTCTGCTGCTGGCGCAAGGCGTGCCGCTGATCCTCGCCGGCGACGAAGTCGGCAACACCCAATTCGGCAACAACAACGCTTATTGCCAGGACAACGAGACCGGCTGGGTGATCTGGGACGGACTTGGCCGCGAGGATGAGGACCTCACCAATTTCGTCGGCCACATGACGTCGTTGCGCACGCGATTTCCGCAAATCCGCTCGCGGCGCTGGGTCGACGGCCGCCGAGCCGATGGCTCCTATGGCGTGTTGTGGCTGACCCCGTCGGCGGACGAGATGAAGGAGCAGGACTGGAATTTTCCCGAAGGCCGGTTTCTCTCTTACGTGCTGAGCCCCGCCCAGCAAGGCGAGGCCCCGATCTTCATCGTGCTGAATGCGGCGCCGGAGCCGATCGCGTTCAAACTGCCGAAAATGCCCGAGTACAAAAGCTGGGAACGCCTGCTCGACACCACGCAAGGCGTACAGGTTTCGGAAAGCTTCGCCTCGGGCGCGAATGCCGAGGCGCCTCCCCGCTCGGTTCTTGCGTTTGCGGGCTCGGCATGAAGGCGCGGCCATTCGGCGTCAGGCTGACGGAGAACGGCGCCATTTTCCGCTTGTGGGCGCCGGCCGCAAAACGCGTCGACCTGTTGCTTGACAAGCCGCACGCCATGAGCCGCGGCGCGGACGGCTGGTTCACCGCCGATATCGCGGGGGTGCGGGCCGGCGCGCGCTACAAATACCGCATCGATGACGAGATCGACGTCCCCGATCCTGCCTCGGATTTTCAGCCCGACGACGTCGCCGGGCCGAGCGAAGTGATCGACCACGCCGCCTATCGGTGGCGGGCGCATGACTGGCGCGGGCGGCCGTGGCGGGAGGCGGTCGTCGTCGAGACCCATGTCGGCACCTTCACGCCCGGCGGCACCTATCGCGCGATGGTCGAGCGGCTTCATGACTTGGTGCGGACCGGATTCACCGCGCTGGAATTGATGCCGCTGGCCGATTTCGCAGGCAGCCGCAACTGGGGCTATGACGGCGTGCTGTGGTACGCGCCCGACAGCGCCTATGGCCGGCCGGACGACCTGAAATGCCTGATCGACGAGGCGCATCTGCGCGGGCTGATGGTGTTTCTCGACGTGGTCTACAACCACTTCGGCCCGGAAGGGAACTACCTCAGCCGCTACGCGCCGGCCTTCTTCACCGAGGCGCAGACGCCATGGGGCAGCGCGATCGATTACCGCGTGCGCGAGGTGCGCGCCTTCGCCGTCGAGAACGCGGTGCATTGGCTCCGCGACTACCGCTTCGACGGGCTGCGGCTGGATGCCGTGCATGCCATCACCGAACCCGGCGAAGTCTCCATGCTGCACGACCTCAGCCGCGCGGTCGGCGAGTTGGCGAAGGAAACCGGCCGTCAGATTCATCTCGTGCTGGAGAATGACGATAACGCCGCGAGCCTGCTGGATCCTACCGAAGAGCCGCCGCGCGGCAAATACCGGGCGCAGTGGAACGACGACTACCATCACGCCTGGCATGTCCTGCTGAGTGGCGAGACCCAGGGCTATTACGGCGACTACGGCAAGGCGCCGCTGCGCGATGTCGCGCGCTCGCTTCAATCAGGATTCGTCTACCAGGGCGAGGCATCGGCGCATCGCGGCGGACAGCCGCGCGGCGAGCCAAGCGGCGCGCTGTCGCCGTTGGCCTTTGTCAATTTCCTGCAGAACCACGACCAGATCGGCAACCGCGCGCTCGGCGACCGCCTTGAAAGCCTCGCGCGTGAGCAGGCGATCGAGGCCGCGCTGGCGATCACCTTGCTCGCGCCGATGGTCCCGATGCTGTTCATGGGCGAGGAATGGGGTTCGACCGCGCCCTTCCCGTTTTTCTGCGGCTTCCAAGGCGAATTGGCGGACGCGGTTCGCAGGGGCCGCCGCAAGGAGTTCGCGGAAGCCTATGCCAGGTTTGGCGACGACGTCCCCGATCCGCTGGACGAGGCGACCTTCCGCTCCGCCGTGCTGGATTGGAACGCGCGCGATCTGCCGAAGGCGCGTCGACGACTGACGCTGGTGCGCGAATTATTGTCGATCCGGCGGCGCGACATCGTTCCGCGGCTCGATGGCGCGCGCTTCGGCGACGCAGCCGCCGGCGATAACGGCCTGTTGTCCGCGAACTGGCAGATGGGCGACGGCACCTCGCTGCGCCTGCACGCCAATCTCTCGGACCAGCCTACCGCCGCGCACAGCCCCGTGTCCGGAACGAAACTGTGGGGCGGCGACTTGTCCGGCGTCTTGTCACCATGGTCGGTGCACTGGCACATCGGACAGAGGTAATGCCGCCCGCCATTCCCATCGCGACCTATCGCGTGCAGCTGACGGCCGACTTCAATTTCGACGCAGCCGCCGCCATCGTGCCTTATCTGAAGGCGCTCGGCATCACCCACCTCTACGCGTCGCCATTCCTGAAAGCCCGCAAGGGCAGCACCCACGGCTATGACATCGTCGACCACACCAAGTTCAATCCCGAGCTCGGCGGCGAGGCCGGCTTCGAGCGGCTGAGCGAGACGCTGCAACGGCACGATCTCGGGCTCATTCTGGATTTCGTGCCCAACCATGTCGGCGTCCACTTCGCCGACAATCCATGGTGGCTCGACGTGCTGGAATGGGGCGAGAATTCGCCCCATGCCGTTTCCTTCGACATCGACTGGGATTTGCTGCCCTGGCGCTCCCGCGGCGGCGTGCTGCTGCCGATCATCGGATCCTCCTATGGCGAGGCGCTGGAAAAGGGCGAGATCGAGCTGCGTTACGACGCCGGCGAGGGCAGCTTCTCGGCGTGGTATTTCGAGCATCGGATGCCGATCGCGCCGGAGCGCTACGGCGAAATCCTGCGCAGCATCGTCAGGCATGCCGGCGCCGAGGGCCAACAGGCCGGCCGGCAATTGCTCGATCTCGCCGCCCGCCACACCGGCCCGCGGGATCCGTCGCGCGCGCAGGCGCCGGCGTTCAAGGCCGAGTTGGCGGCAATCGCGGGCGGCGCGGACATCATCGCGCGCGGGCTCGAGGCATATCGGGCGGGCCCGGACCGGGCCGCGGAAACGCTGGCGCTGCATCATCTGCTGGAGCGCCAGCATTATCGCGCCGGGCAATGGCGGCTCGCGTCAAGCGAGATCAACTATAGAAGATTTTTCGACGTCAATTCGCTCGCCGGCTTGCGCGTCGAGGACCGCGGCACGTTCGACGCCATCCACGCCCTGGTCAAGCGGCTGATCGAAGACGGCAGGCTGCAGGGGCTGCGGCTCGATCACATCGACGGCCTGCGCGACCCCGCGCAATATTTCCAGCGGCTGCGAAAGCTGGTCCGCGAGTCGCAAGGCGACCCGGGCCGCTCGTTCTACATGGCGGTCGAAAAAATCCTCGGCAAGCACGAGCAGCTGCATCGCTTCGCAGGCGTGCACGGCACTACCGGATATGAATGGCTGAACGCGATCTCGCAGGCGCTGCTCAACGGCAACGGGCTGGAGGCGCTCAATGAGACATGGCGGCAGGTCAGCAACCAGTCGCCGAAACTCGCGCCGGTGCTGCTGCAAGCCAAGCGCCGCGTGCTGGAGACGCTGCTCACTTCCGAATTCACGGTGCTGTGGCGGCTACTCGCGCGCATCGCCGGCGGTCACTACACGACCCGCGACTTTTCCGCCGACAGCCTGCGGCAGGCGCTCGAGCTCTATGTGCTGCATTTTCCGGTCTACCGCACCTACCTCACCGCGGCGGGTCCGTCGGCGCATGATCGCGCGCTGATCTCGGAGACCATCGAGAAAGCGCGGGCGAACTGGTTCGGTGCCGACGAAGGCATTTTCGATTTCCTCCGCGACGCGCTGACGCTGGACCTGATCGCGCCGGGCCGGCCGTTGCACAGCAAGCCGAGGGTGCGACGCTTTGCGCTGAAAGTGCAGCAGTTCACCGGGCCGATGATGGCGAAATCGCTGGAGGACACCGCCTTCTACCGCTACCACCGCCTGCTCGCGCTGAACGAAGTCGGCGGCGATCCGGCAACCCAGGCGCTGTCGGTCGAGGCCTTTCACGACGTGATGCGCCGGCGCGCCAAGGACTGGCCGCACGGCATGACCGCCACCGCCACCCATGACACCAAGCGCGGCGAGGATGCCCGCGCGCGGCTCTTGGCGCTGGCCGAACTGCCGGGGGATTGGACCGGCGCAGTGGGCCGGTGGAAAACGCTCAACGCGCCGCATGTCGTCGTCGAAGGGGACATGCGCAGCCCGTCGGCGGCGTTCGAATACATGCTGTACCAGACGTTGGTCGGGGCATGGCCGCTTCAGCCAGGCGACGCGTCGTTCGCGGAGCGCATCCAGGCCTATGCGCTGAAGGCGGCGCGCGAGGGCAAGCAGGAGACGAGCTGGCTCAACCCGAACCAGGCCTATGAGGCGGGGCTGCGCACCTTCATCGAGCGGATCCTCGATCCCAATTTGTCCGCCGAATTCCTCGACTCGCTGCAATCCTTCACCGAGCGCACGTCGCTGCTCGGCGCGCTCAATTCACTGAGCCAGCTCACGCTGAAGGCGACGATCCCGGGCGTTCCGGATTTCTATCAGGGCACCGAGCTCTGGGACTTTTCGTTGGTCGATCCCGACAATCGCCGGCCGGTCGATTTTGCGGCGCGCGAGGCGGCGCTAACAGCCCTCGAAACGCCGGACTGGCGGAGCCTCGCGCAAAACTGGCGCGACGGCCGCATCAAGCTCGCATGGACCCGGCATCTCCTGAAACTGCGCGGTGAACTGGCCGACGTTTTTGCCAGAGGCGCTTACCAGCCGCTCGAGGTTTCGGGACCGCAGCGCGGGCACGTCATCGCCTTCGCCCGTCGATATGGCGGCGACGCGGTGATCGTCGTGGTCGGCAAAGCGCTGGCGCCGCTCACCCAGGGCGGCCGGACCTGGCCAGCGCCCGATGCGTTCGAAGGCGCCATCCGTGTGAGCGGATACTCAGTCGCAGGCGCCGGCGGAAAAGAGCTGCCGCTTGCACAAGCTTTCGAACATCTGCCGGCCACCGTGCTGAAGGCCACGGTTGTCGGACGACGCGGCCGGAAAACTTAGCAGCGCAAATGAAAGGCCGCCCGGGATCGATGGGCCGGGCGGCCTGGCGGATGTCGTGCCGACTCGAATCGGTTCCCTACCCCCCGCGCAAGCCGATCATCTCCAGAAACTGGTCCGCTTCAAGCAGCCGCTGCGCATGCTGCAGTGCGTTTCCTTGAGAATGTCGCAGGCTGTTGCCGTGCTGCACCTATCAGTCGCGCTTGGTCAGCAGCAGATTGCCGCGGCTCTTGATCGCCGACTGCGCGGCTTCCGCGAAGCGCTGCAGCAACCACGGCAGCGTCACCTCGACCCGGACGTGGTCGTCTTCCACGTCGACGTGGCCGGCGGCCGCCTGTCCGAGCGCGCGCACGCGGAACGTCATGCGGTCGCCGGCCCAGCTTTCCTCGTCGACCTTCAGCACCGGCACGGTGGCGGCGGCGCGCGTCAGCCCGGCCTGCAGGCGCCGGCGCGCCTCCTCGCGGCCGAGGCGATGGGGAATGGAAACCACGAGGGGTACCGGCATGACGAGATCCTTTATGAGCTTAAGTTCATGTAATCCCTTATGTTCCGCCCCAAAAGGGCGATCGTCACAAGGTCCGGTTCCATAATGGAACTTTCTGCCGCCCGCGTGGTTTTCCCTGTCGACGGCAGAGCAACCATGGCCGGCTGCCGGGCTGAGGAGAAAACACATGTCTATCGGCGCAATCGTCCTGATCATCCTGATTATCGCCCTGCTCGGCGGCTTTAGCGGCGTCGGCGGGGGCCCATTCTACGGCACCGGCTATTACGGCGGCGGCGGCCTCGGCCTCATCATCGTCATCCTGCTGATCCTGCTGCTGCTCGGGAAGATCTAACGACTAGGACCGTCATTCCGGGGCGCGCGTCTTCGCGCGAACCCGGAATCCAGAGGTAACAACTTCTGGATTCCGGGTTTGAGGCTTCGGGCCGCGCTTTCGCGCGGGTCGAAGCCTCGCCCCGGAATGACGGCGGTTATACCGCCGCGAGCTTCTTGATGGCCGGCTTGATCGACGCCGCCGCCTGGTCATATCCCTCCCATGCCTTGGTCCTGGCGAGCAGGGCCGGCACCGTCCGCACCGTATAGCGCTTGGGATCGAGGTCGCCGCGCACTTGCGACCAGGTCAGCGGCATCGAGACCGTGGCGCCCTCGCGCGCGCGCGGCGACAGCGGCGCCACCGCCGTCGACATCCGGTCGTTGCGCAGATAGTCGAGGAAGATTTTTCCCTTGCGCAGCTTCTTGGCCATGTTGAGCAAATAGCGCTCGGGCTCGTCGTTCGCCATCCACTGGCAGACGCCTTGCGCGAACTTCTTGGCCTCCGGCCAGTCCACCTTTTCCTTTGCGCCATACAGTAGCGGCGTCACCAGATGCAGGCCCTTGCCGCCGGTCGTCTTGCAGAACGGCTCCAATCCGAGGTGCTTGAGCCGGTCGCGCATGTCCTTGGCCGCCTCGATCACCTCGGTGAAATCGACGTCCGGCGCCGGGTCGAGATCGAACACCAACCTGCCCGGCGTGTCAGGCTTGTCGGGCGCACAATTCCATGGATGCAGTTCGAGCCCCGCGACTTGCGCGATCGCGGCCAGACCCTCGACGCGGTCGACCTGCAGATAGGGCTTGCGGTCGCCGGAGACTTTTACCGATTCCAGCAGATCGGACATGCCCTGCATGGCATGGCGCTGAAAGAAACGCTCGCCATGGAGCCCGTCGGGCGCGCGCACGATCGAGCTCGGCCGTCCCTTGATATGGCCGATCATCCATTCGCCAACAGATTCGAAATACTGCGCCAGGTCGAGCTTGGTGACCGGCTTGCCGTCGCCCGCATCGGGCCATAGCGGCTTGTCTGGTTTCGAGATCACGACGCCCATCACCTCGGCCGATTTGCCGTTCGCCTTGGCCGGTCGGGCGTCATTGGTTTTCACCGGCTTGCTTCTCGCCGCCGCGGCGGTTGGTTTCTTGATTTCGGTCGTGACCGGCCGCTCGGCCCGGACCTCGCTCGCCGGCTTGTCCTGACGCAGCCCCTTGAACGAGGCCTGCCGGACATTGCCGTCGCCGGTCCAGCCAGCGAACTCAATCTCGGCGACGAGGTCGGGCTTGAGCCAGTGCACCTCGCGCGCCTTCCGCGGTGCATTCTTGCCGCCGAACGGGCTGGTTTTGGCTTCCGCTTTCTTCAAGGCCGGCATCAGGCGCTTTACCTTGTCCTGACCGAATCCGGTGCCGACCATTCCGACATAGGCGAGATGATCGTCGCGATAGACGCCGGCCATCAGCGAGCGGAACTTGCCGTTGGTGGTCTTCCAGCCGCCGAGCACCACCTCATGGCCGGCCCGGCATTTCGTCTTGGTCCAGTTGTCCGAGCGGCCGGAATAGTAGGGCGCGTCCAGCCGCTTCGACACGATGCCTTCCAGCGACATCTTGCAGGCCGACTCCCACACCGCTTCGCCCCCGGTTTCGAGGTGGTCGAGATAGTGGATGACGCCGCCTCCGGGATTGCCCTTAGCCCCGAGTAATTCCTTCAACCGCCGCTTGCGCTCGCTAAGCGGCTGCCGGCGCAGGTCGTATTCGTCGACGAACAGCAGGTCGAAGGCATAGAACATCAGATTGTCAGTGCGGCCGTCCGACAACGCTGCCTGCAGCGCGGCGAAATTCGGCTCGCGCTTCTCGTCCAGCGCCACCACCTCGCCATCGATCAGGGCGTCCGGCAGCGCGCTTGCGGCTTCGGCGATGGTGGAGAATTTCTCGGTCCAGTCGAGACCCTTTCGGGTCTTCAGCGTCGCCCGGCCATCCTCGATGCGGAGCTGAATCCGGTAGCCGTCGAGCTTGATCTCGTGGCCCCATCCCTCGCCGCCCGGCGGCCGCTCCACCAGGGCGCAGAGCTGCGGCGCGACAAAATCCGGGATACTGGCGACCGTCGCACCCCTTGCCGGCGCCTTATGGCTTCCGCCGTTTGCGCTGGACTTTTTTTTTGCGCTGCGCGCCTCGGCCGCATCGCCGCGGTTGGACTGCCACACCGCGTCGGCCTTGGCGCTGCCGTTGTTGGCCGACATGAAGGGTTTCGGCGCCTTGCCCTTGCCCGCCGCGATCTGCTCCATGGACCGGCCAGAGGCGACCGAGCGGTCCTGATCGAGGATATCGTTGTCCTCGCCTTCGCGCGCGAAATCGTCGCGGTGCTTGATCAACAGCCAGTTGGTGCGCTTGCCGCCGGTGCGGTCGCTGCGCATGCGCACCAGCACCCAGCTGCCGTGCAGCTTTTTGCCCTCGAGCGTGAACTTCAGATCGCCTTTCTTGAATCCCCTCTCCGGATCGTCCGAGGTCCAGTAGCCGCGGTCCCACAATAGCACCGTGCCGCCGCCATACTGGCCCTCCGGGATGGTGCCTTCGAAGTCGCCATAGTCCAGCGGATGATCTTCCACCTCCACGGCGAGCCGCTTGTCATGCGGATCGAGCGAGGGGCCCTTGGTCACCGCCCAGGACTTGAAGACGCCGTCATATTCCAGCCTGAGGTCGTAATGCAGCCGGCTGGCATCATGCTTCTGGATAACAAAGCGGCGGCGTTCGGATGGCGCGACTTTCGATTCACCGCTCGGCTCGGCGGTCTTTTCGAAATCCCGCTTCTTTCGATAGACCGAAAGTTTCTGGTTGGCCACGGCGCGTCCTGCTGACAGATCGGGTCACGATACGACCCGGAACCAAAACCTCCAAACGCGGTTGAAGTTCCGTCTTGCGTACATCGGATTCGCCTTGATCGCCAACGAGTTGGAGAATGCAATGGCCCCCCGCGCCTACTGGAAAGGCTCCCTCAAACTGTCGCTGGTGACGTGTCCCGTGGTGCTTTATCCGGCGTCCACGAGCGTGGAGAAGACACGCTTCCACATGATCAACAAGGAAACCGGCAACCGGCTGAAGCAGCAGATGGTCGATTCCGAGACCGGCGACGTCGTCGAGAGCGACCAGAAGGGCCGCGGCTATGAGGTGAGCAAGGGCCGCTATGTCGAGATCGAAAGGGAGGAGCTGGAAGCCGTCCAGGTCGAGAGCAACCACACCATCGACATCGAGAGCTTCGTGCCGCGTGAAGAGATCGACAAGCGATACCTCAATCACCCCTATTACATCGCCCCCGACGGCAAGGCCGCCATCGAGGCCTTTGCGGTGATCCGCGACGCCATGAAGGACCAGGATCGCGTGGCGCTGGCACGCATCGTGCTGTCCAACCGCGAGCACGTCATGGCGATCGAGCCGCTCGGCAAGGGTCTGCTCGGCACCACGCTACGCTATCCCTATGAGCTGCGCGACGAGGACGAATTCTTCGACGACATCAAGAATCCGAAGATCACCAAAGATATGGTCGAGCTCGCCACCCATATCCTCGACAGCAAGGCCGAGCATTTCGATCCGTCCAAATTCAAGGACGAATATGAGAATGCGCTGAAGGCGCTGGTCAAGCGCAAGGCGGCCGGCAAGCCGGTGAAGGTGGTCGAAAAAGAGGAGCGGCCCGACAACGTCGTCAACCTGATGGATGCGCTGCGCCAGAGCCTCAAAGGCGGAGCTTCGAAGAAGCATGCGAGCCATCCCAGGCCGCATAGCGGACGGCGCGCATCGCGACCGGCCAAGAAAGCGCACCGCTCCCCGGCGCGGCAACGCAAGGCGAGTTGAGGCGACTCACGCTCAGTCCGGCGCGCGGAGCCGATAGCCGATGCCGGTTTCGGTCAGCACGAAATGCGGGCGCTCGGGATCGGCTTCGATCTTCTGCCGAAGCTGGCGAACATAGACGCGCAAATATTGCGCGTCGGTCAGCTCGTTCCACAGTTCCTTCAACAGGAAGCGGTGAGTCAGCACCTTGCCGGCGTGTTGCACCAACACGCGCAGCAGGTCGTATTCCTTTGGCGACAGCTTGATCTCGCGGGCGCCTATCTTGACGATGCGACGTACCAAGTCGACCGAGAGGTCGCCGGAGTGAAACAGCGGGCGCTCGCCCTGCACCTGCAACTGGTGTCGCAGCGCCGCGCGCATGCGCGCCAGCAACTCGTCCATGCCGAACGGCTTTGTCACATAGTCGTCGGCGCCGAGATCCAGCGCCTGCACCTTTCCCGCCTCGTCGCCGCGGCTCGACAGCACCACCACCGGGACGCTGTCGTTTCGCGCGCGAATGGTGCGCAGCAGTTCATGGCCCTGGATGTCGGGAAGGCCGAGATCGAGGATGATCAGCGCGGGCTGCTGCGCCAGCTGCTCCAGCGCGGTTCTGCCGTTGGAAGCCTCGATCACCTCATAACCCTGCGTGCTCAGTCCCATGCGCAGCAGCTTGCGGATCGGGGGCTCGTCTTCGATCACGAGGACCTTGACCGCCGAGGCGTTCATGCCGCGGTGTCCAGCGCTTGCACTTCGGCTGGTACCGGCAGCCGGATCGTCAGCACCGCGCCGCTGCGGTCGCCGCGGTTGCCTGCCGAGATGGTGCCGTGCATGGCCTCGACGAAACCGCGGGATATCGCAAGCCCAAGTCCGGTGCCCGGGCGGACGTGATCGGCTTTCTGCACCCGATAGAATTTCTCGAACACGCTTTCCAGCTCGGCCTGCGGAATGCCGGCGCCCTCATCGATCACCTGCAGTGCAACCATTTCACCGTCGCGCCGGGCATTCAGTACGATGGCGCTGCCCGAAGGCGCGTATTTGGCGGCGTTATCCAGCAGATTGAACAGCACCTGCTCGAACAGAACGGCGTCGAGCTCCAGCATCGGCAGGCCGGCCTGCAATTCCAGCCTTACCTGGTGCTGCAAAAGAATCTTGCCGGCGCGGCGCAAGGCGCTTCCAACGATCTCGCTGAGGTCATGCCGCGCCGTGTTGGGCACGATGGCGCCCGACTCCAGCTTGGTCATGTCGAGCAGGTTGGCAATGAAGCGGTTGAGCCGCTCTGATTCTTCGATGATGGTCGCGAGCAACTCGGCCTTTTCCGCGTCCGACAGGTTTGGTGAGTAGTTCTTCAGCGTGAAAGCCGAGCCGAGCACGGACGCCAGCGGCGTCTTGAGGTCATGCGAGATCGAAGTCAGCAGCGCCGCGCGCAGCCGCTCGGATTCGACGCTGCGCCTGACCCGTTCCATGTCCTCTACCAGCAGCACCCGTTCGATCGCCAGCGCGCCCTGATCGACCAGCGCATCGAGCAGGCGGCGCTGGTCTGGGGTAAGCAGCGGCCCCGAGCGGTCGTCATCGATGCCGATCACGCCGATGATGCCGCGCCCGGTGCGCATCGGCAGGAACAGCCGTTTTGCGCCCGGCAGCGTATCCGCGCCGCGACCCGCCGGGCGGTCGTTGCCCCAGGCCCAATTCGCGGCAGCCACGTCCGTCTTGTCAAGCCGGTCTTCCGGAGGATAGCCAGCTTTAACCGTCAGCACGCCCTCCTCCGCCAACAGCAGCACCACGCGGACGCGGAGCATGAGCGCGGCCTGGTGCGCGGTGACCCACAACACATCATCCAGCGTCGCCGTCCCGGCAAGCTTGCGGCTGAAGGCGTACAGCAATTCCGTGGCGTGCGCCCGGGCAATGGCGGATACTGCCTGGGTTCGGCCCCGTGCCGCAAGGTTGGAGACGAGGATCGCGATCAGCATGAAGAAGAAAAACGCTGCGATATTGGTCGGATCGGCGATGGTGAAAGTGTGGATCGGCGGCAGGAAAAAGAAATTGTAGCACAGTGACGCCAGCACGCTGGCAAACAGCGAGGGCCAAAGCCCGAAGCGAACTGCGATTGCGACCACGGCGGTGAGAAATACCAGATCGACATTCTCGACCCCGAACCACGGCTGGATCAGTTTCGCGGCGCCGAGCGAGGCGGCGACGATCGCGACGGCCATCCAATAAGCGGACAGGTCGAATCCGCCGTTCCGCGGTGCCCGCCCGGCAGCTTCGGCCAGCGCGTCAGGCGAGGCCCGTTCTGGCGATTCGTGGCGTAAAGTGGCCATCGGCGCAATATAGCGCTCCCGGCGGCACCGGCCTAGGTGCCCGCAACGCCTATGGGGTTGACTCGCAGCGTCGTGCCGCGGCGTTACTCCGCGGCGCTTTGCAATGCGACCGGTTCGGCGCGCACCGCGCAGAACTTGAATTCCGGAATCTTGCCGAAGGGATCGAGCGCCGGATTGGTCAAAAGATTCGCCGCGGCTTCCGCGTAGCAGAACGGCATGAACACCATGTTTTCCGGCACGTCGCGGTCGGAACGCACCTTGACCTCGACGGCGCCGCGCCGAGTCTCGAGCCGCACGAAATCGCCGGGACGCAGGTTCATCCGGCGCATGTCCTTTGGCGTCATGAAGGCGACCGCCTCGGGCTCGATAGCGTCGAGCACGCCGGAGCGGCGCGTCATCGAGCCGGTGTGCCAATGCTCCAGCACGCGGCCGGTCGACAGCACCATCGGATATTCGTCGTCGGGCAACTCGTCCGGCGGAATGACATGGGCGGGCACGATTTTGCCGCGGCCGCTTTCGGTCGGGAAGCCGGTGGTGAAGATGATCTCGTTGCCGGGCTGCTGCGGATCGTCGACCGGATAGGTCACCGCGCCCTCGCGCACCAGCCGCTCCCACGTGATGTTCTGCAATGACGGCATCACCTCCGTCATTTCGGTGAACACGTCGGCGGGACCTGAGTAATTCCAGTCGAGCCCCATACGCTTCGCGATCTCCTGGATGATCCAGAGATCCTGCCGCGCGTCGCCCGGCGGCTTTATCACCTCGCGCGCCAGCTGGACGCGGCGGTCGGTGTTGGTGAAGGTGCCGGACTTCTCTGCGAACGCCGAGGCCGGCAGGATCACGTCGGCGTGGAACGCAGTTTCGGTGACGAACAGATCCTGCACCACGAGATGCTCGAGCTTGGCCAGCGCCTCGCGCGCGTGCTGCAAATCCGGATCGGACATCGCCGGGTTTTCGCCCTCGATATACATGCCGGTGATTTCGCCGGCATGAATCGCGTTCATGATCTCGACCACGGTCAGCCCGCGCACCGGATCGATCTGCTGGTGCCAGAGCTTCTCGAACGGCTCGCGCAGGTCGGTGCGCCCGACCGGCTGGTAATCGGGCAGGAACATCGGGATCAACCCGGCGTCGGACGCGCCCTGCACGTTGTTCTGACCGCGCAGCGGATGCAGCCCGGTGCCGGGCCGTCCCACCTGCCCGGTGACCAGCGCCAGCGCGATCAGGCAGCGCGCATTGTCGGTGCCGTGGACATGCTGGCTGATGCCCATGCCCCAGAAAATGATCGAGGCCTGCGCGCGCGCATAGGCCCGCGCGACCTCGCGCAAGGTCTCGGCGTCGATGCCGCAGATCGGCGCCATCTTCTCCGGCGTGAATTCCCTGATCTTCTCCTTCAGCTCGTCGAAGCCTTCGGTATAGCCCGCGATGTATTGCTTGTCGGTGAGGTCTTCGGTGATGATGGTGTTGAGCATCGCGTTCAGCATGGCGACGTCGCTGCCCGGCTTGAAGGCGAGATGCTTCCAGGCATGGCGCGACAGGCTCTGCCGTCGCGGGTCCATCACGATCAGCTTGGCGCCGCGCTTGGCGGCATTCTTGATGAAGGTCGCCGCCACCGGATGGTTGACCGTCGGATTGGCGCCGATCACGATGATGACCTCGGCATCCATGGCGGCTGCGAACGGCGCTGACACCGCGCCGGAGTTCAGCCCCTCCATCAGCGCTGCGACCGACGAGGCGTGGCACAGCCTTGTGCAGTGATCGACATTGTTGGAGCCGAAACCGGTGCGCACCAGCTTCTGGAAAAGGTAGGCCTCCTCGTTGGAGCCCTTGGCCGAGCCGAAGCCGGCCAGCGCCTTGACGCCCTTTTCGTCGCGGATTTTCACCAGGCCTTTGGCGGCGATATCGAGTGCCTCTTCCCAGCTCGCCTCGCGGAAATGCGTGAACGGATTGGCTGGATCGACCTGGTCGTTGGCGTCCTTTCTCGCATTCGACAGGCGCACCAGCGGCTTGGTCAGGCGATGCGGGTGATGGATATAGTCGAAGCCGAAGCGGCCCTTGACGCAAAGGCGATTGTGGTTAGCCGGACCGTCGCGGCCTTCGGCATAGATCACCTTCTCGTCCTTGACCTGATAGGTGACCTGACAGCCGACCCCACAGAACGGGCACAGTGAGTCCACCTTCTTGTCGGCCCAGACGGTGCGGGTCTGGTTGTCATCGAGCAGAGCCGCGGGCATCAGCGCGCCGGTCGGACAGGCCTGCACGCATTCGCCGCAGGCGACGCAGGTGGATTCCCCCATCGGGTCGTCGAAATCGAACACCGGCTTGGAGCCATGACTGCGATAGGCCATGCCGATCACGTCGTTGACCTGGACCTCGCGGCAGGCGCGCACGCACAATCCGCACTGGATGCAGGCGTCGAGATTGACGCGCATCGCCGGATGGCTGGGGTCGGATCGCCAGCGCTCGGCGGCGGGGAAGCGGCTGGTCGTGACCTCGATCTTCTCCGCCCAGTGCCAGAATTTCGAGTCCGGATCGTGCGAGGTCTCGCGCGCCGGCTGGTCGGCGACCAATAGCTCCATCACCATCTTTTGCGCGGCAATGGCGCGGTCGCTGGCCGACTTGACCTTCATGCCGACGCTCGGCGTGCGCTTGCAGGAGGCGGCCAGCACGCGCTCGCCCTCGATC
>C688J35102_120989871_pt1 | contig 14979 bp, 11 predicted proteins | sample HopSoiMetagenom2_FD_35102 | JGI IMG/M metagenome (IMG submission 35102)
CAGCAACGGCGCCGCCGTGATTGACAGCCAGGGCGTCGGTACCATCACCAATGACGACCTCCCGGCGGGCCTCGTCTCGATCAGCGACGCGATCGTCAGCGAGGGCAACAGCGGCACCAAGACCGAGACCTTCACCGTTACGCGCAGCGGCGGCACGTCAGCCTTCAGTGTCAACTTCGCCACATCCGACGGCAGCGCCACGGTTGCCGACCATGATTATGCTGCTGGCTCCGGGACGCTGAATTTCGGAATCGGGGTCAACACGCAGACCATCTCGGTCACCATCAACGGCGACACCAAGGCCGAGCACGACGAAGCTTTCCTGGTGAGCCTGTCGGGGGCGACCAGCGGCGCCACCGTGATCGACAGCCAGGGCGTAGGCACCATCACCAATGACGAGTTTGCCAGCCACGACTTCAACCGGGACGGCAACAGCGACATCTTCCTGCAGAATACCAATGGCGCGACGTTCATCTGGGAAATGAACGGCGTCAATCTGGCAGCCGCCGCCCCCGGCCTTGCGCCGGATCCGTCCTGGCATGTGATGAGCACAAAGTCCGATCTCGACGGTGACGGCAAGAGCGACGTCGTGCTGCAGAACGACAACGGGACCACTTTCTTCTGGCTGATGGACGGACTGTCGTTAAAGACTGCCGCCCCCGGGCCGGCAACCTCCGTCCACGTTGTAGGCACCGGCGATCTCGATGGCGACGGCAAGAGCGACATCATTTTTCAGAGCAGTGCCGGCACGACCTATTTCTGGCTGATGGACGGTCTCAGCGTAAAGGCCCAGGCGGCAGGTCCGACAACCGACCCCGCCATTCACGTGGTCGGCACCGGCGACCTCGACGGCGACGGCAAGAGCGACATCATCCTGCAGAACAGCAGCAATGGCGCGACCTATTTCTGGGAGATGAACGGCGTCAATATCAAATCGGCGGCTGCCGGCCCGGTGCCCAATCCCGCCATTCATGTGGTCGGCACCGGCGATCTCGATGGCGATGGCAAGAGCGACATCATCCTGCAGAACACCGCCGCCGGCTCCACCTATTTCTGGGAGATGGACGGCATCAACGTAAAATCGGCCGCGGCCGGCCCGATCGTCAGTACCGCCCTTCATGTCGCCAGCACCGGCGACCTCGATGGCGACGGCAAGACTGACATCGTCTGGCAGAACGGCGCCAGCGGCGCGACCTACTTGTGGGAGATGGACGGCATCAACGTAAAGCTCGCCGCCGCCGGGCTCGCGCCGGATCACGACTGGCACATTGTCTGATCGCAAGGGCCGACGGCGCTTAAGCCTTCTGACAATCGAGCCGCAGCGCTTTGCCGTTTGCTTCGGCCGGGAGCGACAACGCCTGAGCGTCCTTCCGCCATCCGCACCTGAACTTGACGGAGAAATCCTTGGCGCAGCCGGGCGCGGGATCTCCCATTTTCGCTACATCGACGGAAAGCCCGCAATTGCCCGCGCCGCCACAGAGCTTCGCCGCATATTGAGTGGCGTTACCGGCGGCGTTTTTGATGCAATTTGCGCCGTATGTCGCGTCCAGTACCTCGATGGTCGCGGAGGCGGGATCGTAACCCAGCCGATCCATCGCAAAAAGCGTAGCCCAGAAAGACCCTGCGACGATCGCCAGGCCGACAATGATCCGGAGAGCCACCCGACCCATAGCCCTCCGATCTCGTGTTTCCGATTGCATCATACCCCATCGCGCATGCGAGCCTGACCAAAGCCGGCGGATGCTGCGAGATTACGATTTTTGACACAAGGGCTTTGTTTGGCATTTCAGGCGAAACTAGCCTCCGCGCCCAGCCAGGATTTCCGCCATGGCCTTGCCCAGGCGGTTTCCGATCCGGTCCGTGTATTCGCGCCTAACATGAGCGGGCACCGAAAACAGCTCCACGGGCCACGTCTCGATGAGGGGAAAAGGAATTGCGACGTCCGGATGCGTCGACTTGAATTGCGCGACGATGGCCCGGGCCTTTGCATTTTGCAGACCCGTCCCGAGGATGCAGGCCACCGGCTGAAACACGATCACCAGCCTTGCATTACGATTTCTGGCCAATTCGGCGAAGCGGTCAAAGACTTCCTCCAGGTAGGTTTTTCGCGACATGGTTCGGAAATCAAAAAAGTCCTGGACCGGAATATCGCATTCGGATGCATAGACTCCGCCAGGCACGTCGGTCTCCGGGGTCCACCCGCGCGCGGCCTGATAGGTCCGCAAAAATTCCAGATAGGGTTCGTTTCCCGTCTTGGCACGCAGGATGTCCACCGGCGGCTCGGCGTCGGCGGTATTGGCGCCGGGGGAGAGTTTTGCAATGGAGGGCGCGCGGTCTATCAGCGGACCGAGGTAATAGACAAAGTTGGTGACCTGGCGCCGGTAGGCCATCGACGGAGGCTGCACGAAGTGCCATGGCCCGATGAATTCCCGGTAGATCGCGTTCCCGAACACCTCCAGCCCGGGTCCCCATAAACTTACGCCGTCGGAGTCCCAGGTTTCCGGGCGGGGCATCGTGTATGGCGTGATATGGAGCACCATGGTTTTGAGCGATGGATTATGCCGCGCCATGAACTCGAGGACATTGTAATAGCCTCTGAAGCCAAGGTTCGCGCAGCAGCTCATGTTGAGATAGCTCTCGCCTTGCGGCAGGTGCTGCATCACCACCCGAGGGTCGATCCCGTAGAATCCGGAACTGTCGCCGGATTGCACGATGGTCGGATTGGAATGTGCAAACGTCCTGATCTTGTGAAACGTGAAAAGTCGCTGAACCGGCTCGGGATTGCCAAACGAGAACTGAAGGAAATTGGTGCGCTCGATCAAGGGAGGAGCGGCAACGGCGTAAATGACCGCCTCGATGGCGATAAAGATCGCAGCGGCGGCAACCCATCCATTGAACCGCCATAACAGTCGGACCAGCTTGTCTCGGCGGCTCTCGGCCATCATCGCAAATCGGTTTTCCAAAACGTCTTGTCGACCATTGTCCGGAAACACCCAGATCGCGAGCCACCGCCCGCCATTCGACTGGACAATCTCATGCCGCCGCCTAGCGCGACAGCCGCATCCTGCGTCGACGCAAGGGCGTGGCCGGAAGCCATCGGCCGACACTACACCAAGCGGCGAGAGCGGGCAGCAGTCCTGTACGAATCGGCCCGTGCGATCAGATGATGTGCCAATCGTGATCCGGCACCGGCCCGGCGGCGGCCAGCTTTACGTTGATGCCATCCATCTCCCAGAAATAGGTCCCGCCGGTGGCGCCGTTCTGCCAGACGATGTCAGTTCTGCCGTCGCCGTCGAGGTCGCCGGTGCTGGCGACGTGAAGGGCGGTACTGGCGACCGGGCCGGCGGCGGCCGATTTTACGTTGATGCCGTCCATCTCCCACAAATACGTGGCGCCGGCGGTAGTGTTCTGCAGGATGATGTCGCTTTTGCCATCGCCGTCCAGGTCGCCGGTACCGAGCACATGAATGGTGGGATTGGGCACCGGGCCGGCGGCGGCCGATCTGATGTTGACGCCGTTCATCTCCCAGAAATAGGTCGCGCCGTTGCTGCTGTTCTGCAGGATGATGTCGCTCTTGCCGTCGCCGTCGAGGTCGCCGGTGCCGACCACATGAATGGCGGGATCGGTCGTCGGACCCGCCGCCTGGGCTTTTACGCTGAGGCCGTCCATCAGCCAGAAATAAGTCGTGCCGGCACTGTTCTGGAAAATGATGTCGCTCTTGCCATCGCCGTCGAGATCGCCGGTGCCCACGACGTGGACGCCGGTGGCCGGCCCGGGGGAGGCAGCCTTTAACGACAGCCCGTCCATCAGCCAGAAGAACGTCGTTCCGTCGTCGTTCTGCAGCACGACGTCGCTCTTGCCGTCGCCGTCGAGATCGGACTTGGTGCTCACCGCATGCCAGGACGGATCCGGCGCCAGGCCGGAACCGGCGGTCGCCACATTGACGCCGCTCATCTCCCAGATGAAGGTCGAGCCATTGGTATTCTGCAGGAAGATGTCGCTCTTGCCGTCCCCGTTGAAGTCGTGGGTTTGCGCAGCGTTGGCGACATTGACATGGAATTCACCCGTACTCGAGTTGGTCTGGCTGTCGGCGGCCCACACGAACAGATCGTCGGAAGTCCCGGCGGCCCCGGCCACGAAGACGGTTTGCGCGAGTTGTGCCGCGCTCACGCTGAACGTGGTGCCGGCCGCCATCGCCGTTCCGTTCACCACGAAGTGGCCGCTGTTTGCCGCGGTGGTGTGGTCGGACAGGAAGTAGGTGAGTGCATCGTTGTCGGCGTCGGTCGCGCTGAACAGGCTGGAGGCCTGCAACGACTGGCCCGGAGTTGCCGATACGTTGGTCGACGGCACCGTCAGCACCGGCGCATGGTTTGCAAAGCCGACCGCGATCTGGAACGACGCGGTGCCGGTCGCATTGCCGGCGGCGTCGTTCACATGGAAGGAAAAGCTGTCCGGCATCACGGCGCCTGCGGTCTCGTGATAGCTGACCAGCCCGTTGTTGATGTCGGCTTGCGTGAACGACGAAGTCGCGGCGCCGTTCAGCAGCAATTGGCCGTGCGTCGGCCCGGTCGTCACGCTGTAGCTGAGCTGCGCCGCGCCACTGACATTGTCGGTGGCGCTGAGCAGGAACGAGGTAATGGTCTGGGTTGCGCCGGCCTGGATGGCCATCGGATTGTCGGAGGTGAGCGTCGGCGCTTGCGTATCGGGCACTGACAGGTGAAACCCCAACGCATCGAGCTGCTTGAGATCGGCCGCCGTGAGTTGTTGAGACGTCGAGCCGGTGTAGAATTCGTTGAACGGATCGTTGGGACCCTGCACGCCGCTATTGAGAAAGTCGCTGGCATCGGAGGTGCGGCCATAGTCGGCCAGCTTGGTATTTCCGCCGTCCAAAGAAAAATAGGCGGCCGGCGCGGTGGCGCCGCCCTGGAACAACCGCGTGCCAGCTCCGGTGAAGCGATAAAGGTCGAAAATATCCGGTTGCGTGCCGTATGGCACGCGGCCCATCGCATGCGTCAGTTCATGCAGCGCAACGCCGACCAGCAGGTTGGGATCGATGTCGGTGGCAAAGGTAGCACTGCCATCGTCGGTGGTGGTGTCGTTGGCCGCCATCAGGCCCCAGAGCTTCAACTGCGCATTCCAGACAGCGACGCTGGACTGCCCCTGGATCGATGATCCCGCGGTCAGTGCATTGAACGTCGTATCGCCCGGCGTCGCGTTGTTGATCAGGTCCGCCCTGATCGACGAATAACTTTGGAACACGCCGTGATCGGGACCGGCAGCGGCGCCGCCGCCGGTGCCGCTATAGTCGATTTTCAGGTTGACGGTGATCTTGTCCGAAATCGCCGCCGCCAATATCGAGACCGCCTGCTGGACGCCCGCGCGGAAACTTGCGGGCGCCGCCAATGCCGCGGCATCGTAAATGAGATTGATCGTGATGCCGCCGGAGGTGACTGCGACAACGGAGCCGGGGTCGCCCTGCGTCGCTGCAGATCCAGCCGCAGTTGCAACCATTGGCAACGCCGAAGGCGCGAAGGGATTTCCATTGCTGAGCCAGGATGCCCACGGGGAGAAGGTCGCGAAGATCTCGCCTCCCACGACGTTGAAGTCGTCTTCAAACGGTGCGTCTTGGTTTGGGAAGAGATTAAAGTTCATCGCGTCGGTCCGTGGTCTTGAAAGTAGCTGGGGTCGGTCGCGCAGATCGAATCGCGATCGCCGCGCCGTTCGTCATCGCCGGCTGTCGCACCCAGACGGGTTTCCCCGGGGAATCGCTTCCCCGAGGCTTGATTCGCGCAGCACGTTACAGCCTAAGCTGAGTACTCTAAGGTTTGGCTTAATTTAGCCCAGTCAGGTTTTGCTTTCGCTGCAATAATTTATTAAATCGCCGGTTCCGGGGCGGGAACTGCGCGAGTCGAGTCTTGGGGCCGCGGTGTCCTCGCTTGCGTGCGTTCCTCGACCGCAGCGTTTATGGTTGTGAAGGTCGACATACGGCCGGACAAGGTTGCAAAATGGATGCTCTCCGCAAGGCTTTCTATCCAATGCTGGCGATCGTCGGCGCCGTCCTGCTATGGACGGCGTGGCTTTCGGCCGATGCCCGGCAATGCCTTCGAAGCGGTGGCGCCGTTTTTCGCGATGGCTGCGCCGTCAGATTGGAGAAGCACTTCGTCCGGGTGAAAACCAGCGGCAAACAGGATTGAGGCAAGACCGGTGGCGGCCGCAGGTGAGCCCGCAATCGTCATTGCAAAGGCCGGATTTTCCGAAAGACCAGCAATCGATGTATAAGTCCGACATCGTGCGGGACGTCCGCTATCTGCTCTCGAATGCCTCCGGCGTGCGCGACCTTGCCGGAGTTTGCGAGTTTGCCGCCCTGGCTGCGCTCAAATCCAAGGTCCCTGTCAGGGTCAAGGTGCAATCGATCGATGTGGCGCTGAGGCCGAACACTCCCGATGTCGCCGTCGCGAGATCCTCTTTCTCGGGCGAGTTCGATGAAGCGATTGAAGCCGCAAAACCGTTGACGCACCGCTTCGTCATCGACGCCGGCGGCTACATCGGTACGGCGGCAATAATGCTGGCCAAGGCGTTCCCGGAAGCAAGGATTGTCTCGCTGGAGCCGTCCCGCGAAAATTTCGGCGTGCTTTGCCGGAACGTGGCGGGCTACCCCAACATTTTCCCGCTCAACAAGGCGCTGGGCCCTGCAGAAGGATGGTTCGCATTGATGAACCGAGGAACCGGAGAATGGGGATTTTCTCTGGTGCGAGAGCCTGCCGACTGTCCATCGCCGCGTCTTCTCGAAACGGTTGATGTCGTCACCATCCCCGCCTTGATGCAGCAGTTCGGTGCAGGAGGAATTGACCTTCTCAAGCTGGATATTGAAGGCGCCGAACTTGCGCTGATGGCGGACAAGCCATCCTGGGTGGATACGACGCAGGTCATCTTCGCCGAACTGCACGATCGTATAGCCCCCGGCTGCGAAGCGGCCTTCGCGGCAGCAACCCGCGGCAGAATGAACACGCCTGGAAAAGGCGAAAAACATTTATCGACGCTACGCTAGGCGTACTGCGTTTGTTATATGCTCACGCCATCATTCGGTTAGCGAAACGGGGCCCCTTGCGGACTGAACAAGAAAAACTCGAGGCATGGGCCGCGGAGATCCGCGCCGACCCTCCGGAGCGCGACGATCAGAAGGAGCTGGATGCCCTGTTTTCGGCAATGCGCGCGCAGAAGCTCGACATTCCCCCGGATCTCGAGGAGCGGTTCTTGCACCTCGTGCTGCGGCGACAACCGCTCGATCAGGATGCGCTGCAGCGGCTGTTCGTGGTGCTTCAGGCGCAGGGCAAGGAGGTGCCGCCCGCGCTGGAGGAGCGCTCGCTCCGCCTCATCCTTAAGGACAGGCCTGACGATCAAAACGTGTTGCAGCGGCTTTTCCAGTTGCTTCGGGTCCAGGGCAAGGAAATTCCCTTCGACCTTGAGGAGCGGTCGCTGCGCCTGATCGTGCAGGAGCAACCCGGTAATCAGGACGCGCTGCAGCGCCTCTTCGCGGTGCTCCGGATGCAAGGCAAAGAGATACCGCCCGAGCTCGAAGAGCGCGCATTGCGGCTGATCGTGCAGAGCGAGCCCCGCAATCAGGACGCGCTGCAGCGGCTGTTCGTGGTTATCCGGGCGCAGGGAAAAGACGTGCCGCCAGAACTCGAGGAGCGCGCGCTTCGCCTCATTATCGAGGGGGGGCCCGACGACCAGACGGTTCTGCAGCGCCTGTTCCAGGTGCTTCAGGACCAAGGCAAGGAAATCCCGCTGGAGCTCGAAGAGCGGTCGCTGCGCCTGATCGTGCAGGAGCATCCTACCAACCAGATCGCGCTTCAGCGGCTGTTCGTGGTGATTCGGATGCAGGGCAGGGATGTGCCGCTCGAACTGCAGGAACAGGCGCTGCGACTTACGCTGGCGGAATGGCCGGGGGACGAGCACACCCGTCAGCGTCTCGCGCTGGTGCGCCGGGCGATGGGCGCCTAGCCGGTTTGGCGCGCTCAGCGGCCGTCAAGCGGCGCAGTGAGTCTTCACCATCTCCAGAATGTTTTGATATCCGCCGAATCGAAGCCGCGGATCGTCTCTCAGCGACATGCCTGCTGCGGCGATCTCGAAAGCGCGCTCGGGCCTTGAACACACCAGCGCGAGGCAATCGCGCAGACTGTCGTCGCCATAGCGGAACAGCAGCGCGTTCTTGCCATGCGTGAAGAAGCGGCGGTGCACGTCATTGTCCTCGATGATGTTCACCGCGCCGGCATTGAGCCCATTCAGCGTCCTGTTGTGAATCTCGTCATTGACGTGGGTGAGGCTGACCACGGCCCTGGTGCGCTGCATGCGTTCGATGGTTTCGCGCATGCTGACATTCTGTTCCAGCTTCGCGGCGCCGAGCTCGTGGACATAGGTGCTGGCGATATCCGACTGGATCAGGACCGGAAACGCCGACGCGATCGCAAACACAGCGAGCCGCCGTCTGACCTGCACGATCTCCTCTATGATCTGGATGCAGTGGTGGAACAGATAGGGCTGCTCCAGCAGTTCCGGCGGCGGGTCGTTGTCGAAGAAATGCCGCTCGATGGGGCCGCTGAGACTATCTTGCGCCAATGCGATCGCCGCCCTTACCGCGGTCCGCAAACGTTGCGGCAGCGCCGCCAGACGCTGCTCGGCGGCGTCGATGGTGCCGCCGACCCGTTTCAGGTTGAGCGGCAGCATGCACGAAATTTCGCGCGCCATGAATTCCTCGCGCCGCAATGTGCCGAGCCGCGAGCGGTGGTTCGCGCCGGTCGCCACGACGCACGCCGACCGGCAGCTCGGCATCGCGAATTTGCGGAAATAGGCTTCCGAGTACGGAGAAAGGAACAGGAATCGCGACTGATCGGTGTAGCTGCGCGTAAATCGCGGCCACGCCGCGCTGGGATGGTCCAGCATCCAGCTCACCACCGGGATGCCGCGTGCCCTCGCGATGTCCAGGAAGTTCTTCGAATCGATCCAGGCGTGATCGAGCTCCCAGTTGAACCCGATCACCCCGAGCGTGTCGTCTGCAACGGCTGCCAGCAACGCGCGCGGATCGATCCGGTCGAATTCGATGGTCCGGTGGGCCACGCCACTGGCGGCGAAAAACTCCGAGAGATTTTCGGCATAGACCCGGTCATTCGGATGGTCGATATGACAGACATGCAACGTGCCGTGCCGGCGATGTCGACCCGTCGCGGCCATCGGTTTATCGTCTATGGGCTGGGGTGACGGGCACGACGTGGTTTCCTGGACTGAACGCAGCTTCGTCCGGTGCCATTCGCATCGATTTTCGTTCTTTCGCGGAATGCAGTCGATGGCGGCATAAGTCTCTTGCCATTCCGATCGCGGCTTGATCCTGAGCCGCTCTCGATAGCGTCACTTCACCCTCGCTACAACAACGACCTTCGCGCAGCGCTGCGGATCCACGGCCGGAACTTCACGCGCGGCGTGCCGTCGTCGCAAAACAGCACATCATGCCCGCAGCAATACTCCCGCACAGGTGGAGTTGATGCGGCCAACGCAATTTCTGTCATCGCCGGTTTTCCGCCGCGTCACTTCGACATCTGAAAAAAATGCGATTTCGCTTGAACTTTTCACGGATAACGTGCGACATCATTTTGATGCACCTTGGCTGGCTACCCTGTCATTCCTGAAGCGCGAAGTTCCATCTAGTTCTCCTCAACATTGAATCAGATGGTCCCGACCATACGAGGAAAATTGCAAGCTACCGGGTAGGACGCCACTCCACCAAGGCAAGCATCTTATTGAGACCTTCCCGCAGGGCAAACCCCGGGTGCGGGATGGACGTCGGGGATTGATTGTAACCAACTTGCTGACGAGATCAGCGCAAAGGAGGCACACCATGCGTCGTAGTATTGGTCTACTCGCAATTGCTGCGGGATTGTTATTCCCTCTGATCGCATCCGCGCCGGCTAACGCCCAAGCGACCCGCACCTGGGTCTCCGGTGTCGGCGACGACGCCAACCCCTGCAGCCGCACCGCGCCCTGCAAGACCTTCGCCGGCGCGATCTCCAAAACCGCCCCTGCCGGCGAAATCAACTGCCTCGATCCGGGCGGCTTCGGCGCCGTCACCATCACCAAGGCGCTGACGATCTCCTGCGAAGCCGGCACCGCCGGCGTGCTGGTGAGCGGCACCCCCGCCATTGTGATCTCTGCTGGCGCGGCCGACCACATCTATCTCAAGGGCCTGGATATCGAAGGTTTGAACACTGGAACCGTCGGAATCAAGTTCAACAGCGGCGCTTCGCTCGTTGTGCAGGATTGCGTGATCAGGAACTTCCAGGGCAGTCCTGGCCTCGCGATCCAGTTCGCGCCGAACGCGGCCTCGACCATGAACGTGCTCAACACTGTCGTCGAGCATAACGGGACCCCAGCCAGCGGCGGTGGAATCCAGGCTGCGCCGTCTAACGCGTCAGCGACGGCGGTGGCGGTTCTGGATCATGTCACCATGACCAGGAACATCGTCGGCGCTGCCGCAGTCGGCATCGGCGGCGCGTCAGCCATCCAGATCAACGACTCCGTGATCTCGGACAGCTCCAGCACCGGCCTGGTTGCTAGCGGCACCGGGGCGGTCGTCCGCGTCGGCCGATCATTGATCATCAATAACGCCGGCGGATCGGTCAGCGGCAACGTGCTGTCCTTCCTGGACAACCAGATCAACGGCAACAACCCCGACACCTCGCCGGCATCGGCGGGCGGCTACCACTAACATCCACGAGTGGGACGAACACGCTCCGGACGGTGCCCCCGTCCGGAGTTTTTTTATGCACGGCGAAGTTTCGTGGGCGGCCGGCTGAATCGAGCTCACGGCTGGTAGGATTGCAGCACGTCGCCGGGAATCGCGCCCACGCTGGTGCTTTGTTCCATCGTCCCCATGAAGGGCACGTCCTTGTGTTTTCGGTAGACGATCGCGAGCGTGAATCTCGGGATCGGCGTGGCGTTCTGCACGGTTTCCGCTTTCGACTTTCCGATCAGCTCCAATCGTTTGGTCAGCGCCGGAAAATAGCTCTGATATTGATGTGCCGAGTCGAACACGTTTTCGCCGAACGTCGGTCCGTCGTACCACATGTCGACGACTTCATATTCGTTGTAACCGGCGAGGTCGAAGAAGAACCTGCTGGTGTAGCAGAAGTAACCGTGATCGACCCAGCCGACGCTGGGTACGCCATGCATCATCATGCCTCCGCACTTGGTCGCGGCATGCACGGCGGCAAAAACATTCATTTGGTTCAGGATGTGCTCGCTGGTTCCGAAATTCACGACCGAGTCGTAGGCGCCGACCATATGGTCGGGCAATCGTCTCTTGTTGAGGTCCAGCAGAGTGGTCTTGTAGCCGGACGCGATGTCGATGGAATCGTAGGTCATCCCTGCCGCTTCGAACATCTCGCCGACGAACGACTGGTTTGACGCCTTGCCGTCGGCGCCCGGTTGAGCCCCCGCCGCCATCCGCGCCGCCCACGTTTCGAGATCGTCGCGCGGGTTCGGATTATGCCGTCTAACAAAAGCGATGATCTCGTCCTGCGTTGCCAGATAGAGGTTGGAGCTGCCCAGATCCAGCAACTTCCTGCCCGCACCCACCAATCCGTGGCGCTCGAGGGCCTGGAAAAATTCGATATACATACCCATGAGCAACCTTCCAGATGACCCGCAAGCGCCGACGGATTATTGCGATCGCGCAACACTAGTATGGCTCGATTGAGAAGCGCAAATCCGCTCAACGAGAGCCGAGCGCCGGCCGCACCTCGGTCAGTGGAAGCATCGAACAACTACTCGGGGCACGATCGAGCCATTCTATGATCGCCATATCGCCTCGGCCAGCCAGCCGATCCAGATCGCGGGCGCGAGAAACGATCCAAACGGCAGGAAGTTGCTGGGCTGCAGCGGGCGGCGGCGGATGCGGCTGTTGATGACATAGGCGGCGAGCGCCGACAATGTCGCCAGTTCGATCGCGGCAAACAGCGTGATCCAGTCGAGCCACGCGCCGGCGACGGCGGCGAGTTTCACGTCGCCAAGCCCAAGCCCGTCGCGGCCGCGCCATCGCCGGTAGCCGGTCATCAGCGCCAGAAACGCAACGGCGGGCAACGCCGCGCGCAGGACCGCCGATGTCACCGCGAACCAGTCCGCATCAAGGCCGACCGCGCGGGCGCGCAGCAGCGCCAGCGCAAACGCCGCCGCCGTCAGTTCGTTCGGAATGATGTAGCGCGCGTTGTCGGCGACGGCGATCGCGATCATCAAAAGGCCGAGGAACGCGCCGAGCACGCCATCCAGCCCGGGCGAGGCGACAAGGCTCATGCCGGCGGCGGCCAGCAGCATCAGGCTGAGAAACGGTTGCTTGGCGGCCTGGATGCGCGACGCGTCGATCACGAGGGTCAGCGCGGGACCCTGGGCGCCGGCAGCACGACGACCGGGTTGCTGGTGCCGACCAGCTGGCTGTTCATCTTGGTTCGCATTTCCTCGGCAATGACATGCGCATCGACGGAATCCTTGATCACCGTCGGTCGGATGAACAGGATCAGTTCGGTGCGGTTGCGCGCGGTGTTCTGGTGCGAGAAGGCGTCGCCGACGCCGGGGATGGAATCGAGCAGCGGGATGCCTTGCCGCTGCCTGTTCTCGGTCTCGCTGATCAGCCCGGCAAGCAGCACGGTCTGGCCGCTGGCGACCGCGATCGAGCTCTTGACCCGGCGCTGCGAAATCGTCGGCGTCAGCGATTGTCCGCTGCCGGCCGCGACGTTGGAGATCTCCTGCTCGATGTCGAGCACGATGTTGCCATTGGCATTGGCGCGCGGCAGCACGCGCAGGATGATGCCGGTGTTCTTGTAGTCGATGGTGTTGACCACGGTGTTGTTCGCGGTCAGCACCGTGGCGGTGCCGGTCGAGAACGGCACCTGGTCGCCGACCTGCAGGGTCGCGGCCTGGTTGTCCAGCACCACCAGCGAGGGATTCGACAGCACCTTGACGTTGGTCACGCCATGCAGCGCGTCGAGCACGACGCGCGGCGAATTCTCGGCTCCGACCAGGAAATTGAAGCCGGGCAGGACGCGTCCCAACAGGGCGCCGGCGGCGGCGTTGACGGCATTGCTGGCGGCTTCGCCGGATGGCGAGGGCGTGATCCCGCTGATCGTATTCGAGATCGAGCCCTTCTGGCTCGCCAGGAAGAACTGCACGCCGTAGTTCAGCTGATCGTTCAGCGTGACTTCCGCAATCGTCGCCTCGATCGCGATCTGGCGCTGCGGCCGGTCGATCTGGCGGATGGTCTGCTCGACCACGCGCTGCGAATCCTGGCTGGCATAGACCAGAACGGCGTTGTTGGTGACGTCGGCGGTGATGCGGACATTTTGCAGGATCGCCGAGCCGCCGGCCGGCCGTGCGCCACCGAGCGGGCCGGGGGGAGGATAGTCCTGCGGGGGCGGCGCAGCGCTGATGCCGCCCGGACGCGCGTTCAAGGGAACGGAGACGGAGGCGGTCGGAACCGCGCCGGAAACGCCGCTGGCCGGCGGCAATCCGCTCAACGCTGCGACCGCACCGCCGGAGGAGGAGACCGAGATGCCCGCTCCGGGCGATACCTGGCTCGATGCATTGTCCAGCGCACCGCCCGGGCCATGTCCGCCGAGCAGCATCTCGGTGAGCAGCGCCGCCACGAGCTTGGAATTGCCGTAGCGCAGTGGATAGGATTTCAGGTTGACGCCTTCGGTGTCGGATCGGTCGAGCCGCGCGATCCACACCCCGGCGCGCTTGAGGTATTCCGGTTTCTGGCTGACCACGAGAATGGAATTGAGCCGGCCTACCGCCTGGAACTTGACCATGCTCTGGCTCAGCCCGCCTTCGCCGGAATCCATGATCTTCTCGATCTCCGAAATCACCGGCTCGGGCGTCGAGTTCCGCACCGGGAAGATGCCGACCGATTGCCCGCGCATCCAGTCGGCATCGAACGAGACGATGGTGTCGATGGCGGCCTGGCGGTCCGAACCGCTCCCGGTGATGATCAGCGTGTTGTGGCCCGTGTCGGGCCGCAGCGTGGTGGCCTTGACCCCGAAGGCATCGAGCAGCTTGAACACCGTCTGCGCCGAAACGTAGCGCAGCGGGACCACACTGATGCCCTGGCCGGCTTCGGCGGCACCCGCGCGATCGAAACTACCGGGCCCCGCTTCATTGGCCGGCACCAGCCGGTATCCGCCGCCGCGCTCGCGCACCATCGCGACGTTCGACATGCGCAGCGCATTCTCGAGCACATACAGCGCGTCGGCCTTGGCGATCGGCCGCACCGAGGCCAGCGTCACCGTGCCCTGTACGCGGGGATCGATGGTGTAGCCGACGCCCAACACGTCGCCGAGCACGACCTTTGCGACGGACGCGACCGGCGCGTTTTCGAAGTTGAGGTCGAAGCCCGATCCGGCAGCGCCGCCGTCGCGCTCGATCACGCTGCCCGGCGGCACCGCGCCGTCGCTGAGATAGATCGCGGCCTGCCGTTCGCCGGCGCCGGGCTTGAGCGCGGTGGCGCCGCTCTCGCCGGTCTGGCGCGGCAACAGGTCTATCGAACGGATCTTGTCGGCGATGTCCTGCGCGCGCGGGTCCTTCGGATTGCTTTCGATCGACTGGTCCGCGGTGACGATGCAGGCGGTGAGCAGGATCGAGCACGCAAACAGGATGAGCGTTCCAGTCAAGGCTGAACGCAGGCGCCGAAGCGGATGGACCACTTTCAACAAAATACGCCTACCGACGCTGACGGTTGAAAAGAAAAGCAATGCCCGGACGAGGAGTAGAAGGCGCCTCGAAAATTGACATGGCAATTATGTTTTTGCTAGGTAATAAGTCAAGAGATTAAGGTTTTGGCGGCGCCGAAAGCTGTTGCTTTTCAGTAACAAGGTTAGCGTTGTGAATTCGATGCGAGACCTTTCCGCAGAGACTTTTCGGCAGCATCTCCTCGAAAAA
>C688J35102_120989868_pt1 | contig 14950 bp, 22 predicted proteins | sample HopSoiMetagenom2_FD_35102 | JGI IMG/M metagenome (IMG submission 35102)
CGTAGACCTAGTGATCCCGTGGGGGTGGGCTGCTGCGGGCGAGCATCCGTTCGGGGAGGCGCGGCTATCGGCGGAAGCCGACGATGCGGCGCAGCCGTCGGATGACTCGCTGCCGGGTGCCGAGTCTGCGCGCCGACACGACTTCTAGGTCGACGAGCTCGGTGATAATGCGTCGTCGGATCTGGTCGATCGTGCGCAATTCGGGAGCCATCGCCTCTTCCCGGGGAGCTTCGGGGTGATTGATTGTGGCACCGGCGAGCTAGTCGCGCAAGAACAGCACGTACCCATGCGGACCGGCTTGAGTCTTCGCACCGTGGTTAGCTTCGCATTCACGATGAGTTCCGATCCCTCTTGTCCCGGCTGCCAGCCGCACTGACCGCGCTTTTTTCCCGCCCTACGCGACCAACTCTTGCGCCGTAAAGCGCGCCCGGCTTCGGTTTCATGCCGCGCTGGGCAGTTCCACTGAGGGAAAACGGTAGCGCTCGTCGCCTGAAGGGGTAGCCGGGAACCCTCACTCAAGGGATGGCCGGGTCGTGCCGATGCAGCGGGCGAGTTGCACGGAGGTGCGTTGGCGGCGCCTGCGCTGAGACCCCTGGGAGCCGGCGCGCCGGCCCTCCGAGCGCCCTGCCGCCGTGTCGAGGCCGTCTTCGAAGCGGTTGGCCTGTTTGGTCACTAGACGTCAGAGCGTATCCTGAACAGCGTTCAGTCGCGCGTTGGCGTCCGACAGTTCCCGGGGGCACCAACAGGAGTCGCAGCCCCGGACGGGCCTCGGCCGTGAGGAGGGACAACTCGCTGCTCAACTCCCTGGGCGTCGTTGCGATCACGACCTCGCGCAGGCCTCGGGCACCGCCAAGTGGGATGGAGACCTGAGCGGGGTTGCTAGTTCGCGCTCTTCCGCCCCCAAGCGTCGCGGTGCGTCCGGTTTCTCACTTGTCACCCTTTTGAGGGGTACTGACGTACCGCAGAACGGGCCGATGTGGGGATGGCTGGAAGCCTGATCTGGGCGTCGGCGATCGTGCGTCTGTGGGCGCAGTCTTCTCTGGAGGGGTCGGACATCGTGGATTTGAAGAATGCCGTTGGAGTGGTTGTTGCGGATAAGTTGAAGCTCGGTGTGGCCGTCTCTGCGTTGGCGCTGATGATCGCGGCGGGGGTGACGTTCGGTAGCTGGTCGGTGTCGGGTGCGGGGAATGGCTATGCGAAGGCGGTGACACCGTCGAACCTGACTTTGAACGACGCCTCGGCGTCGACCGTGGCGCAGCTATATCCGGGGGGCACGGGAGACGTCAAGGTCAGTATCACGAACCCGAACGCGTTTGCCGTCACGATCAGTGGAGTGAGCGGGAGCGGCACGATCACGTCCGATAAAGGCGCGACCTGTGACGCCTCAACCGGTGTCAGCTACACCAATCAGACCGGGCTTTCGTTGGCGCTTGGGGCTGGTGCGACGCAGGTGTTCACGCTGACCGGCACGGCGGCGATGAGCAACGCCACTGTGGATGCCTGTAAGGGCGCGATCTTCACCATTCCGGTGTCGGTCACGGCCACCAGTTAGCCGCCGCGGATGGATCGGATCATGCGCTGGGCGGGCCTCACTGCAGCGTTGCGAACCCTCGCATCGGCACGCTTGAGGCTCGCCTTAGCGCTGTTCCTCACGCTGCTGGCGGTGGCGAGTGGTGTCACCTTCGGTGGGTGGAACGTCACCGGCACCGGCAGCGGCTATTCAAAGGCGCTGTCGGCGCAGAGCCTGACGCTTTCCGACGCCTCGGCCTCGACGAGCGCCCAACTGTATCCGGGCGGCAGCGGCGACCTGACGGTGAAGGTGACGAACCCGAACCCGTTCGCCGTCACGATCACCGCTGTGTCCACCGGCAGCGGGTCGATCACCTCGAACAAGGGCGCGGCCTGTGACGCCAGCACCGGCGTCACCTATACCAACACCACCGGCCTCGCGCAAGCGGTCTCCGCCGGCGCCGGGGTCACTTTCAGCGTCCCGGCGAAGGTGACGATGTCAAACGCGTCCGATACCACCTGTCAAGGCGCGATCTTCACCATCCCGATCGCCGTGACCGCCACCAGCTAGCTCGATGACTTGCACACCCCGCCTCATCGTCTTGATTGTCACCTGCGTCGGCGTTGCCTCATTCACGTCCACGGCCGAAGCGGCGTGGGTCGTCACCAGCACGGGAAGCGGGTATTCCAAGGCCTTGGCGATGCCCACGGGCGCGACACCGACCCTCACCACGTCAACGAACAACGCGACCGTCTCTTGGGCGGCATCGACGATCGGCGGAGCTGCAGTCAGCGGGTACACCGTCAGGCGCTACGACAGCGCCAACACGCTGCAGTCCATCGCCGCATCTTGCAGCGGCCTAGTGACCGCCACGACTTGTACCGAGACCAGTATCCCTGCCGGTCACTGGAAATACACCGTCACGCCGAAACGGGGCAGCTGGGTCGGCGGAGAGAGCGCACATTCTGCGTTGGTGCATATCGTCGCCGCGCCCCTCAGCGTGGCCTGCGGCAACTGCGGCGGCGCTGGGTCTGCCTACATCAACAGCAGCAACGCCACCTCCGTGACCATCGCCGTGACACTGACTGCATCGTCGGAGACGACGGACATTGTCCATCTCACGCTGACCGACGGCACCACCACGATCACGCCAGCAACCAAGCCTGGCACTTCCGGCTCGGGCACCGTCACATGGACAGCAATCAGCACAGCAACACTCAACCAAGGCGCGATCACGCTGACGGCTTGGGTAACCGCCTCCACCGGCGAACAATCACCGACCGCCACTCACGGCTATACGAAGGATACGATCGCTCCCACCGCCACCGACATCCAAGCCACCAACAAGACCAACGGCACCAGTGGCCGGATGGAAACCGGCGATCAAATCACCTACACCTTCAGCGAGCAGATGAACCCCGCATCGCTGCTCACCGGCTGGAGCGGGTCATCGACCACCGTCACCGTCTCGGTCACCAACAACAGCAGCACGGGTGACACTTTCGCCATCGCAAGCGCCAACTACGGCACCGTGTCCACAAACGCCGACTACGTCAGCGCAAGCATCACCTGGACAGGCTCCTCCATGACCCAAAGCGGAGCCACCGTCACCGTCACGATCGGCACCACCAGCGGCGGATCCAACCTCAAGACAAACAGCACCGCCAAGAACATCAGCTGGGCACCCTCCGCCACCGCCACGGACCTCGCCGGCAACGCAATGTCCACCACAAGCCGAACGGAGACCGGTGCCCTCGACATGGAGTTCTAACCCAATCGGCACAGACCAGACCGCCGTGCAGTCACCGACGATCCAGTCCGTCCGCCCCAACCCCGGAACACGAAGAGCCCGACGGGGGGTCATCGTCAAGACCACCGTAACCGGGTTGGTCGGCGTCGGCTGCCTCGGCTACGCCCTGCTGTTCGCCCTACAGCTCCAACCGGTAGTCATGCTCACCGGCTCGATGGGCACCACCATCCCGCCCGGCTCACTCGTCATCGACCAAGAGGTCGCACCCACCACCCTCACAGTCGGCGACATGATCACCTTCCAAAAACCGCTCGGACAACCCGGCCTAGACACCCACCGCATCATCGCCATCACCCACTCAAACGGCCACACCAGCTACCAAACCAAAGGCGACGCCAACCCCATCCCCGACCCCTGGACGGTTCAATTCCCTACCCCAGCCGCCCACAAAGTCGTCTACACCATCCCTCACCTCGGTCGGCTCGTACTCTTCCTACAAACACCCATTGCCCGTGATCTGATCCTCGCCGTGGTCCTGCTCACTCTCTCTACCACCATCCTCAACGCTCTCGCCGCCGCCGGTGCGACGAACCCCCCACAACCCGGCGCACGCACCAAGCCGGGTTAGGCTGCGCAGCAGGCATGGCGATGGTCGTGATCGAGCCCCAACGTCACCCTTCGGCCTACTCGACGCCTTGACCGCTCATGGCCGCTTCCCGCTCGAGCGGGTATCGCCAGTAGTCCCTGTCTTTGATCTTGACCAGTCGTGCCGACCCGGTCGGTAGTGGCCGCCGCGGTTCTTGGCGACGACCCCTTCAAGGCCGAGCTTGCAGACGGCGTGCCAGAGCGCTTCAACGCCCTCGTCGCTCGAGCAGGTTGACCAGTGGTCGCCGTGGAAGTCGAGCGCCCATTAGCGAAGCGGCGGGCTAGGGGCCGGAGGTGGTTCCGGCCGGGGCTCGCACTTCCCCAGGCCGGCCGGGCGGGTTCGCCTCGTTTGGCGGTGGGGCGGCGCGGCGGTCCGGCCCTAGAATGGACGTTCGGCGACGCCGCGCGCGCCCACGGCCCGCGCGAACTCCGCGCCGTCCCCCCGTGGAGCGCGGGTGGAGCCTGTTCGGCGGAGCACTCTCTACTGTGCTTGTCCGGTGGGAATCGTCAAGAGGCTGCCGCACAGGCGGGCCAACGTGTCGCCCCACGTGCAGCACAGGGCCGGCTTCCATCTGGCGTGGAAACGGTCGCGGCAGCTGGCTCCGCGCTCTTCCCCGGAAGCACCGGTGGACTGTCGGCGGAGCCGTGTCCCGCGGAGCTACTCGCTCGCGCCAACGTCGGGGACGGTTGACGGGTCGGCCCCAAGGCAGGACACTCGCGTGCGATCGCGCAAAGCGTCCTCAGCGGCCGTCGTCATCGTCGGAACTACGTCCGTCCTCGGCCCACATCCGCGCGACTTGGCGGGTGTCCCGCTCTGGGCTTGCTGCTGTCCACCTGGAGTGTTGACGCGCTTTGAGGCGCGTGAGAGGGTCGTCCAGCTTCGTGGCATCCGAGTCAAGGGGGTGGGTGGTGGCCACTGTTCTGCTGTTGGGGTTTCCGACTGGCTGGGTGGCGCGCATTATCGGCGGTGGGATCGCCTTGAGCCTTGTTGCGGCGGCATTCGGAGTAACCGATGCGCGGGCCGCGTTTGTGACGCCGACTCAGGTGGGAGATGGCTCTCAAGCGACGGTCGCGGTTGACGGTGCGGGCATCGCACACGTGGCGTACACCAAGTTCGGCAGTCTGGGCATCTCCTATGCGACCAGTCCAGCTTGGACTGAGGTCCCCGTCACGAACCTGTCCAGCACGAAGAGTAACCGCGACTCGGCTCCGTCGATTGCTGTGGATGGTTCGGGGAACGCCTTCATCGCGTTCACGCGATCGAACACGGCGAACGGAACCTCTACAGTGATGCTGGCCACTGATCTGGGTGGATCCTGGAGCGTTCGGAAGGTGACGCTCGGGTCACAGCCAACCCTCGCAATCGACGCCGCCGGCACGCTGGGTCTCGGCTTTATTCGGACGACGGCAACGGTCGACGGCGCGTATTACCGCACGACAGGAGAGGGCTGCCTGGCGAGCACGTGCTGGACGCAGACGACGCTGACGACAAGGGGCGACCCCGATGGGCTGAGCATCACGTTCAACGGCTCGACACCGTACGTGGGCCTTGTCCGCGACCTCGATGCGACCGCGAAGCAGCCATGTGGCGAGTATCTTTGGACGCCTGGCGTGGGACTGAAGGGGTGGGCGACGAGATACAACTTCGAAACGACAGGCTGCTCCGGTTTCCACTACGACGGGACACCGTCCGTCGCATATTCCACAGTCGACGGTTGGGGAATCCACGTCGTGTTCGACTGGGAACCGGACAGCGCGGGCAGCGGCGTCGGCATCTATGACTACGTATCCGACCCCGGAGCCCTGCCGTACGACACCACCCCTATTGACTACACCGACGGCAGCCAAGACCCGCCCACCGCCCGGATCGTCGGCTCGAAGAAGTACATGGTCACCGACCTCGCCTTTTCCTCCTCCGTCGACAACGGCGTTTGGCTGACAACTTGGACGTACAGGGCGACGACAGGCCTATGGTCGAACAGGACGGAAACGGAAGTCATGTTTTCGGGTCCCACGTGTGCGAGCGATCCCACGTATAACTGCACTCGACGACCCGCGCTCGATGTCAACGCGTCGGGGAAGGCCTGGATCGTGGCTGACCAACTCGGCACTGTCTGGCAAACCCACAACTAGCCGCGCATTCGTCTGCGGGTGAACGCCTGTGCGGCGTGTTTCAACGTTGCCGACGTTCGGCCTACTAGACGCCTCTTGGAGCGCTCATGGCCGCTTCGCGCTCGAGCGGGTATCGCCAGTAGTCGCGGTTCTTGACCTTGATCCAGTCGCGCCGACCCGGTCGGTACTGACCGCTGCGCCGCTTGGCGACGATGCCCTCGAGTTCGAGCTTGCAGACGGCGTGCCACAGCGCGTCGCCGTCCTCGTCGCTCGAGCAGGTTGACCAGTGGTCGCCGCGGAAGTCGAGCGCATCGAGCATCGCTCGCCGGCGATGGTACGGCAGCCGCAGCGTGTCCTCGCCGCCGGCGTGGAGGACGTCGAAGGCGATGAACATGACCGGGATCTCGTCGTTGCCGTGCAGCATCCGCTCGCATAGTCGGGGGAAGCTTGGTTTGCCATCGTCGCCGAATGCGATCAACTCGCCATCCAGCGCCAAGCCGTGGGGCAGCGCTTGGAGCTCGGGCAGGTGTGGGGTCATCTCCCACCGCCGCCGACTGAGCACGCGCAGCCGACCGACGGTGGAGACGAACGCGCGGAAGCCGTCCCATTTGACCTCGTAGGCGTAGTCGCCTCGAGGAAGCGGCCCGCTGCGGGCGAGCATCGGAGCGGGCAGCATGCCAGAAGCCTAGACCGTGGACTGCACTTCCGACCCCTTGTGGCAGAGGGCTCAATGCGGGAGTATCCGTGATCGTATGACGCAGCACCCGCTCAGTGAAGCAGTCGAGAGCCTCAGAGGACTGTGAGCGAATCCGATGGCGCGCGACGCAGGATCTACCCCTCTGCCCTTCATCGCCTTCGTCTTCGGGACTCCAGGCGCAGCGGCGACCGTCCAGCACTACACGGGAGCGCCGAACGCAGCCTTCATCGCTGGTGCCGTCGTTGCCACGGCATCTTGCGCCGCTGAGTGGTACTCGAGCGACAGCGAACTGGCCGGATTTGGCTTCCTCGTGTCGGGGGCGGTTCTCCTTCTCGCTGTGGCTGCGAACTTTGCCTAGAGGGGGCGATGGACTGAATCGGGGTCATTGTCTTGGGCGCGACGAGCAAGCCACTGCCGCGATTTGGGCGCTGGGGGCGCGGTCAGCCGGACCCGGGGTGGCTGGAGGTGGGCACGCCCATGGCCTGAAGCGTCACGCGATGAACCGCCGTTGCGCGGCTCCTACCCGGCGGCGATGCCCGGTTTGATCGGCCCAGCTCGACGCGGCAGGGAAGCGATCAGGAACGCCGCGTCATCGACGCGCTGAGCGCCAGCCGGATGGCCGGCTCGACCAGCGCGGCAGTCCTCTACCCAGGTCTCGATTTCGCTTTAGCGGAACCGCCGGCCTATGCCAGGCACCTTCAGGCTCGGGAGCTGACCGGTGGCCGCGAGGTCGTAGATGGTGTTGACGCGGGTGCCAGCCCAGCATCGGCTCATACGGGGGCGTCCCAGCCCTGGCCACACATAGCCGCTAAAAACACCGGCCGGCCTTCTTCTCACGGAAACCATGTCTAAGGGGTGTTGCAGGTGAGCCCGCTGCTCAGGGTTTGCGGCTGCGGCGCGCTGACACCGACGACGCCCTGCCCAGCGTGCAAAGCGGCGAAAGGGCGGCGGCATCGCCAGCTTCCGACGTGGCAGACGTACAACACGGCGCGATGGCGCGCGCTTCGCAAGCGGATCCTCGAACGCGACGACCACACCTGCCAGCGCTGCGGCGGCGTCGCGAACACCGCCGGCCACATCATCCCGTTCGTCGACAAGGATGATCCCAACGCGTGGGATGAGGACAACATCCAGGCCGAGTGCGGCAGTTGCAACGCTCGCGAGCAGGCGCTACGTCGCGCCGAAAAAAACCGCCGCGGGTAGTCAGGCACCGTGTCTGATAGTGTCAATCACCACGATCCACGACACGGGGGTGACCAAGTTTCTGACTCGTTGAAACTCATGGCGGCGCTGGCTGTGGTTGCGGTCATCCTGGGCGGCTTTGGTGGATGGCGCGGCGACCCGACCACCTCGACGATCTGCCATCGAGCGATGTGAAGCGCGAACCCGGGATCCGTGGGTGGTACGACGCACGTGGGCAGCGTCGGGCGCGGGCGCAGCGCCGGGAACAGCTGGAAATAAGGGAGTACCAGGGGCAGCGCAAGAAGGCCTCCGGGGGCGACGACCCCACTGACCTGCTTCCGCCACCCGGTTTCGGCTCATAAAGAAGAGGGCTCGAACGCGACCCTCTTCGGGGGGCCACCGCGTTTTTATGGTCGAAGGGAGCCGAAACACCGGCCGGCCCGTCGCGTGTGAGACGAAAGGAACGAACCGGGAGGCCGCCGCCGTAACGCCCCGGTGTCACGCCGGTCCGGAGCCGGTGCCCCCGACAGTTGGCACGTCGCCCGACCAGGGCTCGGCCTCGCCGTGCCCGACTGCTTTATTTCGGTCGCGTTTCTCTTTTCCGCGACGCCTTCGTCGCTCCGCGCGTCGTTCTTGCCAGTGGCGCATCCTGTCGCTGAGCTTCATCCTGTGACTCCTTTGGGCCAGCGTGCAGACGTTTCATGGGCTGGAAGCCGCCGATGCCCATGCCGCCGGCACTTGCGTCGCCTCCGCCTCCGTGAATGTTGGAGCCGTGTCCAGTCTGGCTCGGCTCATCTTTCAGAGACTTGGCGGAACCAATCCTGAACCCTTGGTCTTGGTGGTGGTGCTCGGCTCCTGCTCCAGCGATCTAGCGGCCTCCGCCTGAGCGATACGACGCTGAGTCCGGCGCTCTTGCCAGCCTCGATAGAGCGATTGCAGCCTCTTCACCATGATGCCTCCCTCGTCAGCCGAGGGCCAGTTTGTCACACATGGGACAAAGAGACACTGAGCGCGAAAAAAGAGGGGGCTCGCGGCCTTCGGGCTCGCGGCGGCAAACACCGCATCGGCCTGCTCGCAATTTGTACGGTTTCAGAGGTTTGCGGGCGCCCGATGTACGAGGCTGAGGCTTGCGACCCCCTTGGGGTCGACTCTGACGGAACCTCCTCCCCAAAACCTCCCCGCGAACACGGCGATCCGCCAGTGTTTGCGCGTGCCTGCGACCCTGCGGCGCCGGTACCCCCTGGGAAACCCCTATATGCGAAACCTTCGCGGCTCGAGGCCCGCCGGTGTTTCCTGTCCGCCGGCTAGTGAGATGAGCCCGCCCCCTGGGGGAGAAAAGTCTTCCACACGCGATGGGCCCTGTCGGTGTTTCTGGTGATCCGTCCGCAACGCTGCACCGTCCACCTATAAGTGACATGCTCGCGGAATGGCGGATGTCGACGGAAACCGATCCAGCTGCGGGTGTACGGTCGTACGCCTGCGTATCTCGTTGGGTGAGCGAGAGGAGACAACGTGGCGAGCAGGCAAGGAAGGGGACATAGCCGTACATCCACGGGATTTCGTTCGCTCCGAGGCCGCCTGAGCTCGAACGTCGGAGAGCGCGGCGCGCTGTGCGCTGTATTGGCGCTTGGAGCGATCTTGCGATTTCCGACGCTTGGCGTTCAGAGTTTCTGGACAGACGAGTCGTATACCGTTGAATTGATGAGATCCAGTTTTCGTGGCATGATGACGGCCATTCCGCATACTGAGTCGACGCCACCCCTGTACTACGTGTCGGCTTGGCTTTGGACGCGTGCGTTCGGGACAAGTGAAGTCGGCTTGAGGTCGTGGTCTGCGTTGGTCGGCACGGCTACGATCATTGTCGTATATCGCCTCGGAAGCGACCTCATATCTGAGCGAGCTGGAGTTCTCGCGGCCGCGATGTCGGCTTGTAACCCGCTGTTAGTCTGGTACTCACAGGAAGCCCGATCGTATGCGATGATGGCGTTTCTTTTGGCGGCGTCGTTGTACTTCCTGAACCGTGCGAGGACGCGAGCGAACAAACGAGACGTCCTTTATTGGTCGTTACTGTCGTGCTTAGCAGTATGTACGCATTACTTCAGCGCTTTCTTCGTTCTGACAGGGGGCTTACTGCTTGTCTACTGGCGGCGTTCATGGGCTGCTGTAGGCGCTCTTGGCTTGGTGGTGGGAGTAGGCATAGCGTTGATCCCGTTGGCGAGGTACCAGACTGAAGGAAAGTCGTATGCGTTTCGCGGAGAAAGTCTGGTTTCTCGGCTTGCTCAGGTGGTGAAACAGTTCCTTGACGGATACGACGTACCGGGGAGCTGCTGCTCGCCCTCTTCGCGCTTCTGTGCGTTGCAGTTGGATTCGGGGCGCTGGTTCTACGTGGCAGGGACCGAGGCCTGATTGTCCTTAAGAGCTTGGGGGTTGTAGCTGTCGTCGGCGTCGCAGTCCCGGCTGGCATGGTCCTGACGGGACATGATTTCTTTTCGACCAAAAACGTGATCGGAGCGTTGGTTCCTCTTACGATCGTGGCGGGCTGCGGGCTTGCGCTGATCCGGCCTGGGACGGCGTTGGCGGTTTGCTTTTGTGCGACCGGCATCGTGGTTGCTGTGGCGGTCGAAGGAGACCCGCGCTATCAACGCGAGGACTACCGTTCTGCCGCGCACCTCTTGGTTCCTCGGCATTACCCTCGTGCCATAATTGAGACCCCGGGGTACTACCACAGGATCGGAGAACCGCTCCGGGTGTATCTTTCCTCGATCTATCGAATGCGGGTCGTCGGGCAACCCGTGCGCGAGATCGATGTGCTCGGGATGGCCCATAAGCCGAACGGAGGCAGTTACGTCCCGCCGTCTCCCATGTCGGCACCGATGTTGAGTCCCTTCCGACTGGTGGCGCGGGTTCGGAAGCTTGAGTACACGTTGCTCGAGTACCGTTCGCCCCGACTGGTCGTCATTCGCCCAGTTGAGCTCGCCCGAAGCCATCTCGGCGAAGGCCCCGTGACCGTGTGGTACGAGCCACCCAACACCTGAATACCTAGACTGCGGCGCTGGGCGAGAACCTGCTCAACTACTGCCAGATGTGGACTTCCTCGTCAGCTGCCGGCGTTCGAGCCGGGCCAGAGGCGCTTGAGAAGAGGATCCGGTGGCCCCTACCCGGCGTGAAGCCGCCCGGCCTCCCCCGAGCATTCGGCCTTGATGCCTACGGGAGAGCCGGGCGGTAACCCTGCGATCGGCCGCTACGCGAAACCCTTTACCCGCGACTGGTCGCGAATCTACCACCCCCGCTCGCCTCTTCGGCGGTGGGGGAGTTCTCGGCGTAGCCACACACACCTGGGGAGTGAATCGCTCGCAGCCCTGCGCGTCGAGTCGCCCCGTGGGAGCGGACCGCTGTGGGCGAGCATCGGTTCGGGGAGCGGCACGGCCGCACGAGTCTAATGGCAGACCTCAGCTGTTGGTAAGCGCTGCATCAGCCAGCCTCGTGAACCCCTGGGGCGCCGCTTTGCAGGAATCGGCGACATTGGATTTCGGGCGAGCCGCGCTGTAGGCGGTCATCGCAATGGTTTCAGTGGCGTCAGCCGCGATCGGAGCGGTCACGGTGATTGTCTGGCTGTCAACCGTGTCGTCTGCCGTGCCCTCGCCACCGGCGACAAATGCGCCCGTTGGATCGCTCAAGCACAGAAGCAGCGCACGTCCCGATTCAATCCCGGTATAGGTAGCGGTGGCCTCAAGAGTCGAAGCAGTGTCCTTCGCCGGTGTGAACTTCGTAACGAGCACAGCCGCTGCCTTCGGCGCAAGAGCGTTCCCGCCCTCGGCGAAGGAAGCAACTGCGGCGACGATCGCCACGCCGAGCGCAAAAAGGGCCGCCGCGAGCCATCGCCACCTCCACACGACGCGACTGTTCCAATACGCTGTGAGCTGCACGGGCCGGCTCAAGCTAGGCATCTTGGACGGAAGGAAGACCAAGGTTGCCAAGGAACAGCCCAAGCTCACAGCCGCCGCCCCAAGGGCCACAAGTGGCCACGGGCTCTTCAGAACCGCTTCCTTCGCTTCGTCGTTGAGCAGGCCGAAAGCGACGAGAAATGATCCCACGGTCGCGATCTGACCGATAAGCGTAGTGGCTGCCTCTCGCCCCCGATCTTCCCGCTTGGTGAGGAGGTCTACCGAGGCGGTGACTATCGCCTTGTCGTGGTCGGTTTCGGCGGCACCGACTATTGGTTCCACTTGTTCGGGGTTGCTTGGATCAGCCATCTCGCCCGCCCTGGTCAACGACGTAGAAGACGTTGACCACGTCGTCGTGTGGACAGATGACGCGGAGGGGGATGACGTGCGGAGAATCCATCGCCGCGCGCAACAGGTAGGTCTCCCCTGAGTCGACGTCTTCCGATCCTCCCTCAATGATCATCGCTCGGTCTCCGCCTCGTTCGGCAAGTGCGCGTGCAACGGCGTCCGTCAGGTCGTATCCATCCTTCCTGCAGACGTACATGGCCATCTTCTTCTCACCTCCGGTGGACGGGGGGATTCTCTACCCTTAAAGCTTTCGTATCAAGGCGTACAAATGTCCCGTCGACCCCCGACGTCGCTTGGTGGACGCGGGGCTTTCGGAGCCCTTCATGCGCGCGAAGAACCTTGACCGTGATCAAGGTCTACGCCTACACGCTGCAGCGCGCCCAGCCCGATCCGGCGACGGCGTCGAAACTCGACGTCATCAACGCGGAGTGCGAGCACCTGGCGTACCTCGTCGAGGATCTCCTCGAGCTGTCGCGCGCACAGGCCGGTGAGCTTCGGATCTCCTCCGAGCTGTTCCCCATCCGCCGGATGCCGTGGCGAGTAGGTCGCCGACGGCTTCCACGCAGGCGATGATCAGCCGCCGCCAGATCCCACCGGGTGATCAGTCGTTGAACATCGACTCGAGAGCGGTCTTCGGCTGCTCGTGGAGGGCGGTCGCGGCGAGCGCGGCTGCGATCTCTTCCGCCTGCGCGCGCGGTCCTGCTCGAACGCGTCATTCGGCGGGCCGTATTCGACGGTAGCCATGTAGCCTCGGGTCGGCCCGGTCGCCGCTGTTCCTTCGCGGGACGTGGCGGCCGGGCTGGCACTCCGCTCCCGGTGGGCTGCGCCTCACCCGAGCGCTATCTCGGCGGACTGTACGCCTCACGAATCGGGTGCAAGTGTCCCCAAATCGTCCCCACGGAGCAGAAACCGCGCCTTCGGTACCGCACCAGGTTTGTCTCAACCATGCGGATGCCCGGGGCAGGACTCGAACCTGCGCTCCCCGAGGGGAAGGGGATTTTAAGTCCCCCGCGTCTACCAGCTCCGCCACCCGGGCCCGCGCAGAACGATACCGGCGGGGATACGGTGCGGACATGCCAGGATGGACGATCGCGGCACTCATCGTGGCGCTTCTCCTGCTGTGCGGGGGGCTGCTCCTGCGCGGGAGGATGGGGATGGCGCGAGCTGTCGCGGCCTTCGTGCCGCAGTGCGCGGTGCTGTTCGGGCGTCTGGCGCGCGACAGGCGCATTCCGCGGCGGCACCGGACGTTGCTGGTGCTGGTGCTTCTCTACCTTGCGTCGCCAATCGACCTCGTTCCGGATGTCGTCCCCGTCCTCGGGCAGCTGGACGATGCCATCCTGATCGCAGTGGTGCTGCGGCGCGTCCTGCGAGCCGCCGACCCCATCATTCTCGAGGAGCACTGGCCGGGAATGCCCTCGTCCCTTGCCGCTCTCGAGCGGCTCGCCGGAATCCCCGCTTCGTCAGCGTCGCGTGACCGCTCGAACGCTACGCCGGCCGCTGCAGCTCAGCCGCTTCAAGAGCGGCACCGTGCAGCACGTCCCGCTCCGAGACGCGCAGCTCGTCGCAGCCGAGACTGCTCATCAGCTCGGCCAGGATCGCGGCGCCGGCGACGATGGTCGGCGCGCGCTCGGGCATCAGCCCACGCACCGACCGGCGCTCATCAAGCGGTAGCGCTGCCAGGCGTTGGAGCTGCTCCTCCACGGCGCTCGTGGCCAGGCGGTGTCCGTCGATCTCCTCCGGCACCTCCTCCGCCAGGCCAAGGTCGATGGTCGCCAGGGTGGTGACCGTCCCGGCGACGCCGACCAGCTCCCCTCGAGGGACATCCGCAGGGATCATCTCCGCGACCTGCCGGCGCAGAGCCGCGATCTCCCCGTCCCCCGGCGGGTCGCTGCGCAGGAACCGTTCCGACATCCGCACGCACCCCATGTCGAGGCTGACCGCGAAGTCGACCCCGCCGGGGCCGCCGGCGATCAGCTCGGTGCTGCCGCCTCCGATGTCGCACACGATCGTCTCGCCGGACAGCGGCCGCGCGGACGTGACGCCACGAAACGTCATCCGCGCCTCCTCCTCGCCGCTCAGCACACGGGCCTGAATCCCGTGCCGCCTGGCCAGCCCGGCCAGGAACTCGCCGCCGTTCGACGCGTCCCGGACCGCGCTGGTCGCCGTGGCGAGGATCGTCTCGGCGTCCAGCTGACGGGCGCGGCTGACGTACTGCCCGACCTGCCGGTCGACTCTCTCGACCGCGGCCGGAGAGAGCTCGCCAGTCTGGTCGACGCCGTCGCCGAGCCGGGTGATGCCAAGCAGGCGCTCCACCTCCGTCAGCCGGCCGTCTTGGACGTCAGCCACCAGCAGGCGTGTCGAGTTCGACCCGAGGTCGATCGCCGCGACCCGGCGGCTCACTTGCGGCGAACGGCGAATCGCAGCACCATCAGCGGCGCCACGAGCGTCTTGCCGGTCGTCGTGACGAAGCTCAGCTTCGACAGCGACTCCTGCATCTCCGCGACCGCGCCCTGCAGCACCGCTTGGCGCTCCTGCAGTCGGGCTGCCTTGAGCCTGATCTCCTCGATCCGGGCCCGCGGGACGTGCTGCTCGACCAGCTTCTGGATGCTGCGCACCCTCCGGTAGAGCTGCCAGCCGCGCAGCCCGACCCATGCCGTCATTGCCAAGACGACGAGGAGCCAGACGATCACCGAAATCAGGATCACGGCGCAACTGTACCCTCGCCTGCGCGACAATGATCCTCGTGACTCCGCGAAGCCCAC
>C688J35102_120989867_pt1 | contig 14942 bp, 16 predicted proteins | sample HopSoiMetagenom2_FD_35102 | JGI IMG/M metagenome (IMG submission 35102)
AAGGAGGATGAAAGGGTAAATCGATACAGAGCAACGATTTATCCATACTACTTTCTATTCAGGCCGGTCACGCTGCAACATTCGACGGCGAGGTACTTTACAGGCCGAAGGATCTATGGCCGGCCCTCGGACCCAAGCTTCCGAAGCACCACTCTTCACCCGGATTGGGTATCAGAGGGAGGCGCCGGAGCGGATCGAACGCTCCGGCGCTTTTTCGTCTCCGATCGTTGGAAACATCTGCGGACCCGGCTGTTCGTTCAAGAGCGTCCATTCTTGTACAAAGATGCACGCTGGCGGAAACGGAGCGGCAGGCGCCGTCCTCGATCCCACCGGCGGCCGATTCTCCACGGCCCCGGAGCCGGCACCCCTCCCGTCCACTTCTCGCAAAGGTACAAACCTATGGGAGAGACGTACTTAGATGAACATCGCGCAGAGTGGCGCGGTGTCGCCACTTAGCCCTGCGACTGGCGGGGGCACGCATGTTGCCACTCCCTCGTGCCCGATTCTGCTCGATGCGCGGTAGAATCGAAAACGGGGCGGCGTCCGGTTTCGAGTGTGCACTACGGTCACATGCTGAGCTCTCCATCACCGGTAGAAGCTGCCGAGGCGGCTGTGCTTCGCGGATGCCTCTTCACGGACCTCGACCGCCTCGCCTTCGCGCTGGAGATGGAGGCCGCGGAGCTGCTGGAGCAGGGCCGCGAGGCCGAAGCGGCGCGCGTGCAGGAGCAGCGGCTGGGGGTGCGGCTGGCGCAGCGCCTGGTCGCCGGCGTGTGGGCGGGCGAGGTGGACGGCCGGCTGCAGCGCTGGGCGGCGGAGTACGAGGCACGGCTGGCCCCGTCGCCCGCCTGAACGATTCGCACGGAACGACCCTCATCTCCGTAGATTGGGAACTCGTCTGACGGGGAGGTTCGGGATTCACCGCTACAGCGGAGGAGCTTCAGTGGCTCGCAGAGTTCTGGTGACGGGCGGGGCCGGGTTCGTGGGGAGCCACCTGGTGGACGCGCTGCTCGCCCGGGGCGACGCGGTGCGCATCGTCGACAACCTCGATCCGCAGGTGCACGGGCCCGAGCGGCGGGTGCCCGCGTGGCTGCCGCCGGAGGCGGAGCTGGTGCGCGGCGACATCCGCGACGTGGAGACGGTGCGGCGCTCCCTGGCGGGGGTCGACACCGTCTACCACCTGGCGGCGGCGGTGGGGGTGGGGCAGTCGATGTACCAGGTGGCGAGCTACACCGCCGTCAACACGCTGGGCACCGCCAACCTGCTGCAGGCGCTGGTGGACGACCGCGGCCAGGTGGAGCGGCTGGTGGTCGCCTCGTCGATGTCGATCTACGGCGAGGGGCGCTACACCCGGCCGGACGGGCGGGAGCCGCGCGTGTCGGGCCGCTCGCTGGAGCAGCTCCGGCGCCACGAGTGGGAGCTCTCCGATCCCGACGGGGTGGAGCTCACCCCCGCCCCCACCGACGAGGGGAAGGCCCTCGAATCGACCTCCATCTACGCGCTCACCAAGGCCGACCAGGAGAAGATGGTGCTGATGATCGGCGGCGCGTACGGCATTCCCAGCGTGGCGCTGCGCTTCTTCAACATCTACGGGCCGCGGCAGGCGCTCTCCAACCCCTACACCGGCGTGGCCGCCATCTTCAGCGCGCGGCTGCTGAACGGCCAGGCGCCGCTGGTCTTCGAAGACGGCGAGCAGCGCCGCGACTTCGTGAGCGTGCGCGACATCGTGCAGGCGCTGCTGCTGGCGGCGCAGGAAGACGCGGCGGTGGGGAAGGCGCTCAACGTGGGCTCCGGGCGCGCGGTGACGGTGCGCGAGGTGGCACAGACGCTGGCCCGGGTGCTGGGGACGGAGGTGGAGCCGGAGGTGACGGGACGATACCGGGTGGGCGACATCCGCAACTGCTGGGCGGACATCTCGCTCGCCCGCGAGGTGCTGGGCTACGAGCCGGCGGTCACCTTCGAGCAGGGGATGGAAGAGCTGGTGGGATGGCTGCGGGAGCAGGAGCGCCCGGAGAGCGCGGTCGAGGCGCACGCCGCCGAGCTCGCCGCGCGCGGACTCACGCTGTGAGGGAGAGGACGATGAAGGGGAAGGGCGATTCCATCCTGGTGACCGGCGGCGCCGGGTTCGTCGGCTCGAACCTGGCCGACGCCCTGCTCTCCGCCGGGGAGAAGGTGATCGTGGCGGACAACTTCAGCCGCGAGGGCGTGCGCATGAACGCCGCCTGGCTGAAGCGCCGCCACGGCGACCACGTCCGCATCGAGACGGCCGACGTGCGCGACGCGGCGCGCGTGGCGGCGCTGGTGCAGGGGTGCCGGCAGGTCTTCCACCTGGCGGCGCAGGTGGCGGTCACCACCTCGCTCGCCGACCCGCGGGCGGACCTGGAGACCAACGTGCTCGGCACCTTCAACGTGCTCGAGGCGGCGCGCGGGATGAAGCATCCGCCGGCGCTCCTCTTCACCTCCACCAACAAGGTCTACGGGGGGATGGACGAGGTGCCGGTGGCGCTGGACGGCGACCGCTACGTCTACGCCGACGGCCGGCCGGGGATCGGGGAAGACGCGCGGCTCGACTTCCACTCGCCCTACGGCTGCAGCAAGGGCGCGGCCGACCAGTACGTGCACGACTACGCCCGCATCTACGGCGTCCCCGCGGTGGTCTTCCGCATGAGCTGCATCTACGGCACCCGGCAGTTCGGCACCGAGGACCAGGGGTGGGTCGCCCACTTCGGGCTGGCGATGCTGCGCGGCGAGCCGCTCACCATCTACGGCGACGGCTGCCAGGTGCGCGACATCCTCTGGATCGAAGACCTCGTGCGTGCCATGCGGCTGGCGATGGAGAAGATCGACGCCGTCTCCGGCGAGGTGTTCAACCTGGGCGGCGGCCATCGCAACGCGGTCTCGGTGCGCGGGGTGATCGAGCGGCTGCGCGACATCACCGGCGCCCAGGTGCCCATCACCCGCGCCGACTGGCGCCCGGGCGACCAGAAGATCTACGTCTCCGACACCGCGCGCGCCGAGCGGGTGCTGGGGTGGAGGGCCGAGACCAGCTGGCAGGCGGGGCTGGAGAAGCTCGCCGGCTGGCTGCACGAGGCCAACCTCGACACCCCGTCGCCGGCGCGCGCGGTGGTGGCCGGGGCGGCGCTGGTGGCGGGGTGAGCCCGGTGCTGACGGCGACGGACACGATGCGGGCCGCGCGGCTGGCGGGGCCCGGACGGGTGGTGCTGGAGGAGGTGAAGCTCCCCGAGCCCGGGCCGGGGCAGGTGCGCATCCGCCTGGAGGGGTGCGGCGTCTGCGCCAGCAACCTCACCCCCTGGGGCGGGGCGGAGTGGATGCGGTACCCCACCGACCCCGGCGCGCTGGGGCACGAGGGATGGGGGACGGTGGACGCCGTCGGCGAGGGCGTCGAGGGGCTCGCGGAGGGGCAGCGGGTGGCGGCGCTCTCCTACGCCGCCTACGCGGAGTACGACCTGGCGGACGCCTCCGCCGTGGTGCCGCTCCCGTCGGCGCTCGACGGGCAGCCGTTCCCCGGCGAGCCGCTGGGGTGCGCGATGAACATCTTCCGCCGCAGCGGGATCTCCGCGGGGCAGACGGTGGCGATCGTGGGCGTCGGCTTCCTCGGCGCGCTGCTCACGCGGCTGGCGAAGGATGCCGGCGCGCGCGTGGTCGCCATCTCCCGGCGCCCGTTCTCGCTCGAGGTGGCGCGCGGCATGGGCGCGGACGAGCGGGTGCCGATGGACGACCATTGGAAGATCATCGAACGGGTGAAGGAGCTGACGGGCGGCGCCTTCTGCGACCGCGTGATCGAGGCGGTGGGGAAGCAGTGGCCGCTGGACCTCGCCGGGGAGCTGACGCGCGAGCGGGGGCGGCTGGTGGTCGCGGGCTACCACCAGGACGGGCCGCGGCAGGTGAACATGCAGCTCTGGAACTGGCGCGGGATCGACGTGATCAACGCCCACGAGCGCGATCCGCGGGTCTACGTGGACGGCATCCGCGCGGCGGTGGACGCGGTGGCCTCGGGGCGGCTGGACCCGTCGCCGCTCTACACCCACACCTTCCCGCTCGACCGCCTGGGCGACGCGCTCGACGCCACCCGCGACCGGCCCGACGGCTTCCTGAAGGCGCTGATCACGATGGCCTGATAGCGATTCCGGCCAATGGAACAGGCGAATGAATTCGCGGCAACGACTGCCCGAAGTCCGCCTTCGCGGACTCGTGGCCGCGGCTCCACTGCACCGGGACAGGGCCCGTCACTGCCTCGGATCGGGCTACGGACGGGGTTCGAAGAGGAATTGAGGGAGGGAGTCCGCGAAGGCGGACTTCGGGCCTTTGTTGCCGCGGTTTCAACCGCCGGGGGGCCCACCAGGACCACGGACATCGATCGACGTCGAGAGAATCACCGTGACCGACCTGCTTTCCGCCCCGACCTCCGCCGACGAGCTCGCGCACTCCGGCGCGACCGAAGTCTCCGTGCCGCGCCTGGGCTTCCTGGGCGTCGGCTGGATCGGCCGGCACCGCATGGAGGCGATCGCCGACGCGGGCCTGGCCGAGATCGCCGCCATCGCCGACAGCTCCACCGAGGTGATGGCCGCCGCGCGCAGCGCCGCTCCCGCCGCCGCGCCGGCCGCGGGGCTCGACGAGCTGCTGGAGATGGGGCTCGACGGGATCGTGATCGCCACCCCCAGCGCGCTGCACGCCGAGCAGTCCATCCGCGCGCTGGAGAGCGGGGCCGCCGTCTTCTGCCAGAAGCCTTTAGGCCGCACGGCAAGCGAGGCGCGTCGCGTGGTCGACGCCGCCCGCGCCGCCGACCGCCTCCTCTCCGTGGACTTCAGCTACCGCTTCACCGAGGGGATGCGAGCCATCCGCGAGCGCATCCGCGCCGGCGAGCTGGGCGAGGTGTTCGCGGTGGACCTCGTCTTCCACAACGCCTACGGCCCCGACAAGGCGTGGTTCTACGATCCCACGCTCTCCGGCGGCGGGTGCGTGATGGACCTGGGGGTGCACCTGGTCGATCTCGCGCTCTGGGCGCTCGGCTGGCCGTCCGTCGAAAGCGTGCAGGGCCGCCTCTACCGCGAGGGCGCGCTCCTTCCCCCATCCCCCGACGCCTGCGAGGACTACGCGACGGCGACGCTGGGGCTCGCGGGAGGGCCGACGGTGGGCCTCACCTGCTCCTGGCGCGTCTCCGCCGGGCAGGACGCGGTGATCGAGGCGGCGTTCTATGGCACCGGCGGCGGCGCGGCGCTCCGGAACGTGGGCGGCTCCTTCTACGACTTCACCGCGGAGCTCTTCCACGGCACCGCGCGCGAGACGCTCGCCTCGCCCCCCGATGCGTGGGGCGGCCGCGCGGCGGCGGACTGGGCGCGGCGGCTGGCGGAGGGGGAGCGCTTCGATCCCGAGTGCGAGCGGCTGGTGGAGGTGGCGCGGGCCCTGGACCGCATTTACGGGCGATGAAGGTCCTGCTCACCACCGACACCGTCGGCGGGGTGTGGGACTACACCGTCACGCTGGCGCGCCAGCTCGACGCCCTCGGCTGCGAGGTGCTGATCGCCGCCATCGGCGAGCCCCGCGACGGGCGGCTGGCCCGCATCCCCACGGGGGTGCAGGTCACCTCGCGGAGCTACCGCCTGGAGTGGATGGAGGGCGCCGCCGAAGACGTGCGCGAGGCGGCGCGCTGGCTGCGCGAGCTCTCGCAGCTCTGGGCGGCCGACGTGGTGCACCTGAACCAGCTCGCCTACGCCGCCTTCGGCTTCCCCGCACCCGTCGTCACCGTGGCGCACAGCGACGTGCTCTCCTGGTGGACGCACGTCCGCGGCGCCGAGGCACCGAGCGAGTGGGGGGAGTACGCGCGCTGGGTGGGCGACGGCCTGCGCGCCTCCGACGCCGTCGTCGCGCCGACGGCGTACCAGGCATCGCTGCTCGCCCTGCACTACGGCGTCGACCGTGCGCGCGTCATCCACAACGGCGTGGAGCCGCCCGCGGGCGAGCCGCCGGCGAAGGCCGAGCCGCTGGTGCTCTGCGTCGGCCGCGCGTGGGACGAGGGGAAGGGCGTGGACCTGCTGGACGCGGCGGCGGGGATGCTCGGCGCGGACTTCATCCCCATCCACCTGCTGGGCGAGACGGCGGCGCCGCATGGGGGCGAGTTCCACGTGGCGAACCTGGCGACGCATGGCCGCGTGGAGCGCGCCGAGGTGGACGGGTGGATGCGCCGCGCGACGGTCTACGCCGCCCCCTCGCGCTACGAGCCGTTCGGGCTGGCGCCGCTGGAGGCCGCGCTGAACGGCTGCGCGCTGGCGCTCTCCGACCTCGGCACTTTCCGCGAGCTGTGGGACGGCTGCGCGGACTTCTTCCCCAGCGGCGACGCGGCGGCGCTCGCCGACGTACTCGGCCGGCTGGCGGCCGACCCCGCGCGCGTGGCGGAGATGGCGGAGCGGGCGCGGCGACGCGCGCTGCGGCGGTACGGGGCGGCGCGGATGGCCGCGGAGTACGTCGCGCTCTATCGCAAGCTCGCCGCGCGGCCGGAGCAGACGCGGTCGGTGGCCTGATGCGCTTCGCCTTCTTCATCCACAGCGCCGTATCCGACTGGAACCACGGCAACGCGCACTTCTTGCGTGGGCTGATGAGCGCGCTGGCGCGCGGCGGCCACACCGTCGCCTGCTGGGAGCCGCGCCGCGCCTGGTCGCTCGAGAACCTGCTGGCCGACCACGGCATCGCCCCCGTGGTCGAGTTCGCGCGCGCCTATCCCGAGCTCGACGTCCGCAGCTACGAGCCCGCCTCGCCCGCGCTGGAGGATGCGCTGCGGGCCGCCTGCGCCGGCGCGGACGTGGTGATGGTGCACGAGTGGAACGAGCCGCGCGTCGCCAACCTGCTGGCGTCCCTGGCGCGCGCGGCCGGGGCGCTGGCCGTCTTCCACGACACGCACCACCGGCCGTGGAGCGAGCCGGAATCCATCGCCCGCTTCGACCTGCAGGCGTTCGACGCGGTGCTCGCGTTCGGCGAGGTGCTGCGCGAGGTGTACCGCGCGCGCTTCGGGGTGGAGCGCGCGTGGACCTTCCACGAGGCCGCGGACCACCTGCGCTTCCGCCCGCTCGACCGGCCGAAGGAGCAGGACGTGGTGTGGATCGGCAATTGGGGCGACGAGGAGCGGACTCAGGAGCTGCGTGCCTTCTGGCTCGACGCGGCGCGGGCGCTGCCGGAGCTGCGCTTCGTCGCGCACGGCGTGCGCTATCCCGAGTACGCGCTGGCGGAGCTGGCGGATGCGGGGGTGGAGTTCCGCGGCTGGGCGCCCTCGGTGCAGGTGCCCGAGGTGTTCGCGCGCAGCCGGGTGACGCTGCACGTGCCGCGGCGCGCGTACGTCGAGGCGCTGGCCGGCATCCCCACCATCCGCGTGTTCGAGGCGCTGGCGTGCGGCATCCCGCTCGTCTCCGCCCCCTGGTGCGACGCCGAGGGCCTCTTCCGCGCCGGCGACTACGCCGTCGCCGCGACCCCGGCGGAGATGCGCGACGCCCTCCTGCGCCTCTCGCGCGACGAGGACGCCGCGCGCGCGCAGGCCGAGCGCGGCCTGGAGACCATCCTCGCCCGCCACACCTGCGACCACCGCGCCGCGCAATTGCTGGAGATCGTCGCCGATCTGGGGAGTGCGGGGAGCGCGGGGAGCGCGGGGAGTGTCGGCCGGGGCCAACCGAGCCTGGAGGATTTCGGATGATGATGGAGGACGCGTGGAGCTGACCTTCTTCGGATCGTCGCTGGTCTCCAGCTACTGGAACGGGGCGGCGACCTACTACCGGGGGCTGATCCGGGCCCTCGCGGCGCGCGGGCACCGCATCACCTTCTGCGAACCCGACGCATACGGCCGCCAGCAGCACCGCGACCTCGCGGAGGACCCGGAGTACGCCATCGTCATCGTCTACCGCACGGAGGCGGAGCGCGACGAGTTGGTCGGGCGCGCCTTCGCCTCGTCCGACTGGGTGATCAAGTGCAGCGGCGTGGGCATGTGGGACGCGGAGCTGGAGGCCGCCGTCGCCGAGCGCTCGGGCGGCGCGGTGAAGACGGCGTTCCTCGACGTGGACGCGCCGGCGACCCTCGCGCGCATCGCGGCGGACGCGGGCGACCCGTTCCGCGCGCACATCGCCGGCTACGACCAGGTGTTCACCTACGGCGGCGGGCCGCCGGTGATCGCGGCGTACGCGGCGTGGGGGGCGCAGGCATGCACCTGCATCTACAACGGCCTCGACCCCGAGGAGCACCGGCCGCTGGAGATGGCGGCGCACCCCGGGTTCGACCTGCTCTTCATGGGCAACCGCCTCCCCGACCGCGAGGCGCGCGTGGACGAGTTCTTCTTCCGCGCCGCCGAGCTCTCTCCTGGTCGCAGATTCGTCCTCGGGGGCGAGGGATGGGGGGACCGGGCGATGCCGGCGAACGTCACGTACCTGGGCCACGTGCCCACGCACCGGCACAACGCGGTGAACGCGTCGGCGCGGCTCGTGCTCAACGTCCACCGCGAATCGATGGTGGAGAACGGGTGGAGCCCGGCCACGCGGATGTTCGAGGCCGCCGGCGCCGGGAGCTGCCAGGTGACCGACGCCATGCCGGGGATCGAGGACTTCTTCGCCCCCGGCGAGGAGATCCTGGTGGCGGAGGACGGCGCCGCCGTGGCCCGCATCGTCGGCGCCACCACGGATGCCGAAGCGCGCCGCATCGGCGAGGCGGGGCGCCGCCGCGCGCTCGCGGACCACACCTACGCCCAGCGCGCCGAGCGGATGGACGCCATCCTCCGCGCGCCGGTGGAGAGCGTCGCATGAAGCTGGTCGTCTTCGGCCTGTCGATCTCGTCCAGCTGGGGGAATGGGCACGCCACCACCTACCGCGCGCTCCTTCGCGCCTTCGCCGCGCGCGGCCACGAGGTGGTGTTCTACGAGTGGGATGCGCCCTGGTACGCCGAGAGCCGCGACCATCCGCGGCCGTCGTACGTGACGCTCAAGCTCTGGAGCGACTGGGCCGACGTCCGCGCCGAAGCGGTCGCCGAGGCGCGCGAGGCCGACGCCACCATCGTCGGCAGCTACGTGTGCGGCGGCCCGCGGGTGATCGACGACCTGGCCGCGGCCGGCGTGGACCCGCTCTTCTTCTACGACATCGATACCCCCGTCACCGTCGCCGCCCTGCGCGGCGGCGGCGCCGAGTACCTGCGGACGGACCAGGTGCCGCTCTTCACGCGCTATCTGTCGTTCACCGGCGGCCCCTTCCTGCGCGACGTGGTGGAGGGCGAGCTGGGCGCGCGCGAGGCGGTGCCGCTGTACTGCTCGGTGGATGGGGAGCGCTACCGCCCCACCGAGCCGGACCCGGAGCTGGCCAGCGAGCTGGCGTACATGGGCACCTACGCGGCCGACCGCCAGCCGGTGGTAGAAAAATTTCTACTCGACGTCGCCGACAGGCTGCCGCAGCGGCGCTTCGTCGTGGCGGGGCCGCAGTATCCGCCGGAGCTGCTCTGGCCGGGGAACGTGCGCCACCTGAACCACCTGCCGCCCGAGCGGCACCCGGCCTTCTACTCCAGCGCCGCCTGGCAGCTCAACGCCACCCGTGCGGACATGGTGGCCGCCGGCTGGTCTCCCAGCGTCCGCCTCTTCGAGGCCGCCGCCTGCGGCGCCGCCATGCTCAGCGACCGGTGGGACGGTCTGGAGCACTTCTTCACACCCGGCACCGAGATCCTCCTCCCCGAGTCGACCGAGGAGGTCGTCGACATCCTCCGCGCCACCCACCCCGACGACCGCCGCGCCATCGGCCGCGCCGCGCGCGAGCGCATCCTGGCCGCGCACACCGCCGAGCACCGCGCGGAGGAACTGGAGCAGTACGTGACACAGGCGGTGGCTGCGTAGCCGCCACACCGTAAACGACGTCTCACCCAGAGGCGCAGAGGCGCAGAGGAAAGCGCACGGCTTCTCTCTGCGCCTCTGCGTCTCTGCGTGATATAATTTGGGATGGGTGACGCTCGTACGCCCTTTGAACTCAACCATGAAGATCAAGCTCACCTTCCATCGCCCGCAGCTTCTCGACTTCGAGAACCTGCACGACCTGAAGGCGTTCACGCTGTCGCTGCAGCCGGCGGCGCTGGTGTGCGGACTGGCGTTCGTCGCGCTCGCGCGGCGTGGCGTGCTGGTGGCGATCGCGGGCGCGCTGCTGGCGTTCGGGGCGACGGTGGCGGTGATGGGGTTGATCGCGCTCCTGCTCTCGGACCGGTTCGCGAGCGGCGCGATGGCCTTCATCGCCCCGAGCGGACGGAGCACCCCGTCGCCGGACGACTATTCGTACGAGAAGTCGCTGCTCGTGCGCGGCAAGGTCGACGAGGCGCTCACCGCGCTCGAGGTGCGACTGGCGAACCATCCGGACGACGCGGGGCTCTGCCTCTTCGTCGCCGATGCGTATGCGCGCGAGGGGCGCGACGCGGCGAAGGCGGAGCCGCTGTACCGGCGGGCGCGCGAGATGCCCGACGTGTCGCCGGAGCAGGACTACCGCGCGACCAACCGGCTGATCGACCTGTACCTGGGCGCGCTCGACGACCCCGCCCGCGCCGCGGCGGAGCTGGACCGGATGCGCCGTCGCCACCCCGGCACCACCGCCGCGGCGCACGCGGAGCAGGCGTTACGGACGCTGCGCAGGTGAGCTCGCCGCGCATCTCTGCGTCTCCGCGGCTCTGCGTGAGACGCGTTTGCTGAGCTCGAGGAGGAGGAAGAGATGCCGATCGACGTGCGCGGCATGGCGCCGCTGCTCGAGGTGTTCGACATGGCCACGTCGCTCGCGTTCTACCGCGACGTGCTGGGCTTCGAGGTCGTCAGCACCTCCGGCGAGCCGGACCCGGACCACTGGGCGCTGCTGCGGCTGAACGGCGTGGAGCTGATGCTCGATTCCGCGTACGAGCCCGACCAGCGGCCGCCGCCCCCGACCCGGCGCGCGTGGCCGGCCACCACGACGCCGCGCTGTACTTCGGCTGCCCGGACGTGGATGCGGCGTACGCCCACCTGCGCGCGCACGGCATCGAGGCGAAGGAGCCGCACGTCGCGTCGTACGGGATGAAGCAGCTCTACGTCACCGATCCCGACGGCTACGTCGTCTGCTTCCAATGGCCGGCGAGCAAGGAGACGGCCGATCGGTGGCGTGCGTGGTACGGGACCGAGGCGGGCCAGGCGGTGGTGCGGACGGCGCCGGTCTAGAAGGTCGTTGAAAAAGGCCCGGCACACACCGTGTCATCCCGAGGCCCGGCCCCTGAAAGCCTGCCGCCGCGCGGACGTCGGCAGGACCGAGGGATCTTGCCCGGGACGCCACGAGGCACGGGCGCGGCAGCGCCATCAATACCGGCTCTCCACCGACGCAGCCGTAGCGCAGCCGCCGCTGTCGTGCGGCTTCCGCGGCGGGCCACGCGCGTCCGCGGTCAGATCCTTCGGCCCGGCGGAGCCGGCGCGACCTCATGGACCCGCGAGATCGGGCCTCAGGATGACAGCGTTCGGGAACGGACGTTCTTCAACACCCCCCTCGTGACCATCGGCGGGTTGGGGATGGCTACTCGCCCGGCTCGACACGCTCAGGCGCAGAAGCGCGCGCGGAGGGCCGCAGCCGCTCGTACGCCTTCGCGACCAGCGGCGTGAGCGCCAGGGTGGCGGCGATGCGGAGCGGCTGCGTCAGCTTGGTCACGATGTAGGCCGCGGCGAAGGTCCCCACGCCGCCGCGCACGCCCTGCGGCTTCCACCCGAAGTGGATCGCCGCCCAGGAGCCCAGCAGCACGGCGGCGAAGATCGCCAGGTACACCACCACCGCCACGGCGCCGTACTCGGCCGCGATCTCCTTGAGCGTTCTGCGCACGTGGTTCTCTATCAGGGGGCCACGACGACGAGCTCGCCCGGGCCAACAGCGGCCGGGGCCTCTCGGAGCGCCGTGATCTACGGAAGGATATCCTCGATCTTTGTGCCTGGTACCGCGACGAGCACGAAGCCGAGCGCGAAGCTCTTCAAATTCTGCTGATGCGGAATTCCCCGGTCCGCCGTTACGAAGACGGCGAATTCTCCCGATGCGCGGCGGAGCAGCTCTCCATTCTTGATCCCACCCCAACCGGCACGCCCGACGGTCCACACCTCGAACCCCGGAAGCGCCGCTTCCAAGGCGTGAGGCAGGTTCTCATCCAGGAGCACCTTTCTCACGCGACGCGGTCCAACAGCGCGAGTGTTGCTTGCTCCAGGAACCGCGTCACCTGTTCTCGACGGACAGTGGGGAACTGTTCGAGGAACCCATCGACGGTGTAACCGCCCTCCAGGTGGTCGATCAGCGTTTGCACGGGAACGCGCGTGCCTACGAACACGGGCGTGCCGCCCATGATCTCCGGGTCACTATGCACTACGCTCCCGTCCGGGAGCGAGGTGGGGCGAATGTCCGGCACGATCCACCTCCGCGTCAGGGTCGTATACAATCTACATGAAGCGGCCGCTTCTACAATCACGCACTCGCCATGCTTTCGGTATCCGTTCCGCAGTCTGGCTCGACGCCATCGCGATGGGCGGATTAGAATTCGCTGAAGAAGCACATCTGGCGGCCCCGGGCGTGTAACCCGCGCGCCGGCACCACACTCCAATCAACCGTCGCAGCGAAGGATGGATGCATCCGCGCGGAGCGGTGTATCCGTATCTACCTGCGTCGTTTGAGGGTTCGGCAACGCACTCGAGCAACAGGACTCCCGATATGCGCACCACTCCAGTTCGCATGGTTTCCGGCACCCTCGCCGCCGCGGCGGTGGTGCTCACGGCGGGCACCTTCCTGCCGCGGGGCACGCGCGTGGCCGCGGCGCCCGCGCCGGCCCCGGTGGCGTACGCCTTCGCGACGGACACGGCGGTGTTCGCGGGCGGATGCTTCTGGTCGATGGAGAAGGCGTTCGAGCACCAGCCGGGCGTGCTCTCGGCCACCTCGGGGTATTCGGGGGGCACCGTGCCCAATCCCGCGTACGAGGACGTGGGGACGGGGCGCACGGGGCACGCGGAGTCGGTGCAGGTGGTGTTCGACCCCGCCCGCACCAGCTACGCGAAGCTGCTGGACGTGTACTGGCACAACATCGACCCGATCTCCACCAACGGGCAGATCTGCGACCACGGATCGGAGTACCGCTCGATCGTATTCTACCGCGGGGCGGCGCAACAGCGCGCGGCCGTGGCGTCGAAGGCGGCGGTGCAGGCGCACTTCACCCGGCCGGTGACGACCGAGGTCATCGCGGCGATGCCGTTCTACCCGGCCGAGGGGTACCACCAGGACTTCGCCGAGCGCAATCCGGCGCACTACAACGCCTACCGCCTGGGCTGCGGCCGCGACCGGGTTCTGCGCGAGCGGTGGGGCGATGCCGCGGGCGGGCAGCACTGAGCGACGGGAACGCACCGAAACAGGGGATTCGATCAGATGAAGAAGACCAGAACCACGCTCGCCGCCCTGCTCCTGGGCGGCATCGCGCTCGCGGCGCCGGTGGCGGCACAGGCGCCGCGGCCGGCGACGCGCCAGCCCACGGTCCAGGCTCCCCGCCAGGCGGCGGCGCCAGTGTACGTGAAGAAGAGCGACGCCGAGCTGCGCCGCACCCTCACGCCGATCCAGTACTCGGTGACGCAGGAGGCGGACACGGAGTACCCGTTCCGCAACGAGTACTGGAACAACCACCGGGCCGGGATCTACGTGGACGTCGTGTCGGGCGAGCCGCTGTTCAGCTCGACGGACAAGTTCGACTCGGGGACGGGGTGGCCGAGCTTCACGCGGCCGCTGGAGCCGGCGAACATCAAGCGCCGCGTGGATCACAGCTACGGCGTGCGGACGGAGGTGCGCTCCGTCCATGCCGACTCGCACTTGGGCCACTTGTTCGACGACGGCCCGGCGCCGACGGGGCTGCGGTACTGCATCAACTCGGCGGCGCTGCGGTTCATCCCAGCGGAGCGGCTGCAGGCGGAGGGATACGGGCGCTACGCCAACCTCTTCGCGCACCCGAGCCACTAAAAGAAAACTGCCGTTTCACGCAGAGACGCAGAGGAACGGAGAGAACCGCTTTTGACGTTCTCTCCGTTCCTCTGCGTCGCTCTGCGTGAAACGGCGGTTAGCTGAGCCTTAGATCAAACGCCAACCAAGGGTCTGCGCACTACCGCGGCCAGGCGTCCCGCGACGTCGGCCACGTACGGTTCCTCCAGGATGCTGCCGTGGCTCCCGCCCACCCGGTGCAGCGTCATCGCCCCCGCCCGCGACCCCCAGAACTCCACCGCGCCGTCCCGCGGCAGCGCCCGCTCCGACGCCGCGGTGCGGAAGTAGGTCAGCTCCCCGTCGTACCGCCCCGGCACGTAGGTGACCAGCGCCCGCAGGTTCGCCTGGCGCACGGCGGTGAGCGCCAGGATCTCGTCCACCCGCGACTCGGGGAGCGACTTGAGGCGCACCTGCCGCACGGCCGCGATCGCCTGCTCGCGCGGCGGCAGCGGGCGCAGCGACTCGACCCGCAGCGACGAGGCCGCCGCCCACCCCACCAGGTCGGCCACGATGCGCTGCATCACCCGCGCGTGGTCCAGCGTCTCGCCCGGGTCGCGCGCGCTGGGGATGGAGGTGTCGAGCATCGCCACCAGCCCCACCTCGGCGCCGGCGGCCAGGAGCTGGCGCCCCATCTCCCACGCGATCATCCCCCCGAACGACCATCCCCCCAGGTGGTACGGCCCCTCCGGCTGCGCCGCGCGCACCGCGTCCACGAAGTACCCGGCGATCTCGCGCACCGTCTGCATGGGCGCCTGGCCGTCGTCGATCCCGCGCGCCTGCAGCCCGAAGACGGGGACGCCGGGGGCGAGGATGCTCGCCAGCTTGCGGTAGCACACCACGTGGCCGCCCCCCGGCGGCCCCAGGAAGAGCGGCCGCGCCACCCCGTGCGGGTGCAGCGCGATCAGCGGCGGGCGCACCTCCTCGCGC
>C688J35102_120989866_pt1 | contig 14941 bp, 17 predicted proteins | sample HopSoiMetagenom2_FD_35102 | JGI IMG/M metagenome (IMG submission 35102)
GCGATCATCGGCGCGATTGCACGGGACCGCAACCTCATGTTACGCGTGGGCACGTAGCGCAATTGGGCATCGCCACGCTGGTCGCGCTCCGCCACGCGGAACAGGCTGAGGTCATGAGCCCCCGCGTACGCTTCTCTCCTATAGACGAGGAGATCGGGTGCGACACCGACGAGACCATCCTCGACGCGGCCCTGCGCCAGGGCTACGAGCTCGTCTATGGCTGCCGGACGGGCGAGTGCGGTGCGTGCAAGGCGTACGTGCTCGACGGGGAGATCTCACACGAGCCGTCTTCCACCGCCGCGCTCTCCGACGCGGAGGAGGCGTCGGGCTATGCGTTGCTCTGCCGCGCCATGCCGGACTCGGACGTCGCGGTCCAGTTGCTGCAGTACGACCGCAAGGACTACCGGCTAGCCAGTCCGATCGTCGACGGCCGCGGCACGGTCGCCGGCATCGAGCCGCTCACGCGGCGCATCACCCGGCTGGAGCTGCAGGTCGACGAACCTTCCTCGTTCGCGTTTCGACCTGGCCAGTACGTCGACGTGCGTGTGCCTGGAAGCGCGGAACGCCGATCGTTCTCGATGTCGAACCTGCCGGGGACGGCCCGGCTTGAGTTCCTTGTCGAGCGCCACCGGGACGGAGCGTTCTCCGGCCTGTTGTCGAACGGCGGTCTGGCCATCGGCACGCAGCTCGACTTCAGGGGTCCTTACAGCTCGCTGCACTTGCGCCGCTCAGGGCGCCCGGTCCTCTGCGTCGCGACAGGCGCAGGCGTGGGCCCGATCCAGGCGCTTCTCCGCCAGCTCGCTGCGACGCGCACTCCGCGGGCTGTCCGCTTCTTCTACGGCGCGCGGACACGGAGCGGACTCTTCGACGTGGACCTCGTCAACGAGGTCCGGGAGGGGATTCGTGACTTCAAGTTCGTACCCGTCCTCTCCGCGCCCGCCGATGACGACCACTGGTCCGGGGCGACCGGCTTCGTGCACGAAGCCGTCGGCCGCTTTCTTCGCGTGGAGGACCTCGGTCGCTTCGACACCTACGTCTGCGGCCCACCCGAGATGGTGGACGCAGTGGCCGAGGTGTTGGTCGACGGCCACGGCGTCGAGGAGAGCGACATCCACTACGAGAAGTTCGCGATGGCGCCCACCGCTCGGCGGTTGACGCGCCTGAAGCCCTTCTGAAAGAACAAGCCCTCCCGAACTCCGCTCGGGAGCTCGGGAGGGCTTTGGGGGGTCAGTGAGCGATCAGCCCGCGGGCCGAGCCGAGGCCTCAATCGCCTCGTCGCTCAGATCGTGAGCCTGCGACGTACCGCCGAGCTGACCAAGCCGCTCGGAGATCGCAGGCGCGGTCTCGTAGGAGGCGAGTACGCCCACGGCGGCCTTGCCGGCCTGCAGCTCGTCCGTGAGCGCCGCCTTGTCGCCATCGCTCAGCCCGAGGTTCTTGTGGTGCAGGGCACCGGCGGCTGCGCCGCCGACGAGTCCTGCGCCCAGACCGACAGGACCAAGCAACGTCAGCAGCCCGCCGATCGCGGCGCCCTTGGTGGTGCTGCGCGAGCCGACCTTCTCCTGCTTCAGGTGCCCCTCGCCATCCAGCGCCAGGATCCCGATCGCATCACCCATCGTGATGCCTGAGTCCTTCAGGGCCATGGTCGCCTTGTCGGCCTCGACCTCGTTCGGGAAGATCGACAGGACGAGCTGCTGATTGGACATGCGTGTGTTCCCTTCTACGGTTGTGAATTCGCCCTGATCAGGACGCGTCGGCGGACATCCGGTTGCCGTACGCGAGCAGCCCGTACAGCGCGAGGATGTCGAGCGCGAACAGCGACAGCGACCAGAACGGGTACGCCGGCATCAGGAGCAGCTGCGCGATCGAATTGAGCGCGAGAACCGTCACGCCTGCCCAGCGCGCGAACTGGTTCTTCACGAACACGCCCACGCCTACCAGCCACTGCACGACGCCCAGGCACAGCACGACCCAGCCCCAGGTGTTGAGGTTGCCGATGATGAACTGGTGGTTCCCGACGAAGAACTTCGAGTTCCCGATCGCCGCGATCCCCTCGATGAAGTTGAGAGTGCCGAGCATGAGCAGCAACGTGCCGGCAAACGCGACCCATCCGTAGCCACGGTCTCCCTCGTCCATGTACGAGCTTTCAGAGACGTAGCGGTCGTTCGGCCGCGACGTGGAGCTCACTGGGACGGTCATTCTTGACCTCCTCCTTCAGTTCGGTTGTCAGCGCCGCCGCCGTTTCGGGCGACGCTCTCACAACCGTCACAGCACGGGTGCAGCGCGACAATGGTGCGTACCGGCAACCTGCACACGTGCGTGCCCCCTGCCCCGCGTCCCAGTCCTGACCTAGGTTCCGGAAATGCGACGATTTACTGCTGGTCTGACAGTCGTGGCGCTGCTGGCCGCTGGATGCGGCGGCAGCTCCGACAAGAAGGCGAACGAGGCATACGCCAACAACGTCTGCAACGCGATCGGAGCCTGGGAGCAGCAGGTCAAGGGCATCGCCTCGGGATTCACGAACGACCTGTCCCGGGGTGCGCTGCAGTCGAAGGTGTCGCAGGTGCAGGCGGCGAGCAGCACGCTCGCCAAGCAGATCAAGGCTGTGCCGCCGCCGGACACCGACAGCGGCAAGGCGGCGAAGCAGCAGCTCGATCAGCTGTCGAGCGACGTCACGAGCACGACTGCAACCGCGAAATCGGCGATCGGCGGGCTTCAGGAGAACGCGTCTACCGCGACCGTCGCAACCACGCTCGCACTGCTGGCTCCCCAGGTGCAGACGCTCGCGACGTCGGCGAAGTCGGCCGCCAGCTCGCTGAGGAGCGCAAGCAGCGGACTGGGCGACGCCTTCAAGAGCACCAAGTCCTGCCAGAGCCTCGGTGGCTGAGTCTCAGAGGCCGGTCTGCGCCTTGACCTTGCCGCTCTCGACGGCGGCGGAGAGGGCCTTGTAGTCCTGGTCGTTCTGGTCGGCGTACGACTTCGAGAACTCGAGGATTGCGCGGTCGAAGACGTCGCTGCTGCCGAGATAGGAAGCGATGGCGATCCGGTCGCCGCTGCGCGCATGCGCGCGTGCGAGCGTCCAGCCGCAGAGCTGGCCGTAGGCGGTCATCCCCTTCGGGATCATCTGCTCGATTTCGGCCGAGCCCTTCCAGTCCTTCAGCTGGCGGACATAGAAGTCGCGCGGCTTCCCGTCCATCCCGGCGTCAACGTGCACCCAGCCGAGGAAGATGTCGCTGACGGCCTGCATCAGCCGCTGTCCGACGACCACACGCTCGCCGTGGTTCGAGAACGTGCTGCGGCCGATGAAGTCCTCGAGCACCGAGGGCTGGGCTTCCTTGACCTGCAGGAAGAGCGGGTCCTGCCCGTCGCGGCCGAACATGAGCGCGATGTACGCGCGGGTGCCCACACTCCCGACACCGACAACCTTGCGGGCGAAGTCGGCCAGCTCGAAACGCTCGAGCAGGATTCGCCGGTCGTAATCGAGTGTCCGCCGGTACTCCGCCATCAGTCCGTTGAGTTCGTCCAGAATCGCCGCCCGGTCTTCATGCGCCAGCTCATGCATCGGCGTGATCAACGGCGACTGGTCGACGATCCGCGGCTTGCCGTCGACGACCTCCGTCAGCTTCGAGAACGCCGTCATGCTGTCCTTGGTCCGCGCCTTCGTGAGCGCATTTTGGGTGCGCTTTATACGCCGCGGCTTGAACTGGCTCGCGTACGTCTTGAGCGCGGACTCGATGTCGACGCGGGAGTACCAGACCTGCAGGTCGTTCATACCGGCGAACGCCGCCATCGCGCTGCGGTACTCGGCGACCGTGGCGCTCACGATCCGATCCTGATCCTTGGCGCGGAAGCCGTTGGAGCGGGCAGCGATGAGCATGCTCACGGCCAGCCGCTTGACGTCCCACTCCCACGGCCCCGGGAGCGTCTCGTCGAAGTCGTTGAGGTCGAACACCAGCGCCCGCTCCGGAGAGGCGAAGACGCCGAAGTTGGAAAGGTGCGCGTCGCCACAGCACTGGACCGTGAGCCCTGACCGCGGCGTGGCCTGGAGGTCCTGCGCCATCAGCAACGCGGCGCCGCGGTAGAAGGTGAACGGGGAGACGAGCATCCGCCCGTAGCGGATCGGGACGAGCTCCGGCACGCGCGCGCGTGCCTGCCGCTGGAGGAGGGTGATCGGGCTCGGGCGATTCGACGCCGGCTCGAACGCCGCGTGACTCGTGCGCGGAGCCTCGGCGCGGGCCGCCCGGCCGCGCGCGATGCGCTCAGCGACCGAAAGGTGCGGTACCGCCGGCGGAGCGGAGGCACGCCTGCGCGCGGCCGCTGCAACCCTCCTGCGCTTCGCCGCGGTCGGTTTCCCGTTCTTGCGAGCGGTCGTCGTCGTCGTAGCCATTCCATCGCCTTCCGTGGGTTGATCGGCAAGCTAGGCGCGGGCGCGGCATCGGTCGTCATCCGATTCGGATGAACGACACTGTGGTGCAGCCACCATTGTCGAGGCGGCGGCGCGGTAGGACATTCACAAAATGGAGCCGGAAACAGCGCTCTCCATCGCCCGGGATCGCCTCGCGGGGGAGACGACGCGTTTCGGCGAGCCGCTGATGCAGCACGTCGGGCGCGTAGCCGGCGCGGTGCCGCCAGAGGCTCGGGCGGTTGCGTACCTGCACGACCTTCTCGAGCACTCGAGCACCCAGATGATCGACCTCGAGACGCAAGGGCTGGAACCGGTCGAGCGCGACGCGCTCGCGCTCCTGACCCGTGGTCCGGGCGAGAGCTACGAAGCCCACGCGTTGCGGATCGCGTACGCCCACGGGGACGCGGGCGTGCTCGCTCGCATCGTCAAGCACGCTGACCTGGTCGACCACCTCGAGCACGGCGGGAGCAGGTCGATCGGCGCGCCTCCCTATGCGTGGGCGCTCCGCCACATCGCGGCCGCCTAGCGGCCGGTCTCAGTAACCAGTGTTCGTCTTCACCTGGGCGCGCTCGGCCTCGTGTACTCCGCCGCCCTTCTTGTCGAGCGTGGCGCAGGCCGCTGCGATGTCGTCGGCAAGGGTTGTGACGAGCGAGTGCCCGAGGTTCAGCTTGACCAGCGCGCGCATCATCTTCACGTGGTCGGCGTTCGGAGGCATCGTGTACGCCGGCACCATCCAGCCGCGCTCGGCAGACAGCTGCCACGCGACGTCGAACTCGTCGTAGGGGCGCTCGCCGGCGAGCCTGAAGGCCACCAACGGCAGCTGCTCCTCGCCCTCGCCGATCTCTTCGAACAGGCCATCCGCAGCGAGCCGCGACGCGAGCAGCTTCGTGTTGTCTTCCATGATCTGCATGACGTAGCGATAGCCCTCGCGACCGAAGCGGATCAGGTTGAAGTACTGCGCCAGGACCATCGACGAGCCGGTCGAGAAGTTCAGCGTGAAGGTGGCGTCGGTCTTGCCGAGGTAGTTCTCGTAGAAGACGAGGTCCTCGGCCAGGTCGCTCTTGTCCCGGAAGATCAGCCAACCGATGCCCGGGTAGACGAGCCCGAACTTGTGTCCGGACACGTTGATCGAACGCACCTGCTCGAGCCGGAAGTCCCACTCGGAGTGCGGGTACAGGAACGGCCAGACGAAGCCGCCACTGGCCGCGTCGACGTGCAGCGGGATATCGAGGCCCTTGTCGTGCTTGAGGCTGACGAGCAGATCGTTGATCCCGGTGATGTCGTCGGCGTGCCCGGTGAAGGTCGTGCCGAGCACGGCCGCGACCCCGATCGTGTTCTCGTCGATCTGCGGCTCGACGTCCTCGGGGCCGATCGTGAACTTGTCGGGTTGCAATGGAACGATCCGCGGCTCGACGTCGAAGTAGCGGCAGAACTTCTCCCAGACGACGTGCACGTCGCCACCGAAGACAAGGTTGGGCCTGTCGGTCGACTTGCCCGCCGCCTCTCGGCGCTCACGCCACTTCCACTTCAGTGAGAGCGCGCCGAGCATGATCGCCTCGGAGGAGCCCTGTGTGCGCGCGCCCGTCGTGGCACCGGGGGCGTTGAAGAGGTTCGCGAGCATCCGGATGCAGCGCTGCTCGATCTCGGCGGTCTGCGGATACTCGGCGTGATCGATGAAGTTGCGGTGCAGGTTCTCGATGATGAGCTTGTGCGCCTCGGGACCCATCCATGTGGTCACGAACGTTGCGAGGTTGCGGTCCGGTATCCCGTCGAGCACGAGGTCGTCCTCGATGAGCCGCATGGCGTCGAGCGGCGCCATCGGCTCCGCCGGGATCTCGTCGGAAGGCGCCGCTTCGACGAGGAACCTCCCCCCGACGCGTTCGGAGAGCTCGGCGAAGTCGTCGATTGCAGTCATGGCCGTCACGCTGCTGGGTCTGCCCGCCGGGAGCATCATCCGCATCGGGTGATTCGGGCGCGGGCTGAAGCGGACTAGCGTCCAAGCGATGCCGGGTGCGCAGGGAGAGCGTGCGACCAAGGTGATGGCGCTGGCGTTCGCGGTGGGCTCGCTCTGCTTCCTGGTCGGGCCGTTCCCCGGGTACGTCAACCTCGTCGGCGAGACCGCCGACGCGGTCACGTTCTTCGTCGGGTCGATCTTCTTCACCGTCGGCGGCGGCCTCCAGACGATGCTCGCGTTTCGCGAGCGGCCACGTTCGGACGCTGCGTGCTGGGCGGCTGCCGTCCAGTCGGCCGGGACCCTCTTCTTCAATGCGACCACGTTCCGCGCAATGAGCACGGCAATCTCGAGCACACACTACGACCGGCTCGTGTGGCGGCCGGACGCGCTTGGTTCCATCTGCTTCCTGATCTCTGGGACGATCGCCTACGTGGCCTCGTCCCGGCACGGCTGGCGCCCGGCACGCGATTCCCCTGGCTGGTGGCAACCGTTGGTCAACCTGCTCGGCTGCGTCTTCTTCGGCATTGCCGCGATCGCCGGCTACGTGGTGCCGTCCACCGGGTCGACACTCAAGCTCGCTGCCGCGAACTGGAACACCTGCCTCGGTGCTGCCTGCTTCTTCGTCTGCGCCGCGGCCGGCCTCCGGGCGACGGGACGCGAGCTCGAGCCGGCCGCGCGATGACCCCTGGTCCCGACACGCTGCCCGAAGCGGAGCTGGCGAAGCGCCCGCTGTCGGATCGACTCCGGGAGTTCGTCGAAGCCGTACGGACCGGCGACGAGCGCATGGTCGAGGAGATCGTCCTGCGACTGAGCCGGCGGCACCGCATCCTCGCGCCGCTTGCGTTCGCCGTCGGCGGCCTGGCGATGCTGTTCACCGGTCTCAAGCTGCTGTTCTCGAACTGGCGGCTGACGCTGGTGCAGGCGCTGCCGGCGATGTTGATCTGGGCGGCCATGTTCGACCTCAAGGTTCACGTGCTGCACGGCAAGACATTCCACGTTCTACGCGGGCCGGTCCTGATACCGCTCGTTCTCGCGGTCGTCGCCGTCACCGTCGCGAGCTTCCACCTGAACGCGATCTTTGCGTTCGCCATCGACCGCCCGGGCGCTCCTGAGATTCGCCCGGCGCTCGAGCGGGCCCGCGCCCACCGGCGGGCGATCGTCTCGTCGGGCACGATCGTCGGGCTCATGCTTGCGTTCGCGACCCTGATCGTGACGCGCTGGGGACACCCGTGGTTCGCCCTCTCCCTGAGCGTGGTCATCGCCGTGCTGATGGTGTGCTACGTCGCCGTCCCTGCGCGACTGATCGGAGTCAAGGTCACTTCCTCGAGGCGCGACAAGCTTGCAGCCACCGCCGTCGGTGGCGCGATCGGGGCCGTCGTCTGCGCGCCGCCCTACCTGCTCGGCCGCATCGGGATCCTCATGCTCGGCACGTCAGTGCTGTTCATTCCGGGCATCCTCGTCATCTCGGTCGCCGCGTTGCTGCAGGCCGGGGCGACCGGAGCGGTCAAGACGGTGAAGATGAGCGCCAAGCTCGCGACGGGCCAGCGTTCCGCGGGGGCGCCGCCGGGCTGATCAGCGCAGCGCCACGAGCTCCGGCACGAGCTCGGTGAGCGTGGACGCGCCCACGAAACGGGTCGCCGCCACCGCTCCACCGGCGCGGTCGACGGCGTCGGCGAGATCCTCGGCCCAGCGGTGCTGGATCAGCACCGCGATCAGAGCCGCTCCGGGCTGGAGCGAGCCGCTGAATGCCGCCAGTTCAGGGTCGTTCTCGAGTGCCTCAGCGGAGCTCGCGCCGCGGCTGCCCGGGTCGAGCCGGAAGTCGAGTGCGCCCATGCTCATCGAGCCGGCACCGTCGCCGGTGGCGCGGAAGATCTGGAGCTCGTCGCTCTCGGGGCTGCGGATGACGCACAGGGCATCGACCACGCGCAGGGACATCCCTGTCTCGATGCGCTCGAGGGCGCCGACCATCCCGCCCTGAAACGAGAAGCCGGGTGCGAACTGGAAGACCAGCAGCTGCGTTGACGGCAGGTCGGCCGGGGTCATCACGCCGCGACAGCCAGGTGCGGGTGGAAGGCGCGCTGTTCGTGAGCGCCGCCCGGGTGGATCGTCAGCGCGGTCGACTCGGGCACCTGGATCCAGGCGCCGGGCAGGTCGGCGAACGGCTCGGAGACGACCACGCGGTCGTTGTCGCCCAGCAAGCCCACACGCGGGTTGTCGGGATACAGCGTCCGGATCGTCTCGGGGTCGGCCGACATGAAGAGCGAGCGCGACTTGTGCTCCGTCGAGTAGCGGACCGCCCACAGGCTCTCGCCGTCGCTGACTCCGATGCTGCCCTGGAACGCATGCTCCACATCGTGCGCCTCGGCCGTCGCCTCGACCAGGCCGATCGTGCGCTCGAGCGCCGCGATCGGGTTCTGCTCGAGCCCGAATCCGAGCGCGAGATGGAACAGCACCTCCGAGTCCGTAGACCCGAGGATGTCCGGGAACAGCTCCGGCTCGACAGCCAGCGTGAGGTCGCGCCTGACGGTGTGGAAGTCGGCGACAACGCCGTTGTGGACGAACAGCCAGGAGCCGTGACGGAAGGGATGGCAGTTCGACTCCTGAATCGGTGAGCCGGAGGTCGCGCGCACGTGCGCCATGAACAGCGGCGATTCGATGTGGGCGGCCAGGTGGCGCAGGTTCGCGTCGCCCCACGCCGGTTCGACGCTGCGGTACACGCCGGGTCCGTCCCCGACGCCGTACCAGCCGAGCCCAAACCCGTCGCCGTTGGTGGTCTCCGCGCCCATGCGCGAGTGAAGGCTCTGGTCGACCAGCCCGTGCTGCGTGTTGAACAAGAGCTCCTCGATCATCGCCGGCTGTCCGTGCCAGGCCATCCACCTACACATCGCGTGCCTCCAAGTCTCGACTCGCGCGGAAGCCCGCGCACGTCCGATTCGACCAGCACGGCCGTCGCCCGGCATCACCCGATCCGGACGATGCGCGGAAGCTGGGGCCGACTTAGCTTCCTCGGAGTAAGCGAGCCAAGGAGGAGCGGGATGAGCCAGGCTGATCTGGACCAGTTGGATGAAGAGCTGTCGGAGATGGGCCCGATCGATTGGGTGGTCCTCGCGTGGCCCAACGGCCAGCCGAACGGGCAGGCGGCACCGATGATCGTCGACCTCGTCGACCGCGGCATCATCCGGATCCTCGACGCCGCCTTCATCGCGAAGGATGCCGACGGCACTGTCGGGGCGCTTGAGGTGAGCCAGTTCGACGACGAGGGTCACTTCGCCGTATTCGAGGGCGCGTCGTCGGGACTTCTCGGCGACGAGGACCTCGAGGAGGCGGCTGCCGGCCTCGAGCCGAACACAGCAGCGGCCGTCCTCGTGTGGGAGAACCGCTGGGCGGCGCCCGTCGCCACCTCCATCCGCAAGTCGGGCGGCCTGCTCATCGACGGCGGACGGATCCCGGTGCAGGGAATCGTCGCGGCGCTCGATGCGCTCGAAGCCGCTCAAGCCAACTGAGAGGAGAGACACCATGCCTTTGATTCGTGGAGTCGCCCGTACCGCCGCGATCGCTGGAACCGCAACGGCGGTCAGCAACCGCGTCTCGCGCCGGCAGGCGCGGAAGTGGGGAGAACAGGATGCCCAGCAGCAGCCGGAGCCGCAGCAGCAGTACGCGGCCCCGCCGCCACCCGCCGCTCCGCAGGTCGACCCGATCGAGCGCCTCAAGGAGCTCGGCCAGCTGCACGAGCAGGGCGTCCTGACCGACGAGGAGTTCGCCGTGCAGAAGTCGAAGGTGCTGAACGCGACCTAGCGTTCGCCTGCCATGGGGTGTCTTTTCGCGCTGGTCGCGCTGCTCTCGGCGCGCTTCGCGCTCTTCTTGATGTGGCTGTTCACCAACCGCCTGAGCGATGCGTTCGACAGCACGCTCGGGCCACTGCTCGGGTTCTTCTTCCTGCCGTGGACGACGCTCATGTACGCGCTCCTGTGGGGCTCGCACCACAGCGTCGCGGGCTTCGAGTGGTTCCTGATCGCATTCGCGTTCCTGATCGACCTCTTGTCGTGGGCCGGAGGCGGCGATCGAGCCCGAAGGCGCATGTGAATAGGGGTTGCGAAGGGTGCGCGGCCAGGAGTAGGTTGAGACATGTACCAGCCCTGACACCGACCTGGAGGCGAGCTTGGGCGCAACGCATGTGCCGGCTAGCGCGAGCGACCGGCTCAGCCTGGTAATCCCGAGGCCTGGTGCCTCCGTGGTCACCCGCTGGATCGACGCCTTCAACGCGCAGGACCTGGATGGGATGCTGGCTTGCCTCAGCGGCAACGTCGTCTTCCGCCCTCTCGAGCTGCTCGGCTTCCACGGGTCGTATACGGGGCACGCCGGGGTGCGGCGATGGTTCTCAGACTTCCAGCCGCTCGGCCGTGACCACCGGCTCGAGATCACGGAGGTGCGCTGCGCCGCGGATGGACAGGTCGTGGCCGTCGGCGCGTTGTCGCTCGGCGAGGCGCATTCGGTTGCCTCGATCTGCGGGCTGCACCGGACGGCCAACGGCAAGATCGTGTCGCTGCGTCACTACTTCAGCGACGAGAACACGGTTCGCCGGCTCGGCCTGGTGGCCTAGCGGGTCAACCCGGCAGCCGGGCGTAGACGACATTGTTGACGAAGCGGCCGCGCTCGAAGACGTAGTCGCGGAGGACGCCCTCGCGCGCGAACCCAGACGCCGCCGCCAACGCCTGCATCGGAGCGTTCTCCGGCAGCGTGTGCAGCTCGATCCGATGCAGGCCCAGCTCGCCCTGCGCCCACCCGAGCAGGAGGTCGATGGCCTCGCGGCCAATGCCGGAGCGGCGGGAGCCAGGCAGCACGAGGATGCTGACCGCCGCGCGCCGATTGGGCCAGGAGATCCCAACGAGCCCGATCTCGCCGATCACCTCGCCGCCCACGGGATCGGTAATCACGAACCAGTAGGCGGTGCGGGCCTCTGCGGTGTCAGGGTCCTGTTCGAACGAACTACGCAACGAGTCGGCGGTGGTCTCGTGCGGCTCCATCCCGAGCATGGCCGCCATGGTCGGATCGTCGGTGAAGCCGTTGGCCAGAAGATCGGCGTCCTCCGCCTTTGCAGGCCGCAGGACCACCCGGTCTCCAACCAGCCTCATCCGAATTTCGGAGCAGAACGACCAAGGGCCGCAGCCTCGCGGCCACGGCCCTCGGAAACGTTGAAGAACGGCCAGGCGATTACGCGGCGAGCGCCTTCGCCTTCAGCGTGTCGAACTCCGCCTGCGTGATGGCACCGCTGTCGAGCAGTCCCTTGCCCTTCTGGATCGTCTCGGCGGCCCCGTCGGCCGGCGCGGCGACCGAGCGGATGTAATCCTCGCTCTGACGCTGCATCGCGTCGGCCTGCTGCGCCTGGCGCTCCGCCATTCCGTTGTGCTCTGCGATCAGATAGACGAGCACTCCGAGGAACGGCAGCACGATCATGAAGATGATCCACGCCGCCTTCGCAAAGCCGCCGATGTCACGGCGACGGAAGACGTCGGTCAGGATCACGATCATCATCCAGATCCACACAACCCAGGCGAAGAAGATGATCATCGTCCAGAAGATGTTGAGGAACGGATAGTCAGCTGCAAAAACCATTGATGACTCCTCCCCGCCTCGACTTCAGGCGGACGTTCGTGGGCTTGCAACGCTGAGCGTCTGCCCCGAGCGCGCCGGCTGCAAGGCGGCACGCACGCCGACGGCGGGGGGTGCGCACCCCCTCCGTATCACTCGCTCTGCCGCCGCCGCTTCAGGCGCGGCGCCTCGAAGAACGCCCCCGGCTGCCACATGCTCACGAGGCGCGAGATGAGTGTCACGAGGAAGATCTGCCCGATGAACATCTCGAGCGTCGCGAACATCTTCCCGGGCTGCGATGCCGGCACGAGGTCGCCGTAACCGGTCGTGGTCAGCGTGGTCATGCTGAAGAAGACCGTGTCCCCGGTCTGCAGCTGAGTTGCCGACCCGAAGAACGGCTGCCCCTGGATCCGGTCGGTCGCGACGTAAACGAACGCGAACAGCAGGCCCAGGATGATGTAGACGCTTACGGCTCCGAGGATCGTCCGGAACCCCACGCGCTGCTCGGTCACAACGGCCCGGAGCACCGCAAGGCCGGCGACGGCAAGCATCCCCACCATGATCACCGCGGTCACGGCGAAGAGCTTGTGGCTGCTCGCTGCAGCGCCGACCACGGCGAAGGCAACCGCAACCGCGGAGAGCCCAGCCGCGCGTACGACCAGCGTGCGGCGGGCCCGAACCGTCGCGAGCGCCACCGTCGCGGTCAGCGTTCCCAGGGCGGTGATCAGAACACCGGTCCAGCCGTGGTACGGCGTCAGTGAGACGACGACGAACGTGGCGAGCACCAGCAACAGCACGAGGCCGAACGCGTTCTGGAACAGCTGCGAGAAGCCCTGCCATGGCATGGGCGCGTGACGGCCGCCGGTGCTGGGCGCCGGGGCAGTGCCGATGGCGCTGGGAGCCTCTGCGTCCACGCGCGTCAATCCCACGCGCGAACCCGGGGGAGCGCGTCATCCAGTTCGGATGAAGTTCACCCCGTCCAGATGAGGCGAGCACAGGGCGCCGGACCTACGGTCGCCACGTGAGCGAGTACGGACAGCAGGTTGTCTGGGAACCCGCCACGCCCCGACTCCGGCCGCTCAGACTCCTCCTGTCCTGGATCGTCGCGGCGGCTGCGGTCTGGGTCGCAGGCGAGGTCGTACCCGGAGTATTTCTCGAGAAGCGCGGCGCGGCATTTCTCGCGGCGGCGCTCCTCGCGCTGCTGAACGCGCTGCTTCCGCCGCTGATCGCCGCACTGCGCCTGCCGCTCGCGCTGGTCTCGGGCTTCCTGACGGTCCTGTTCGCCGACGCGCTCATGCTCAAGGTCATCAGCGACGTCGCGCCGTCTGCGATCCACGTGTCGTCGTTCGGCGACGCGTTCGTGGGAGCGCTCGTCATCGCCGCCGTAACGCTCGTGCTGGAGGTAATAGCCGGAACGAACGACGACGACGAATACAACCTGCGCGTCACCAGGCGGATAGCGAAGCGCCGCGGCGGCGTGATCCGGACGGACGCGCCGGGCATCGTCTTCCTGGAGATCGATGGCCTGGCGCTTCCGGTCCTTCGCGACGCCATGCGCGACGGCAGCGCACCGACGATGGCGCGGTGGATCAGCGAGGACGGGTTCCGCCTCACCGAGTGGGAGACCGACCTCTCCTCGCAGACGGGCGCTAGCCAGGCAGGAATCCTGCTCGGGTCGAACGAAGACATTCCGGCCTTCCGCTGGGTCGAGAAGGAGACCGGCCGCATGATGGTGTGCTCCTCACCGGCGGACTGCGCCGAGATCGAACGCCGACACGCCACAGGCCGCGGGCTGCTGGTCGACGGCGGCGCAAGCCGCGGCAACCTGCTCTCCGGTGAGGCCGACGAAGCGATCCTGACCGTCAGCCGCACCGATGCGGAGCGCGGCGCGAACCCCGGCTATCGGCCGTTCCTGGCGAACGGCTTCAACGTCACACGGGCGCTCGTGCTGTTCTTCTGGGAGGTCGCCCTCGAGGTCAGCGCGTCTCTGCGGGCGAAGCGGCGCGACGTGCGCCCCCGCGGACACCGGGGCGGCCCGTACCCGTTCCTGCGCGCTGCCATGTGCGTTGTCGTGCGCGACCTGATCGTCTACAGCGTGATCAGTGACCTGATGCACGGGCGACCGGCGGTTTATGCCACGTTCGCCAGCTACGACGAGGTCGCGCACCACTCCGGCCTGATGCGCCAGGACACGCTCGAGGCATTGCGCAAGCTCGATCAGCAGTTCGCGCGCATCGAACGCGCGCGGCGGTACGCGCCGCGTCCCTACGAGATCGTCGTGCTGTCCGACCACGGCCAGACGCAGGGCGCCACCTTCAAGCAACGCAACGGCTATGGCCTTGAAGACCTCGTGGAGCGGTCGCTGACCGGTCGCCAGGTCGCCGCCGTCGCAGGCGGCGACGAGCAGAGCGCAATGGTCGGGACCGCGGTGCAGGAGGCCACCGGCCGCAAGCGCGAACGGCGACGGCGGAAGCCGAAGCCGGCGCCCGGGCAGCGCGACGTGATCGTGCTCGGCTCGGGCAACCTCGGCCTCGTCTACCTGATGGAGCTGCCGCGCCGGCTGACGCTGGAGGAGATGGAGGACCGCCACCCCGAGCTCCTGACCGCCCTCTGCGGACATCCACATGTCGGTTGGGTGCTCGTGCGATCGGGAGAGCACGGCGCGGTCGCGCTTGGCGCGGGCGGCGCCAACTTCCTCGAAGAGGGACGCATCGCCGGAGTTGACCCGCTCGCGGAGTTCTCTGCCAGCGCCGGCGAACATCTGCTTCGGACCGACGGCTTCACACATGTCCCGGACATCGTGGTCGGCAGCTTCTACGACTCCACCCTTGACGAAGGGTGTGCCTTCGAGGAGCTCATCTCCTTCCATGGAGGGCTCGGTGGCCCGCAGACGCGTCCCTTCATCCTGTCGGGCGCGGCGCTACCACTGCCGGACGAGCCGCTGATCGGCGCAGCGGCGGTACACCAGTTGCTCAGCGATTGGCGGCGGCTCCTCC
>C688J35102_120989864_pt1 | contig 14924 bp, 9 predicted proteins | sample HopSoiMetagenom2_FD_35102 | JGI IMG/M metagenome (IMG submission 35102)
CCCAGCTTCAGGAAAACGGCGGCCTTCCCGCCTTCGGCATCAACGGTCTACAGACTCTCGGCAGCAATGCATTCTTGCCGTCCGACGAAGTCACATCTACCTTCCAGCTGACCGACGATGTCACCAAAATCCTCGGCAAGCACACCTTCAAAATGGGTTTCGAGTGGCAGCACGTGAAATTCTCTACCTTACAGCCGCCATGGTCGCGCGGTGAATTCGACTACAACGGCGACTACACTGACGTGCCCAACAGCAACAAGGGCAATACCGGCCGCGTTCAGTTCCTGCTCACTCCCCAACCATCAACCGTAGGTGGAGTCGACTTCCTTGGCGGTGCTACCGACGTGCGCGTATCGAACATCGCTCAAACCGATAACGGCAAGAACTATTGGGGCGGCTACTTCCAGGACGACTGGAAACTCTCCAATAAGCTGACCGTCAACCTCGGTCTGCGCTATGACTTCTTCGGTTTGGTGTACGAACATCATCATAACCAGGCAAACTTCGTGCCGGCCGGTGGACCCTTCTCCGCTCCCACGTACCTGATTCCCAACGGTCCGAATTCGGGCAATCTTTCGCCGAGCTTCCTTAGCTTGCTTGCTAAAGACGGCATCGACCTCGTCGTCAGCGACAAATACGGACAGGGTCTTGGCAATTCGCAAAGCAAAAACTTCGCTCCGCGCATTGGCTTTGCTTATCAGGCCACACCCAAGTTGGTGGTCCGTGGCGGCTGGGGTATGTTCTACAACGGCTTTGAAAACCGTGGATACTCGCCCAATATCGGCGAAAATTATCCGTTCCAGTTCCAGTTCAATTTCCCGGAACCAAATCCCAACACCCCGGTTTTATTTCCGGGTTGCCCCACAGCTGGCCCCGGCTTTACAGGCACATTTGAGACCGGCTTCTCTTGCACGCCCCTCGATCCTCTAGTTGTAAACGCCAATGGCTTGGGGCTGCTGGGCATCCAGTTCCACTACATAACGCCGTACACGATGAGCGGCAACTTGACCCTGCAGTATGATCTCGGACACTCAACGTCGATTCAAGTTGCTTATGTCAATTCACTGGCCAGGCATTTGGAAGTATTCCCAAATACATCCAATGCAGTAAGTACGATCCTGCCGGCGAATGCCAACGCTCAGAAGTTCATTCCATTCCCTGACTTCGGTCGGAATCCAAGCTTTGCTTCCACTGAGGGCAGCAGCAACTATCATGGACTTCAGACCAAGCTCGAGAAGCAGTTCTCAGGTGGGCTGAACTTACTGTTCACTTATACCTTCTCCAAGACGTTAACCGACGCCGATGATCTGCTGAATGGCGGTAGCGGTCAGAACGGCTCCAGTGGCAACGTCAACGGATACCGCGCACCAGGAATTCCGGGTATGGGTATCCAAGCCGACTACGGGCTGGCTAGTTTCGACATCCGCCACGTATTCCATCTGAGCGGCGGCTACGAGCTACCCTTCGGCAAAGGAAAGCGCTTCATGACCGATGCCAGCGGCTTCAAGAATCAGGCCGTTGGTGGTTGGAGTATCAATTGGAGCGGCGCATTCCAGGGCGGTCAACCCATCGCGATCGGTTGCCCCACTCAGACAGCAGCAGGTGTCGCTTGCGGTGCCCTTTTCACTGGCCAACCGCTTAAGCTTGGCATCCACACAGACGCAACCGGACACCTGAATTACTACGGCAATCCGGCTGCCTTTACACAGCCTTGCGCACTGGATGCAACCTTGACTCCGGAACCCAATACCCCAACCGGTTGCACGCCTTTGACTGGTTTGGCCGCACTGGGTGGTGTCACCAAGGTTGAGGGACCCGGCTTCCATCGCTTGGATCTCTCATTGTTCAAGGACTTCACTATTACCGAACGCTATCGTCTCCAGTTCCGGGCGGAGTTCTTCAACATCGCCAATCACCCGAACTTCAATGCGCCCGGCTTCGGTGGCAACGGCGTTGTCGCGATCTCCGGATCGGGCAATTACAACAATGCCGCTTTCGGCGAAATCGGATCAACCCGCGATGCTCCCTACGATCCGCGGCAGATCCAGTTCGCTCTGAAGTTCTACTACTGATCTAACGTTCGAATCCCCGCAGAGGGCTCGTCGAGGGCCCTTTGCGGGGATTTTCTTTTTGCAGCAGCTTTTTCCGTTCTGCGCCAGAGTGATAATCTTTAAGTTCGTGGCCTTCAACACCAGATACTATTTTGCTGTCGCAGCGTCGGCTCTTTTGCCCGTTCTGCTCCTTGCCCCAAACGCCGCTGCCCGCCCGCAAACCGAAGCTCTCAATCAAAAGTTCCAAGCCGCAGCGGCACAATACGAGTCAGGTCACTACTCTGAGGCCGCCACCCAACTCGAATCCCTCCTTCGCCACGCGCCGGACACTTTCGAAATTCAGGAACTCCTCGGCCTCGCCTACTCCGCTCAATCCCAGGACGTCAAAGGCAATCCCCATCTGCAAAAGGCCGTTCGCCTCAAGCCCACCGACGCCGCCGCCCGTACCAATCTCGCCGCCAGTTTCATGCGCCTCGGCAAACCGGATCTCGCGCTACCTCAATTCGAGAAAGCCGCTGAACTTGCACCCGAAAATTTCGACGGCAATCACAACCTCGGCGAAGCCTACGTACGGCTTGGTAAAATCCCGCAGGCAATTCCCTTCCTCGAGCGCGCGCAAAAGATCGAGCCAGCTTCCTACGACAACGGCTACGATCTAGCCCTCGCCTACATCGTTGCCAATCGTCTCCCCGACGCGCGCCAGCTCATCCGCGATCTTCTCAAACAGAAAAACTCCGCAGAACTCCACAATCTCCTCGGCCAGGTCGAAGAAAAAAGCGGCGAATTTGTCACTGCCGCCAACGAGTACGAAGCCGCCGCGCACATGGACCCGTCCGAAACCAATCTCTTCGATTGGGGCAGCGAGCTACTCGTCCATCGCACTCTCGAGCCGGCCATCCAGATCTTCCACCAAGCGGTGGAGCGTTACCCCAACTCCGCTCGCCTCCACATCGCTCTCGGCATGTCTCTCTATTCGCGCGGCAACTACGATGACGCCGTCAAATCCCTGCTAAAGGCCGCCGACCTCGCACCCGCCGACCCGCGCTGCTACTTTTTTCTCTCCCGCGCTTATGACAGTTCGCCAAGCCAGGCACAAGAAGTTATCGATCACTTCCGCCGCTTCGCTACACTCCAGCCACGCAACGCTCGCGCTCAGTATTACCTCGCCATGAGCCTATGGAAGGGAAAGCGCGCTCAGGACCCTGGCGTCGACCTCTCGCAAGTGGAAGCACTGCTGAAAAAATCCATCACCCTCGACAATGCCATTCCCGAAGCCCATCTCCAGCTCGGCAATCTTTACTCCGACGGCAGCAATTTCAGCGCTTCTATCCCCGAATATCAGCGCGCTCTTCAACTCGATAACGATCTAGCCGACGCTCATTATCGGCTCGGTCAGGCCTATCTTCGAACGGGCGATAAGACTCGCGGGCAGGAACAACTCGTAATGTATCAGCGACTCCGCGCGCAACATCTCAGCGATGTCGACAAACAGAAAGCCGAAATCCGTCAGTTCGTCTACTCTTCCAAAGACACCGTCTCCAAACCGTAAGCCAATCGTCCGCGCTCGTGCGAAATTCTTGAAAGCGGACAAACCGTCTTTCTCAATCTGAAATATTCTTAGCGCTGGGCAATCATGCAGATCCGGCGGAACATTCGAATGTTCCCTAACCTCTACTGCTGTCGCGGAATCACCGGCCTGACTTCCACCGACCCACTTCGCGCTCCCGGAATCCTCTCCGCAATCGCAATTGCTTCGTCCAGGTCCGCCGCATTCACCAGAAAATACCCGCCAAGCTGCTCCTTCGTTTCCGCGAAGGGCCCGTCCGTAACGCCCTTCTTCCCATTTCGCACCCGCACCGTTTTCGCCAACTTCGTCGCCGCCAGTTGATTCCCTCCCCGCACTTTTCCCTCGGCGGCAAGATGGTCCATCAATTGACGATATTCCCCGTGCATCGGCTCTCTCTGGTCGGCAGTCAGCTTTTCGTATTCCTGTTCCGTGTGATAAATCAGCAACAGATATTCCATGATCTAGCCTCCTGATCTGACGACGGACGCCCACCCTCAAAATCGACATTACAGCCCGTAAACCTTCCCCTTTTCTATGAGGGCAATGCCGCTGATCCTCGGCCGAACCGGCGTTCATGCTCTAACGAAGTGCCTGCCCCTCAACCTTGCCTGCCCCAAAGCTATTTCCGATCGCCGGGAGCCCAATCCTTCTTCGAACGTGCGGTTTTCCATTCAATGTGTCCAAACATCCGACGCGTGCGCCCAAGCCTGCAAAGTTATATCATTTGCCTTGTAAACAACCTGTTTTACCAAAGGTGGCCACGATGCCCATCGAACGGCGTGAATTCCTGAAAACCACTGGCAAGGCCGCGACCGTCGCCGCCGCCACCCTCGCCCTCGGTGGCAAGGTTCTCGGCGCCAACGACAAGATCCGCGTCGCTATCTGTGGCACTCGCGGCCGCGGCGTCGACCACATCCACGGCTTCGCTAAAGTCCCGAACGCACAAATCGTCGCCCTCTGCGACGTCGACGAAAATATCCTGAATCAACGCCTCGCCGATGTCGAAAAGCTCGGCATACCCAAGCCAAAGTCCTTCGTCGATCTTCGCAAGCTCCTCGAAGACAAAGACATCGATGCCGTCTCCATCGCCACGCCCAATCATTGGCACTCGCTCCAGGCCATCTGGACGGTCCAGGCCGGCAAAGACGTTTACGTCGAGAAACCCTGTTCGCACAACACCTTTGAAGGCCGCCAACTTGTTGCCGCTGTAAAAAAATACAACCGCATCTGTCAGCACGGTAGCCAATGGCGATCCAACCCCTCCATGATGGAAGCCATGAAGCACCTCACCGACGGCACCATCGGCGATGTCTACATGGCCCGCGGCCTTTGCTACAAATGGCGTCCTTCCATCGGCCACGCTCCCGAAGAGCCTGTCCCGGCTGGCGTTCACTACGACCTCTGGACCGGTCCCGCTCCCATGAAGCCTTTCACCAAAAATCGCTTTCACTACAACTGGCACTGGATCTGGGACACCGGCAACGGTGACATCGGCAATCAGGCCATCCATGAAATCGACATCGCCCGCGCAGGTCTCGGCGTCGATTTTCCGACGCAAGTCTCTGCCATCGGCGCGCACTTCATGTTCAAAGACGATCAGGAGACGCCGAACACCCTCGCCGCCACGTACATGTTCGAATCATCCGACGGCAAACCTAAAATGATGGAGATCGAAGTGCGCCACTGGATCACCAATCACGAAGCAGAGATTGGCACCGGCGCATACGGCGCCAGTGGCGTGCCTCCCGCCGGCCTCACCGAAAAAAAACCTGCGGACAAAAAATCCAGCCAAGCCGCGGCATCAGCATCACTTGGCCCAAAAGACGCCAAGACCAACACCATCGGAAACATCTTCTACGGCTCCAACGGCTATCTCGCGGTCGACGGCTATGACGCCTACAAGACTTGGCTCACCGGCGACGTCGAGCCCGGCCCCTCTGGCAAAAAATCCGGCGATCACTATGCCAACTTCATCGACTGCGTCCGCAGCCGCCGCGCCGAAGACATCCACTCTCCAATCGAAGAGGCCCACAAATCCACAACGCTTGTGCACCTCGCGAATACCAGCTATCGCCTCGGCCGCAGCCTCCGCTTCGATCCCAAAACCGAGCAAGTCCTGAACGACGACGAAGCCAACACCATGCTCAAAGGCACGTACCGCGCCCCGTACGTGGTTCCCGAACAAATCTAACAAGTCGAACGCCCCCATTGCGTGCCGCACCCTACGCATCTCAGGGTGCGGGTTTAGATCACCCTTCAACCGTCGCCTGCAGTACGCAGGCATATTCAGGCGCTCAGCCCACCTGCATTGCTCGCTGAGAGTTCTCCACCCGTACTGCTTCCTCCCCTCGATCTAAACGCATCTCTCCATGCGTCGATTGCAAACCACTGGCCTGACTTTGCCCGCCTCCGCCAGGATTCGCGAGTCCGCGAGATATTTACCCGCATGGGCCTGAAATAACCTCGCCACAAACTCCTGTCCTTCATAATAAATACCAGTTAGTATATAGTAATCTTATTCATATTGAGGTAAACAGAGCGAGAATTTCCTGCCTGTTTGAGATCGTCGACTTCCTTGTAGGCGCTTACGTAAGTCCTTTAGAGTCCGCAGATCGCATAAGTGCGGATTCCAAGGACTTTAAGTCTTGCACAATCCGCACTTACGCAAAAGGCCGGGGGGCCGAACCTCACCAAGCGCCTTGACTTCGTTCTGCTGCGGGCGTAGTTTACGTTAAGTTAAGCGTCGCATTTCCAATGACCTACAAAGGATCGAGCCCGCAGGAACTCGCCCGCCAATTGGCCCTTACGCGCCGCGACTTCCTCCGCACTACCGCAGGTGTCGCACTCGGCAGCGCACTGCTTCCCTCTCAACTTTTCGGCCATTCCGCAGTACCGGAAAAAAAGCGCAAGGTCGTGGTCATCACCTTCGGCGGCGGCGCTCGCGATCAGGAAACTTTCGCTCCCGAAGGCCAGGAAAATATTCCGCACCTGATCAAAGACCTAATCCCCCAATCAACATTTTTTACTCAGGTCGTGAATCGCGGCATCCTCGGCCACTACGTTGCCACCGCTAGCCTCGCCACCGGCGTCTACGAAACCGTCAACAATTTCGCATCGATCCCTCCGGAATATCCGACGCTGTTTGAATATTTCCGCCGCGATCTAAAGCGTCCGGCATCCGATGCATGGGTCGTCGCGCCCAGCAACGGTTTCAATCGCATCGGCGAAAGCAGTCACCGCTCCTACGGTCCCGGTCTCGGAGCGCAAGTGATCCTGCCCAAGCATCTTCTGTCCGCCGCCACGCGCGACTCTGCAGATTACGCGCACTTGCTCCGCGACAATTACGAAACGCCACTGTACGCGCCGGCGCTCGGTGGCAGCGAATTTGAGTTGCAGCAACTCGGCGCCATGTTGAAACTTTCGGTCGAGGACTTCAAGTCTCACGCGCTGACTCTCTCCAGCGCCGATGAGCTTTCCGTTTACATCGCCAAGCGCTTGATGCGCCAGCTATCTCCCAGCTTGCTTTGGATCACCATGCACGACATCGACATCGCGCACGCCGGCGCATTTTCGCTGTACATCGACGGCATCCGCCGCACTGACCGCCTGTGTCTAGAAATGTGGAATGCGATTCAGAGCGATCCCGAATACGCCGGCAACACCACGATGTTCATCCTGCCGGACTTCGGCCGCGACTCCGATGAAGATGCCGGCGGCAACGGCTTCCAGCATCACCGCACTGGCGATGCGCTCTCGCGCACCACGTGGATGATGGCCATGGGCGCGGGCGTACGTGAAGGCGTGGTTTACGATCGGCCGCTCGGCTCGACTGATCTCGTGCCAACAATCGGCGGCATTCTCGGTTTCAATGCATCGCTTGCACAAGGCAAACCGATTGCGGAGCTGTTGTGAAGCGATCGGGGCATGGACATGTAGCGGACGCTTTCCGAAGCGGGCGCATTTGAAAATGTAAGCAGCTGCAATAATTTCGACGATGCTTCCAAGCGATCTCAAATCCGAAAGCTTCAAAAGCTACGCGCCCGAAGCACGCAAACTTGCAGTAGAAAATCTCACTGCGCTCCGCCAACTGCCGCTCAGTTTCCTGCCAGGCATGCTGCGCGAAGTCATCGAATACGACTACAAATTTCCCGCCGAGCGCCGATCTCTCGATAAAGAAATCGCCAATCTTCGCTCGCTTTCGCACGAACAGCTGCAGCAGTGGTTTCAATCTTTCGCGCAGATCAAGTTGTCACAAAATCTGGAGCGCTTCGATTGGGTGAATTCTCCGGCGCAATTCGTCGAGCAGCTTTCTTCGCATTTGTGGACCACGCACCAGCTCGACACCTTTCGCACGGCAGCAATCGACTATGCCGACAAACTGAGAGTCGCCGTTCCACCCGATCCACCGCCGCCAATCGGAAGGTTGGGCATCGCCGTCGTTGGCCAGGACGTTTCCGAATACAACGAAGCGCTGTTCCGAAAACTACGCCCCCATGGCGCGTACTTCACGAAGATCAAGCCTGAGAATGGATTGCCGCAACTGCTCGAAACGGTCGCGTCGCGCGCGAAGACTCATCCGATTCCGTACGCGCACTGGTACATCGACGGCGGACAGGAAGCAGCGCACGATCCAGGCCTGACGACCGTTTCGTACAATGCATTGGAGCCCACGCGAAGCGCATTGCTGGACAGAATGCGCTCCGAGGTCGCGCGTCCCGGCAATGGCCCGGAAAATTTGCGGACGTTTATGGCGCAAGTTCGACCCGCTGATCTTGGGGTGAAATCCGGCGATGCAGTGCTCGACCGGTTTCGGGTAAAGCTGCTGACCGAAGGCTCCGGAACGCAAATCTTCAGCACGTCCTTCACGCAGTGGGCCGCGCGCGAATCCTTGCGGCGCGCTCAGCCACTCACGCTGCTCGTGAGGTTCGCTCCGCGCCAACGCCAAAAACCCATGAACGAAATGCTTTTCGCCAAAGCCGAGCAGGTCGAACTCGATCCTGTGGGTTCGCTCGTCGATGGTGACATGGGCGCGTATTACAACTGGATCAATCAACAGCGCCTTCCAGGCGAGGAGCAATCTTCATTTTTGGTTTGGTTTGAAGGCCACAATATCGCAGTGGCGATTTCGCCCACACTGCCTCGCGGCACGCATTCAGAAACACCCGCGGACATGCGCGAACTGCTCACAATGATGGCGTAAGCGTCCGCAGTTGTAGCTCAGGATTTAGCTTCCAGTCCGGTACCAACGATCCCAGGACAAAATTGGAATTCAGCAGTCTTGCTTCGATGATGGTCGCGCGCTGGCGATCGCATAGGCCTCACCCCTGAAGGGGTGAGCTACAGGGAATCCAACTTACGCCCAGCTGAAGCCGTGTTTTGAGAGTGGCAGCGAGCGAATACGCTTCCCAGTAAGTGTGAAAATCGCATTACACACGGCGGGCAAAACTGGCGGCAACGGCGGCTCGCCGATTCCTGTGGGCGAAAATTCTGTCTTCAGAAAATGAACTTCGATTTCCGGTGGAGCCTGCGTCAGGCGCACAGGCGGATACTCATCGAAATTTTTCTGCACCGCTCGTCCGCGATCGATGGTGATTTCGTAGCCCATCATGTGACTGAGGCCTTCGATCACACCACCCTGCACTTCGTTGAGCGCGGAACTCGGGTGAATGATCTGGCTGCCGACATCCCCGGCGACCCACACTTCGTTGACTTTAATTTTGTTATTCGATACGAGCCGCACTTCCGCGACTTCAGCGAAGTGTCCGCGATGGCTGAAGTGGAAAGCGACCCCGAGCGCCGTGTCCTTGGGAAGTTTGCGCGTGCCCCAGCCTGATTTTTCCGCCACCAGTTTCAACACGCCGCGCATGCGAGCGGCATCGAACATCGGCGGAGGCGGAGAGCCCGCGGGAACACCGGCCGCAGCGGTAGCTGCGAGCAGCGGCGCATCCAGAATCGCGAGGCGGAACTCGACAGGATCTTTTCCGGCGGCGTGCGCGAGTTCATCGATAAAGGATTGCATCACGAAGGCGATGCCATTGCTTCCGGGCGCGCGCATCGCACCGGTCGGAATTCCCGTAGCCATCACGGAAGAACCAAACGACACGTTGGGCACGAAACGAACAGGGAATTCGTCCGGCGAGATGCCGGCAGCCGAAGCAAATTTGTCGCCTTCGCCGAAACTGACGAAGTGATTTTGCCAGGCGACTAATTTCCCACCGTGATCGACGCCGGCCTTCATGTAGTGATAGCCCGCGGGACGATAGAAGTCGTGGCGCATGTCATCTTCACGCGTCCACAAAACCTTCACGGGCTCGCCAACGACTTTCGCAATGTAGGCGCCTTCAATCATGTAGTCGTTGGTGAGGCGCCGCCCGAAGCCACCACCCATGCGGGTGAGGTGAAGTGTGATGTCGCTCTCCTGAATGCCAAGCGTTTTTGCTACTTGCGTCAAGCCGCGCTGCGGCGTCTGGCTCGGTACCCACATTTCGAGCTTGCCGTCCTTGTAATGCGCGGTGCAGTTCTGCGGCTCGAGCGGCGCGTGAGCGATGAATGGATAGGAGTAAGAAGCTTCTACGATCTTGGCATTCTGGAATGCCGCGTCCGTGTCGCCATGCTTGCGTAATTCCCGGGCCGGCGCTTTCTTCGACAGCTCATCGGCCAAGCGCGCATATCCTTCGCTGCTCTGTTGCGCGGTTTTTCCTTCGTCCCAGGTAACCTGCAGTTTCTGCCGTGCGCTTCGTGCGATCCACCAACTGTCGGCGACGATGGCCACACCACAGAGCAAGCCAGTGAGATCGTTGCCGCCTTCGACGATGAAAGCGTGGCGAACACCCGGAATCTGCTTGATCTCGTCGATATTCGCGCGGACGACGCGGCCGGCGAAGACCGGACATTTTTCGAAGACCGCCCAGCGCATTCCGGGAACGGTAAAGTCGATGCCGTAGAGCGGCTTGCCGGTGAGAATCATCGGCAGATCGACGTTAGGCATCGACTTGCCGATGATTTTGAAATCCTTGGGATCTTTGAGCTTTACGGTGGTGATGTCCGGAGGCGTGATCGTTGCAGCTTTGGTAGACAGCTCGCCATAGCTGAGCGAGCGCTTTGTGGGATCGTGAATCACATGACTTGCAGCGGTGGAGCACTCGGATTCCGGCACGCTCCAGGTCTGCGCCGCTGCGGTGACGAGCATTTGACGTCCTGCGGCACCGACCTGCCGCATAGGAATCCAGTTCACGGGAGTCGCGGTGCTGCCGCCGGCAACTTGCGGACCATACTTCGCATAATCAACATCGCCTTGCTGGATGCGAACGTCTTTCCAATCGACGTCGAGTTCTTCGGCGATCAACATCGGCAGCATGGTCTTGATGCCCTGCCCAATTTCCGGATTCTTCGCGGTAATGGTGACGATGCCATCGGGCGCAATCTTGATAAAGGCGTTGGGCGTGAGAATCGCAGGCGGCGGACCTTGCGGGGCTTGAGCAAAAAGCTTTTCCGCCGGATCAATGTACGCGGAGATGAGCAAGCCACCACCGGCGATGGCGGAGGCGCGAAGAAATGAGCGGCGACCGACGGGCGTTCCGATCGTCGTCTTGTTGAGAATTGTTTTCGTGGTTGCCATGGCGATTCCTCCTTTCGCTTGAGCTACGAGCGGCCTGCGACGTTTCCGCTGTGACTGGAGTGGACTGCGTGTGCGGAACGATTTGCAGAGAGCGTGGCGGCTTTGTGAATTGCCTGACGAATGCGGATGTACGTACCGCACCTGCAAATGTTTCCGTTCATGGCGGCGTCGATATCCTGATCGGAGGGTTTCGTGTTTTTGGCAAGCAGAGCGGCGGCGGACATCATCTGTCCGGCCTGGCAGTAGCCGCACTGCGGTACGTCGATCTCGGCCCAAGCTAGTTGCACGGGATGAGTGCCATCAGTGGAGAGACCTTCGATGGTGGTGATCTGAGCTCCATCCGCGGCGGCAACTGGCGTCTGGCAGGAACGCACTGCGCGTCCGCCGAAATGCACAGTGCAGGCTCCGCACTGGCCGATTCCGCAGCCATATTTGGTGCCGCGAAGATTCAGGACATCGCGAAGAACCCAGAGCAGGGGCATATCTTCAGGAACGTCGACCGTGCTGGATTTACCGTTGACTGTGAGTTTGTAGGACATAGCTGAATCCCGAGTCGAGAGATTTGACGGAGCGGGCAGAGCGCTTTGAACACTGCTTGCGCTCTAAACGAAAGATAGGCCTGCAGGGCGAAGGTGTCAACGCGGAAGATTACGGCACTCGTTGGCCGGGTGGAATGCGGCGGGAGAATGAGGATGGCTTTCTTGGCCGCTCAAATTCCGCATTCTGCGTCAGAGAATCTTAGGTTGGAGGCGGTTCCAACGTTGAGATCCTTCAGGGATCCTTATCGGATCGCTTCAGGATGACAGATGCACTATGTCGCTTGAAGTTCGCACGGACAGGGCAAGCACCTGCCAAAAAAAGCACTGTGTGTTAGGAGTTAGCTGAGGTTCGGGCTGCGCGATAGATTTCTTCTATGAGGGCGACGCTGCGGCGGCCTTCTTTGCCATCGCAGAGCGGCGTGGTGTTGCGGTCGATAGCGTGGAGGAAATCTTCCAGGATCGCTTTGTGGCCGCTGACGTCGCTGACTACCGCGGAAGATGCGCTCTGATTTGTGTCGCCGGTGGAATCGGTGAGGAGATTCGCGGGTGCTTCGCGGAGATCGGCGGCAATGATGCGGTCGTGTTCGAGGATGGCGGTGCCTTGCGTCCCGGTGATCTCGATGCGTCGCGGATAGCCGGGATATGCGGCGGTCGTAGCGTGCAGAAGGCAGAGAGCCCCGCTGGCGAATTCGAGGATCGCGACGGCAGTGTCTTCGGCTTCGATGTTGTGAAGAAGCGTGGCCGTGCGGGCCTGGATGCGGATGGGATCGCCGAAGAGCCAAAGCAACACATCGACGGTGTGAACGCCCTGATTCATCAGCGCGCCGCCGCCGTCAAGCGCGAGCACGCCGCGCCACTTTGAGGCGGAGTAATAATCGGGCGGGCGATACCACTTTACGCGCGCTTCAATCAGCAGCGGCTTGCCGATGACGCCATGATCGACCCACTGTTTGAGTTTGCGGATGTCGGGCTTGGTGCGGTCCTGGAAGAAAACGCCGAGCTTCACGTTAGCTTTTTGCGCGGCATCAATCAGCGCATCGCAGCGCTTGGTGGTGATGTCCAGGGGTTTTTCGGTGAGCACATGCAGGCCTTGTTTTGCGGCGGCAATGCCTTCATCGGCGTGACATCCGGAAGGGCTGCCGATGAGAACAAGCTCCATGGGACGGTGCGCCAAGAATGCATTGAAATCGCTGTAGGGCTTGGCCTGGTGTTCGCGAGCGAGGCGCTCGACTTTTTGCGCGTTGGTGCCATACACAGCGGCAATGTTGACGTCGGAAATAGAACCAGCCGCGCGCGCATGGGTGTCAGAGATGTTGCCGGCACCGATGATGCCGATGTTGATAGTCATGAACGCGATTATATAAGGATAGCGGCGGAGTCAGTCCACGGCCGCTATGAACGATTTGTAGTTGGCCTCGGCATCAGCGGCGCTGGCGATTTTCGGAAGGATGAGGACGCGATAGCGGAAGGTGGCGCTCTGGTGGGGCTCCAATGTGAAATTCATGGCTGGAGCTTTGCCGTCGGTGAAAATTTTTGGCGCCAACGGGTTCGCAGCAAACAGACCGTACCCGCGTGCGTGCCAATAAGTCGGGTAACCGGGATTTTTCGGATGATCGAGGATGGCAATCGTGACGGGATCGTCGCCTATGGTTGCCGTGAGGATGCACCAGCGGCCGCGCGTTCCCCAGGCAGCGTCGCCGGTTTTGCCTTCGCTAGTTAGATATTTTCCGTTCACTCCAGTGTTGTCCATTTTAGCGACCGGTGTAGGACGACCGCTGGCGTCGGTGAAGACTTCGGCTTTGTCCGACGGCATTTCAAGAGCGCGCGCCACGCGCATGCCGAGCAGGCCTTCCTTGTCATCGTTGAAGACAACTTTTTCGGATTGCGCCTGTAGCGTGGTGATGCGATCGACGCTGCGGAATTTCGAGTCCCCACGGAAGATGAAGCGGGTGTGCTCCTTCAAGACGAGCTGCTTGCCGGTGATCCAGTCGGCGTCGACGACGAGTTCGCCGCGATCGGCGCCGCTGGTGGCAGAAACGATGGCGCGATGGAAAATGCTGCCCATTTTTGCGGCGTCTTCGGGCTTGATGGCTGTCGAATTGTTCCAGAAATCGAATCCGTTGACATTGCCGTAGTTGAACCAGAGACCTGCGTGATGAGGATGATCGACACGCTCGCCCGGCCGAGGTTCGAGTGGAAAGCCGCGGGTGACGATGGTGCCAGTCGCAGAGCGCAACGGATAAAGGACCGGCTTGGCCAGCGAATCAGGCCAGATGTAGCTAGTAAAGGGCTTGCCGTCGATGGAGATGTCGACGTGGCGAGCGGACTCGTTGGGAGTGACTTTGATGCGATCGTTCGAAGGGGCCGCGCTACCGGAAGATTTTGTGATCATAGCGACACATATCACGAGCGCGCTGGCGACGAGACAAGCGAGACAGAGATGGCCAACAGCTGTTTTAGCGTCGCGCACGGCTTCCCTTCGTATTCGAATCAATACCTCGAATGATGGCACATTTTAATTATTGGTTGACGCCGCTGGCGAGAAATCCGCCATCCACGGCGAGGACGTGGCCGGTGACAAAGCTGGCAGCGTCAGAGGCGAGAAACACGGCGGCGCCGGCGAGTTCATCGAGCTGACCGAACCGGCGCATGGGGGTGCGAAGCAGGAATTCGCGGCCGCGCTCGGTACCGTCCAGAAGGCCGGCGTTCAGCTCGGTGCGGAAGACTCCGGGAGCGATGGCGTTCACGCAGACACCATGCGAAGCCCATTCGATGGCAAGAGATTTAGTCAACGAGGCGACCGCAGCTTTGCTAGCGGAGTAGGCGGCAACTTCATAGAGAGCGACGAAGGAGGAAAGCGAAGCGATATTAATGATGCGACCGTATTTGCGCTCGATCATGTGACGACCGAAGATGCGCGAGGCGCGCAGCGTGCCGGTCAAATTGATGTCCATGATGGCGTTCCACTCGGACTCGGGGAAATCCATGGTGGGCATTCGTTTGGTGCGGCCGGCACAATTGACCAGGATTTGGACGTCGCTGAATTCGCGCAGAACTGCCCGCAAAAGCTGCTCGATGCTGGCGGGGTCAGAAACGTCGCAGGGCTGGTTCAACGAACGACGGCCTAGCTTGGTCACTTCGGCGGCGGC
>C688J35102_120989863_pt1 | contig 14854 bp, 12 predicted proteins | sample HopSoiMetagenom2_FD_35102 | JGI IMG/M metagenome (IMG submission 35102)
AGAACGATCCGTTGTGGCGGCTGCCGCTATGGCCGCCTTACGACAGCTGGCTCGATTCCAAGGTCGCGAACCTCAACAACGCGCCTTCGGGTACGTTTGCCGGATCGATCACCTGCGCGCTGTTCCTGCAGCGATTTGTGGAGGGGGCCAGGAGCTGGCTGCATGTCGACATCTACGGCTGGACGCCCACGGCAAAACCCGGGCGGCCAGAAGGCGGCGAATGCCAGGCCGCGCGCGCGATCTACCGGCTGCTCAGCGAGCGCTATGGATGATCGTCGAGACAGCCGTCATTCCGGGGCGCGCCTCTTCGGCGCGAACCCGGAATCCAGAAGTGATGAACGACGACTGGATTCCGGGTTCGCACGCGCTATCCGCGTGCGCCCCGGAATGACGCAAGAAGTTATTGCGCGGTGACGTCGCCCGGCGCGGCTTCGATCCGGAAGGCGGCCGCAAACAGCGCGCGCGTATAGTCGGACTTCGGATGCTTGAACAGTTCCGACGCCGGGCCCTCTTCCACCACCTTGCCATGGCGCATCACGATCAGGTGGCTCGCCAATGAGGCGACCACGCGCAAATCGTGCGAGATGAACATGTAGGTGAGATCGCGCTTGCGCTGCAATTCGCGCAGCAGGTCGACCATCTGCGCCTGGAACAGCATGTCGAGCGCTGAGGTCGGCTCGTCCAGCACCACGAAATTCGGCTCCAGCACCGCGGCGCGCGCAATCGAGATGCGCTGGCGCTGGCCCCCGGAAAATTCATGCGGATAGCGAAACCGCGTCGCGGGGTCGAGCCCGACATCCTGCAGCGCCTTGATCACGCGCGCCTCGCGCGCCTCATGCGACAGCCCGGGCTGATGCACCGACAGCCCCTCGGCCACGATGTCGCCGACCGACATCCGTGGACTGAGGGCGCCGAACGGATCCTGGAATACGATCTGCATGTCCCTGCGGAACGGCCGCATTGCCTTGAAGCGCAGGCCCTGGATGTCCTTGCCGAGGAACACGATCGGCCCTTCCGAAGAAATCAGCCGCAGCAGCGCCAGCCCGAGCGTGGTCTTGCCGGAGCCTGACTCGCCGACCACGCCGAGCGTCTCGCCCTGCCGCACCGAGAGGCTGACGCCGTCGACCGCCTTGATGTGTCCGACCGTTCGGCGCAACAGCCCGCGCTTGACCGGAAACCATACTTTCAAGTCGCTGGCCGATATCACCTCCGGCGAATCGGGGCGCGGCGGCGCCGGATCCGGTTTCGGTTCGGCGGCAAGCAGCGCCTTGGTGTAGGCGTGCTTCGGCGCGGTAAACACCTGCTCGACCGGGCCCTGCTCGACGATTTTCCCGTTGTTCATGACGCAGACGACGTCGGCGATGCGGCGGACGATGCCGAGATCGTGGGTGATGAACAACAGGCTCATGCCGAGCCGCGCGCGGATGTCCGCGAGCAGTGCGAGGATCTGCGCCTGCACCGTGACGTCGAGCGCGGTGGTCGGTTCGTCGGCGATCAAAAGGTCCGGCTCATTGGCGAGCGCCATCGCGATCATCACGCGCTGGCGCTGCCCGCCGGACAGCTGATGCGGATAGCTGGCAAGCCGGGTTTCCGGCTCGGGAATGCCGACCTGGGTGAGCAGCTCCAGGATGCGCGCCCGCGCTTTCGATCCTCGGACGCCGCTATGCAATTGCAGGATCTCGCCGATCTGCGCCTCGATGGTGTGCAGCGGATTGAGCGAGGTCATCGGCTCCTGGAAGATGATGGAAATGTCGTTGCCGCGGATGCTGCGAATCTCGTTCTCGGACAGGCTCAGTAATTCCCGGCCGTTGAAGCGGATGGCGCCGCTCGGATGCGACGCGGTCGGATATGGCAACAGCTTCAGGATCGACAGCGCGCTGACCGACTTGCCCGATCCTGATTCACCGACCAGCGCCACGCATTCGCCGCGCCTGATCTCGAAGGAGATGCGATCCACCGCGAGCGAGGCGCCGCTGGGCTGGTGAAACGCGACCGAGAGGTCGCGAACGTCGAGCAGAGGTTGATTGACGGCGTCCATCAGGTCTCTCCGGACAGTCGGACCCAATGCAGCTCGTTCCCCAAAGCGCGTCCGAGGCGCTCGTCTTGCGTCAGAAAATGGTTACAGCGGGCAAACCGCGCGGTCGCGATGTGAACGGCATCAACCAGCTTTAGCCTGAGATTGCCGCGAACTTCTGCAGCCAGCATGAGGATAGCGCGATGGACAGGAACGGTCTCCAGGCTGCTGTCGGATGCATATAACTCGTGGTACTTTGCAATCAAATCGTCATTGCCGGCAGCAATCGGCTGCGCCAGTGTTTCGGCAATGGTCAATTCGGACGTGACCGCCCGAATTGCTCCCCTGTCGAATGCTTCGAACAACGGCAACAGTACCTTGAACCATGGCTCGCGACATTCGATCGCAAAGATCACGATATTGGTGTCCAGATAGATCGCTTCGCCAGCGAACCTATCCCAATTCATCTCGATCCTCACGAAGCTCAGCGATGTAGTCGAGGACGTCCTGATCGCTGCCGTACAGATTCTCCCCGCTACCCACAAGGTGCGCGATCGGACGCTTCCGTGGCGGCTCGGTCTCCGGCTCGAATTCTATTTTCACCAGACCATGCTCTGGCAGATCGGTGCGCAAATCAGCGGGTAGCTGGTCGACGGGATAGTGCCTTACGATCTTGTTCATGAGTCCGCTCCTGCGTCGCAATCTAACACAATCCTACCGAAAGGTCTTGCGCGGATCGAAGGCGTCGCGGACGGCCTCGCCGATGAAGATCAACAGCGACAGCATGATGGCGACGGCGAAGAAGCCGGTGAAGCCGAGCCAGGGCGCCTGCACGTTGGCCTTGCCCTGCGACAACAATTCGCCCAAGGAGGGCGAGCCGGGCGGCAGGCCGAAACCTAAGAAATCCAGCGCGGTCAGCGTCATCACCGACGAGGACACGATGAACGGCAGGAAGGTCATGGTCGCAACCATCGCGTTGGGCAAGAGATGGCGGAACATGATCACGGCATTGGAGACGCCGAGCGCGCGCGCCGCCTGGATATATTCGAAATTCCTCCCGCGCAGGAATTCGGCGCGCACGAGGCCTACCAGCGACACCCAGGAGAACAGCAATAGGATACCGAGCAGCACGAAGAAACCGGGCACCAGCACCGAGGACAGGATCAGCAGCAGGTAGAGCGAGGGAATCGAGCTCCAGATCTCGATGAAGCGCTGGAAGCCGAGATCGACCCAGCCGCCGAAATAACCCTGCACGCCGCCGGCGGCGACGCCGATCACGGAAGAGATCAGCGTAAGCGCGAGGCCGAACAGCACCGAAATACGAAAACCGTAGATCAGCCGCGCCACGACGTCGCGGCCCTGGTCGTCGGTGCCGAGCCAGTTGTATTCGAGGTCGCGGCAGCTCTTCAGCCCCTTGCGCTCGACCACTTCCTTGCACTGCGCCTCGCTCAGCATCCAGGTCGGCTTGGATGGCGCCGGCGTCGGCAGGTCGAGGTTATGGGTGTCGTAGGAATAGCGGATCAGCGGCCAGACGATGGTGCCGCCCTTGTCCTTGATCAGCTTCTGCAGATACGGATCGCGATAGTCCGCGGCGGTCTCGAAATCACCACCGAACGTCGTTTCCGAATAGCTGACAAAGGCCGGCCAGTAAAAATGGCCGTCGAACTTGATGAAGAACGGCCGGTCGTTGGCGATCAGCTCAGCGAACAGCGAGACCACGAACAGGGTCAGGAAAATCCAGAACGACCAGTAGCCGCGGCGATTCGATTTGAAGTTCTGCCAGCGCCGGCGGTTGAGCGGCGAGGGACGGAAGCCGTGACGGACCGGCGGCACCGCCTCGCCGAGCGGCGAGAGCGTGGTGGTCTCCACCGGGGGCGGCGCGATGACGGTCATCAGACTTCCCGCGCCTCGAAATCGATCCGCGGATCGATCCACATATAAGCGAGGTCCGAGATCAGGTTCACGACCAGGCCGACCAGCGAGAAGATGAACAGCGTGCCGAACACCACCGGATAGTCGCGGTTGAGCACGCTCTCGAAGCCGAGCAGGCCCAATCCATCCAGCGAGAAGATGGTTTCGATCAGCAGCGAGCCGGAGAAGAAGGCGTGGATGAACGCGCCGGGAAAACCCGCGATCACGATCAGCATGGCGTTGCGGAAGATGTGGTTGTAGAGCACCTGCCGCTCGCTGCACCCTTTGGCGCGCGCGGTCATCACATATTGCTTGCGAATCTCGTCGAGAAACGAGTTCTTGGTCAACAGCGTCATGGTGGCGAAGGCGCCGAGCGCCATCGAGATCAGCGGCAACGCGATGTGCCAGAAATAGTCAATGATCTTCCAGTACCAGGGAAACTGGCTCCAGCCGTCGGAGGTCAGCCCGCGCAGCGGGAAGATGCTCAGGAACGAGCCTCCGGCGAACAGGATGATCAACAGGATCGCGAACAGGAAGCCGGGAATCGCAAAGCCCACGATGATCACCGCCGAGGTCCAGGTATCGAATTTGGAGCCGTCCTGGACCGCCTTGCGGATGCCCAGCGGTATCGAGATCAGATAGGTCAGAAGCGTCATCCAGACGCCGAGCGACATCGAGACCGGCAGCTTCTCCTTGATCAGCTGCAGCACACTGACGTCGCGGAAATAGCTCTTGCCGAAATCGAACCGGGCAAAATTCCACAGCATCAGCGCAAAGCGTTCCGGCGCCGGCTTGTCGAAGCCGAACTGCTTCTCGAGGGCCTTGACGAAATCCGGATCGAGCCCCTGCGCGCCGCGATATTTCGAGTTCACCGCGTCGCCCGAGGCGCCCATCTGGGTCCGCGCGCCGAAATCGCCGCCGGAGGAGCCCGACACCCGCGAGGCGCCTCCGGTGTCGGCGCCGCTCAGTTGCGCGATCACGCGTTCGACCGGGCCGCCCGGCGCGAACTGCACGACCACGAAGGATACGAACAGGATGCCGAGCAGCGTCGGCAGCATCAGGAAAATGCGGCGGGCGATATAGGCGCTCATGCTATTTCGCCTGCTCGAGCTTCGCCGCCTTGGCGGGATCGACCCACCACAGCACGCGCTCGCCGAGGCCCGAGGCATCGATCGGATATCGCGGCAGCTTCGCCGGACGGTCGAATATGTCCCAATAGGCCACCGGATGGGTGGAGCGATACCAATGCGGCACCCAGTAGCGGCCGGCGCGAAATACCCGATCGAAGGCATGGCAGGCGACGGTGAGGTCGGCGCGGTTTTCGGCGCCGATGATCTTTTCGATCAGCGCGTCGATCGCGGGATTGGCGATACCCGCGAGATTGTAGGAGCCTTTGGTCTTCGCCGCAGCTGAGGAGAAGAACGGCCGCATGCCGTCGCCGGGCGTCGCCGACATGCTGAAGCGCTGCACCGTCATGTCGAAGTCGAAATCTTCCTGCCGGGCGCGGTATTGCACCGGATCGACCATACGCAGGCTCGCCTCGATGCCGAGCGTGCCGAGGTTCTTGATATAGGGCGCGTGGTGCGGCTGGAATGAGGGTTCGTCCATCAGAAACTCGATCCTGAATACCTCGCCGTTCGGCAACAGCCGCTTGCCGTCCTTGATGACGAGGCCCGCCTCGAGCAACAGCTGCGAGGCCTTGCGCAGCAGCGCCCGATCCTGCCCGGAGCCGTCGGACACCGGTGGCACGAACGGGGCGCCGAACACCTCGTCCGGCACCTGGCCGCGGAACGGCTCCAGCAGCTTGAGTTCTTCGGGCGACGGCGGCCCGCTCGCCATCATGTCGGAATTCTGGAACACCGAATGGGTGCGCGCATAGGCGCCGTACATGATGGACTTGTTGGTCCACTCGAAGTCGAAGGCGTCGATCAGCGCCTCGCGCACCAGCGGGTCGTGGAATTTTTCGCGCCTTGTATTGATGAACCAGCCCTGTGCGCCTGAAGGCGTCTCGTCGGGGAGGATCTCGCGCTTGACGCGGCCGTCCTTGACCGCGGGGAAATCATATCGCGTCGCCCATACCCGCGAGGTGAACTCCTCGCGGAACAGATAGTTCTTGGCGGTAAAGCCTTCGAAGGCTACGTCGCGGTCGCGGTAGAATTCGTAACGCACCACGTCGTAATGATAGAGGCCGCGGCTGACCGGAAGGTCGGCGCCCCACCAGTCCTTGACGCGCTCGAACTCGATGTAGCGGTTGACCTCGAATTTGCCGACCCTGTAGGGCCCGCTGCCCAGCGGAATATCGAGCGTGGATTCGTCGAACGGCCGCGTCGCGTAATAGGCCTTGGCGAAAATTGGCAGGCTGGCGATGAAGAGCGGCACGTCGCGGGCGCGTTTTTCGGCAAAGGTGACGACCAGCGTTGCGTCGTCAAAGGCTTCCGCGCCGACCATATCGCGCATCTGCTGCAGGATCAGCGGGTGGCCTTTTGCCTTCAGCGTCGTCAACGAAAACGCGGCGTCTTGGGCGGTGAGCTTGCTGCCGTCGTGAAACCGTGCTTCCGGACGCATCGTGAACCGATAGACCAGCCTGTCCGGCGAAATCTGCGCTGACTTCGCAGCCAGGCCGTAGACCGCATCCGGCTCGTCGCCGGCGCGCGCCATCAGCGCGGTGAAGGTGAGGTCCATGCCCTGCGCGCCCTCGCCCTTCAGGATATAGGCGTTCAGCGAATTGAAGGTCTGGTACGACTGGTTGTTGGCGCGCACCGAGGGGATTGTCGAGAACATCCCGCCCTTGGGCGCGGCGAGATTGACGTAGTCGAAGTGATGGAAGTCCGGCGGATATTTCAGGTCGCCGAACGCCGACAAGCCGTGCACCTCCGGCGCGCTCTCCGCCGCGGCCGCGCCGCGGAGCCACGGCACGCCGATGGCGCCGATGCCTAGCCGCAGCACGTTTCGCCGGGTGAGATGCGCCATGCGCGAGGATCCCCTCAAGACCGTTTGCCGATCCTGGCCGCCTTGTCGGCGTCATACCACCACTGCGCCGGGAAACCGGAAATGCCGTATTTCGGCAGCGGCTCGGCGTGGCTGAAGCGGTCCCAGCGCGCGTAACGCAACGTGGCGGAGATGTAATGCGGCACGACATAGAAATTCCACAGCAGCACGCGATCGAGCGCTTTCGTCGCGGAGATCTGAGTGGCGCGGTCCTTGGCGAACACAACCTGCTCGATCATCGCGTCGACCGCCGGGTTCTTGATGCCGCAAATGTTCTGTGAACCGGGGCGGTCGGCGGACTGCGAACCCCAGAATTCGCGCTGCTCGTTGCCCGGCGACAGCGACTGTCCCCACACCTTTGAGGTCAGGTCGAAATCGAACGAGCGCAGGCGATTTTCGTATTGCGCGTCGTCCACGGTGCGGACCGACACCGTGACGCCGATGCGCTCCAGCGAGGTCTTGTAGAACAGCATCAGCCGTTCCATCGCCGGACTTTCGTTCAGGAACTCGACGCTCACCGGCTTTCCGGACGGATCGACCAGCTTGCGATCCCTGACCTCGAAGCCGGCTTCCTTCAACAGCCGCGTCGCCTCGCGCAGATTGGCGCGCACGGCTTCCGGATTGCCGCCGACCGGATTGCTGTAGGGCGTGGTGAAGACCTCGGCCGGCACCTTGTCGCGCACGGTTTCAAGGATGCGCAGCTCTTCGCCTTGCGGCAGGCCCGATGAGGCCAGTTCGAGGCCGTCGAAGTAGCTGTTGTTGCGCCGGTACTGGTTATAGAACAGCTGCTTGTTCATCTCCTCGAAATCGAAGGCGTAGTTGAAGGCGCGGCGCAGCCGCACGTCGCGGAACAGCTCGCGGCGCAGGTTGAAGGCGAAGCCCTGCATCCGCCCAACGCTGTTGACGGGAAATTCTTCCTTGATGACGCGCTTCTCGGCCACCGCAGGGAAGTCGTAGGCCGTGGCCCACTGCTTGGCGGAATTCTCCGCGATCCAGTCGGCTTGGTCGGCCTTGAAAGCTTCCAGCGCCACCAGATTGTCGCGGAAGAATTCGTAACGGAGCTCGTCGAAATTGTTGGTGCCGATCCGCAACGGCAGCTTCTCGCCCCAGTAATCCTTGACCCGCTCCGCGGTCACCGACCGCCCCGCGACGAACTCCTTGATCCGATACGGACCGGAGCCCAGCGGCTTCTCCAGCGTGGTCGCGGAGATGTCGCGCTTGCGGCCTTCACCGTCGGTGCCTTCCCACCAATGCTTCGGTAATACCGGCAGTTCGCCGACGATCATCGGCAGCTCGCGGTTGCCGGGGGAGTCGAAGGTGAAGGTGATTTCGTGCTCGCCGGTCTTCTCGGCCTTGACGACATGCTGATAGTACGACGAGTACATCGGGCTCTGCTTCTTCAAGGTGACGAGGGAGAAGATCACGTCCTCCGGCGTCACCGGCTTGCCGTCATGCCAGCGCGCCTCCTTGCGCAGCCGGTATTTCGCCCAGGAAAAATCCTCCGGCCAGGCGGCCGCCTCGGCGAGCAATCCGTAAGAGGTCAGCGCCTCGTCCTGCACCGTGCCGGTCAGCGTCTCGTGGATCAGACCAACCGCCGGCGCCAGCGAGCCCTTCACGCCCGACACCGCCATGTTGAAATTGTCGAAGGTGCCAATGGTAATCATCCGGACCACGCCGCCCTTCGGCGCATCCGGGTTGACATAGTCGAGATGTTTGAAGTCGGGCGGATATTTGGGTTGGCCGAATGCCGACAGGCCGTGCCGCCATACCGGTTCACCGGCCGCAGCCGCCGCGGCTGGAAGGCCGCCGAGAGCGCCGAAGGCCGGCCTCATCGCAGCAAGAATTCCGCTTTGGAGAAGACGTCGTCGGGTAATTGCCAATTTTAAGCGTCCTGTCGCTGTCACACGGCCGTTAGACCAGCACTATAAGGCAAGGTTTCGGCACATCATGTTGCTTTTTTCCTCATGATATCAGCCCGGGCGGGGCATGGTGCGGCGAAACGTCCCGATAACGGCCGTATGAGCCTTGGGTTCTCCACACAAAAACGGCCGGGCAAGCCCGGCCGAATCGCGCCAAATTGCAAAGGCCAGCTGGCTATTTCGCCGCGGTCGGCAGCGGCTCCGGCTTGTCGGACAACGACGCCAGGTAGGCGATCACGTCGGCACGCTCGCTATCCCGCTGAATACCGGCAAATCCCATCGCGGTGCCGGGGATGAAGCCTTTCGGGTTGGCGATGAACTTGTTCAGGTCCTCAAACGTCCAGGTGCCGCCCTTCTGCTTCATTGCCGCCGAGAAGTTGAAGCCGTTTTTGCCTTCGCCCTTCTTTTCGTTGACGGTGTTCCAGAGATTGGGGCCGACGCGGTTCGGGCCGCCCTTCTCGAAGGTGTGGCAGGCCGCGCATTTCTTGGCGGCCGCGGCACCCTTCTCGGCGGACGCGGTCTGCAGCAGTTTCTCGATCGGCTCGGAGGGTGCGGCTTCCTTGGGCGCACCGCCTCCGTGCTCCTCTTCCTTCACCGCGATGTCGTAGCCGGGCTTTTCCGGTTTCACCGGCGCGAAGATCGCGCTCGCGGTGAAGCTCGAGATCAGCAGCACGAGGCAGGTCGCCAGGATGGCGCCCATGATTTTGTTGAGTTCGAAGGAGTCCATTGTCTCTCAGGCTCCGGGCCGGGATTAGGCAGGTCGGGCCGGCTTAAGCGGCCGTTTGGCAGGCAGATCAAGCGTCCGGAATCAGGCTTTCGCACTGCACCTTCAGCAGCGATCAGATATCGGTTTGCCCGCGCTCTGGCAACCCGTATAACGGCCGCAGGTTTCGACCGATCCCCGCCATTTCCACCAGCATCGAGCCGGCTCCAGACCGTGTTTTCGCGATGACCAAGCCCCGTATTCTGGTGCTGATCCCGGCCCGCATGGCCGCCACGCGCCTGCCCGGCAAGCCGCTGCTGGATATTGCGGGATTGCCGATGATCGTCCATGTGCTGCGACGGGCGGAAGCGGCCAAGCTCGGCCGCGTCGCGGTTGCGACCGACACGGTCGAAATCGCCGAGGCCGTAAAGGCGCATGGCGGCGAGGCGGTGATGACATCGCCGGACCATCCGTCCGGCTCGGACCGGATCCATGAGGCGCTGGGCCGAATCGATCCGACCGCCCAGACCGACATCGTGATCAACCTGCAAGGCGATTTTCCGACGATTCTGCCGGACCAGATCGCCGACGTCTTAAGCCCCCTCTCCGATCCCGCGGTTGATATCGCCACCTTGGCGGCGGAAATCCACACCGAGGAGGAAAGCGGCAATCCGAACGTGGTGAAGGTGGTCGGGTCGCCGCTTGGCGCGCGGCGGCTACGCGCGCTGTATTTTACCCGCGCCACCGCCCCGCATGGCGACGGCCCGCGCTATCATCATGTCGGCCTCTACGCCTATCGCCGGGAAGCGCTGCAGCGCTTTGTGGCGCTGCCGCCTTCAGCGCTGGAACGGCAGGAAAAACTCGAGCAGCTGCGCGCGCTCGAGGCCGGCATGCGGATCGACGTCACCATCGTCGACACCGTGCCGCGCGGCGTCGACATGCCCGCCGACCTCGAATCGGCGCGCCGGATACTGGCAAAAAGCTGAGCGGCTGCTAGAAGGCGCCATGACCACACTCCCAAAGATCGCGTTCCAAGGCGAGCCCGGCGCCAACTCCCATCTCGCCATTACCGAGGCGTATCCCGATGCTGAGCCGCTGCCATGCGCCACCTTCGAGGATGCGCTGGCCGCGATCTCGTCCGGAGACGCCGAGCTCGGCATGATTCCGATCGAGAATTCGGTGGCGGGGCGCGTCGCCGACATCCATCACCTGCTGCCGGCCTCTGGCCTCTTCATTGTCGGCGAGTGGTTCCTCCCGATCCGCCACCAATTGATGGCCCCGCGCGGCGCAACTCTTGCCGGCATCAGGACGGTGGAGAGCCACGTTCACGCGCTCGGTCAATGCCGCCGCATCATCCGCAAGCTCAACATCAAGCCGGTAGTCGCTGCCGATACCGCAGGCAGCGCCCGCATCGTCGCCGAGCGCGGGGACAAAAGCTGTGCCGCGATCGCCTCGCGGCTCGCGGCCGACATTTACGGCCTCGACATTCTGGCGGAGGACGTCGAGGACGAAACCCACAACACCACCCGCTTTGTCGTGCTGGCGCGCGAGGAGAACTGGGCGAAGCAAAGTTCGGGGCCGCTGGTCACCACCTTTGTGTTCCGCGTGCGCAACCTGCCCGCCGCGCTGTACAAGGCGATGGGCGGCTTCGCCACCAACGGCGTCAACATGACGAAGCTGGAAAGCTACATGGTCGACGGCAATTTCTTCGCCACCCAATTCTACGCCGACGTCGACGGCCACCCCGACGACAGGAACCTGGCGTTTGCGCTGGAGGAATTGAAATTCTTCTCCCGCGAATTCCGCATCGTTGGCGTCTATCCGGCGCACCCGTTCCGCGCGACGTTTGCGGAGGAGCCGGACTGACGTCATTCCGGGGCGCGCCCTTGCGCGAGCCCAGAGACGCATCCCGGAATGACAGTTGAGAGATTGCGCCTACGCCGCGGCCTGCTTGCCCAATCCGAACGCATCGGCGAGCAATGTATACGACTTCTTCCGCGCCTCGTGATCATACACCGCAGTGATGATCATCAGCTCATCTGCCTTGCTTGCCGCGATCATCGGTTGCAGCTTTTGCATCACGGTGGCGGGGCTGCCGACGAACAACCGCGAGCGGTTGCGCAGGACGGAGGCGCGTTCGGCGTCGCTGTAGGGATAGGCTAGCGCCTCCTCGAGGCTCGGTAGCGGCAGGTACTGGCCGCGGTCGCGGCGCAACCGGTTCAAATCCATCGACGAGGCGAGTTGCTCGGCCTCGGCATCGGTCTCCGCGGCGACCACGGCAACGGCCAGGATGCCGTGCGGCTGCGCCCGCCAGCGCGACGGCTTGAAGCGCGCGCGGTAATGCGTCAGCGCATCGACCGCGTCGTAGGACGCAAAATGATGCGCGAACGCGAATCCCATGCCGACTTGGGCGGCGAGTTCCGAACTGTAGTCGCTCGAGCCCAATAGCCAGATCGGCGGCAGCGGCGTGTCGTCTGGCATCGCCACGACATTGTTGAACGGATGGCCCGGGGGAAATTCCCTCGTCTCCCACAGCGTAAGCTCGTGCAGCCGCTCCAGGAAATCGTCGCCCTCGCGGCGGTCAAGACGCGAGCGCAGCGCGTAGGCCGTGGCGCCGTCGGTGCCGGGCGCACGCCCGAGCCCCAAATCGATGCGGCCGGGAAACAGCGCCTCCAGCATCTTGAAGCGCTCGGCGACCATGAGCGGCGCATGGTTCGGCAGCATCACCCCGCCGGAGCCGACCCGGATGCGGCTGGTCACGGCGGCGATCTGCCCGATCATCAGATCGGGCGCGGGGCTCGCCACCGAGGAGAGATTGTGGTGCTCGGCCAGCCAATACCGGACATAGCCCAGGCCGTCCGCGTGCCCGGCCAGATCGATGCTGTTGCGCAGCGCCGCGGCGGGTTTCGTGCCGGTGGTGACGACGGACAGGTCAAGAATGGAAAGTGGGATCATGGGCTCCAACGTAATGGCTTGGGTCCATCTGACAACGGCGCAATCGGCGGAGGTGGTCGCAGCGGGCTCTAGCAGTGGGACGTAACCACCTCATTTACTGAGAACAGATCAGCCCACTTTGCCGGAAGGGCCAAGCCACCTGCTTCTGCCATAAATTCAGCGATAAAAAGCGGAAATTTGGCTCCATTCTTACAAAACTTCTCCCACTCCACCGAGCTCGATCGGCACACGTTGTTCATATTTATGGTCTTTGTGGGCTATTTCCCACTTGTCGAGCACCGAAATGGGCTGTTTTGGTGGGCCGGATTGGCCTAGTTTTAGCGACCTTCAGCTAGCCTCCAGCCAAGTCCGTTCCTTCGGAGTTTCGCCACGCTATGACCGAGAGCTTGCACCCTGCGAAACGCCCCGCGATTTCCTTCGAGTTCTTTCCGCCCAAGACCGAGGAGATGGAGAAGAGCCTGTGGGAGACCATCAAGCGCCTGGCGCCCCTGACGCCGAATTTCGTTTCGGTGACCTATGGCGCCGGCGGCTCGACCCGCGAGCGCACCCATTCCACCATCGCCCGCATCCTCTCCGAGACCGAGCTGCTGCCGGCGGCGCATCTGACCTGCGTCGGCGCCGCGCGCGGCGAGATCGACGAGATCGTCGCCCGCTATCATGAGGTCGGCGTCCGCCATATCGTGGCGCTGCGCGGCGATCCGCCCGGTGGCATCGGCACGTCTTACACGACCCATCCGGACGGCTACCAGACTTCCGCCGAGCTCGTGGCCGGCATCAAGCGGCGGCATGGCGACATCGAAATATCCGTATCGGCGTATCCGGAGAAGCATCCCGAGAGCCGCGACTTCGATGCCGACATCGACGTGCTCGCGGCCAAGGTCGATGCCGGCGCGACGCGGGCGATCACCCAGGTGTTCTTCGACAACGACCTGTACTTCCGCTATCTCGACCGCGTCCGCGCGCGCGGCATCGCGATTCCGATCGTGCCCGGCATCATGCCGATGCACAATTTCAAGCAGGCCCGGAATTTCGTCACCCGCGCCGGCACCACTGTGCCGGCCTGGCTTGCGGAAAAGTTCGAAGGACTCGACGACGATGCCGACACCCGCAAGCTGGTGGCCGCGACGGTTGCCGCGGGCCAGGTGCAGAAGCTCGCCAAGCACGGCGTCGACACCTTCCACTTCTACACCATGAACCGCGCCGACCTGGTGTTCGCGATCAGCCATCTGCTCGGCATTCGCCCCGCCGGCGCGCAGAAAGCCGCGTGAACCGATGACCATGCCTGTTTCTTCGAAGCGAACTGCCTTGCTGGCGCTGGCGCGCGAGCGCATCCTGGTGCTGGACGGCGCGATGGGCACCATGATCCAGGCGCTGGAATATGACGAGGCGGCCTTCCGCGGCGAGCGCTTCAAGGATTTCCACCGCGACCTGCGCGGCAACAACGACCTCCTCATCCTGACCCAGCCGAAGGCGATCGAGGACATCCACGCCGAATATCTGCGCGCCGGCGCCGATATCGTCGCGACCAACACGTTTTCATCGACCTCGATTGCGCAGGCCGACTACGACCTCTCCGGCATCGCCTACGAGATGAACCGCGAAGGCGCCAGGCTCGCGCGCGCGGCCGCAGAGCGCGTGACGGCCGAGGACGGCAAGCCGCGCTTTGTCGCGGGCGCGATCGGTCCGACTAACCGCACCGCCTCGATCTCGCCGGACGTCTCCAGCCCCGGCTTTCGCGCGGTGACCTTCGACGATTTGCGCATCGCTTACGGCGAGCAGGTCAACGGCCTGCTCGATGGCGGCGCCGACCTGCTGCTGGTCGAAACGATTTTCGACACGCTCAACGCCAAGGCGGCGCTTTACGCCATTGCCGAAATCACCGAAGCCCGCGGCATCGACGTGCCGGTGATGATCTCGGGCACTATCACCGATAAGTCCGGCCGGCTGCTGTCGGGACAACTGCCCGAAGCGTTCTGGCATTCGGTGCGTCACGCGAGGCCCGTCACCATCGGCTTCAACTGCGCGCTCGGCGCGGAAGATCTGCGCGCCCATATCGCCGATATCGGCCGCGTCGCCGACACGCTGGTGTGTGCCTATCCCAATGCCGGCCTGCCCAATGAATTCGGTGGCTACGACGAAAGCCCGGAATACATGGCAGGGCTGATCGGCGAGTTCGCCTCTTCCGGCCTCGTCAACATCGTCGGCGGCTGCTGCGGCACCACGCCCGACCATATCGCGGCGATCGCCGCCGCCGTGGCGCCGCATCGCCCGCGCGAAATTCCCGCAATCGAGCCGCGGTTGCGGCTCTCCGGCCTCGAGCCGTTCGAGCTGACGCCGGCAATTCCCTTCGTGAACGTCGGCGAA
>C688J35102_120989862_pt1 | contig 14845 bp, 16 predicted proteins | sample HopSoiMetagenom2_FD_35102 | JGI IMG/M metagenome (IMG submission 35102)
AGCCCGGGCGTCGCCGAGCTCGGGGAGGCCGTAGGGCCACGAGCCCGCATGGTCGCCGCCGTAGAACTCCTGCCACGCCTCGGGGTCGTCGAGACGGAAGTCCGCCCCGCAGTCGATGACCAGGGTGTCGTTCCCGAGCGACTCCGCGATCCCCGCGGACCGGCCGTGCGGCAGCGCCAGGAACACGACGTCATGACCAGCGAGCACCTGGGGAGTGGTCTCCTCGAGCACGCGGTCGGCAATCGGCTGCAGGTGCGGTTGTACCGAGCCGATCGTCGCGCCGGCGTTGCTGCCCGCGGTCAGCGCGCCGATCTCGATGTCGGGGTGACCGAGCAGCAGCCGTAGCAGCTCGCCCCCGGCGTAACCGCTGGCTCCGGCGACCGCCACCTTCAGTGCCATGCTGCATGACTATACATGTCCTGACATGTCTATGCACACGTGGGTCGGCCCGGACAGGTGGCAGGGTGATGGCATGACCCTGGACTACCTCGGACACCTCGGCACGGAGTCGGCGCGGTTCCTGGCGGTGCTCCGCGGGACGGACCTCTCCGACCGGGTCCCGACGTGTCCGGAGTGGGACGGCGCGGACCTGCTGTGGCATCTCGGTGAGGTGCAGTGGTTCTGGGGTTCGATCGTCGGCGAGCACCGGTCGAGCGTCGACGATCTGGAGGCACCGCCCCGTCCGGACAGCGACCACGGCCTGGTGCAGTTCTTCGAGGAGCAGTCCGCCCGGCTGCACCACGCGCTCACCGAGGCTGATCCGGCCGAGCCCGTCTACACGTGGTCCGACGACAAGAGCGTCGGCTTCATCCGCCGGCGCCAGGCGCACGAGGCGCTCATCCACCGCCTCGACGCCGAGCTGACCGTCGGCGACGTGACGGCTCTGGACACCGAGCTCGCCTCCGACGGTGTGCTCGAGGTGCTCGACGTGATGTACGGCGGCGAGGTCCCGTGGGGCACCTTCACCCCGGCCGGCGTCCAGGCCGAAGTGCGCACCACCGACACAGGTCTGACGGTGCCGGTGGCGCTGGGCCGGTTCACCGGCACCGACCCCGACGACGGCACGACGTACGACGACGAAGAGCTGTCGGTGCGTCGGGCGGACAAGGGCCAGGAGCCGTCAGCCGTGGTCTCCGGCCGAGCCGCGGACCTCGACGCGTGGCTCTGGCACCGGCGCGACGAGTCGGGCATCTCCTTCGAGGGCGACGCCGCCGTGCTCGACACGCTCCGACGGATGCTGGATCAGCCGATCACCTGACCTCAGGCGCGGAGCTCGGCCCCGTGCCGTTCCACCGCCAAGGACACCGCCGCGTCGCGCGCGCCCGTGACCTCCTCGTCGGTGAGGGTCCGGTCGGCTGCTCGGAAGCGCATGGCGAAGGCCAGCGACTTGCGGCCCTCCCCTGCCTGCGGGCCTGTGTAGAGGTCGAAGAGCCGCAGTGACTCCAGCAGCGGACCGGCTCCCTCGCGCAGCGTCTCCGCGAGCTCGGCCGCCGGGAGGGCGTCGGGTACGACGAGCGCGACGTCGACCTTCGCGGGCGGGTACGCCGACACGTCCGGCGCGACGACCGGACGAGCGTGCTCGATCAGCACGTCGAGGTCGACCTCCGCAGCGGCGGAGCGCGGCGGAAGCCCGAGGTCGCGGCAGACACGAGGGTGCAGCTCACCGGCGTGGCCCACGGACTGCTGGCCGACCAGCACCTCGGCACACCGGCCGGGATGCCACGGTGCACGGGTCGACGTACGCACGTCGATGTCGACGCGCAGCGCGTCGGCCACGTCGCGGACCGCTTGGACGGCGTCCTCCCAGCAGGCGGCGCGCCCACTGCCCCACCACCCGGACCGCTCCCGCTCGCCGGTCACCACGACCGCGAGGTGCAGCGGCTGGTCGGGCAGCGCCTTGGTGAGGTCGTCCCACTCGCCACTGGTCGGTGGACGGTCGACCGGGAGGATCGGTGCGCCGACGCCGACACCGTTCCTGGGCACCGTCACGGTGGCCGACTCGAAGAGCGCGACATCGGTCTGGCCGCGGCCCACGTTGCGCGCCGCGGTCTCGAGGAGGCCGGGCAGAAGCGTCGTTGTCATCAGCGGCTGCTCGTTGCTGAGCGCATTCGCGATGCGCATCGCGCTACGCCGATCGTCCGAGGGCGGCAGGCCGAGCGCGTCGAACGAAGCGGGCCCGACGAACGGGAAGCTGACCGCCTCGACGAAGCCCGCTCCGGCGAGTACGCGACCGACCCGCCGACGCAGCAACTGGGAGGTGGTCAGGCCCCGACCGGCCGGGGCGGTAGGCAGCACGGACGGGATCGTCTCGTAGCCGACGATCCGCGCGACCTCCTCCACGAGGTCGAACGGGTCCTGGAGGTCCGGGCGCCAGGTCGGTACGACGGCAGTCACCTGGTCGCCGTCATCCGTGGTCTCGCATCCCACCGCCTGCAGGTGCCCGATCGTGGTCTCCGCGCTGATGGGCATGCCGGTGATGAGCGCGGGCAGTTTCGTGGGGATCGTGATGGTGCGCCGAGCCGGAGCGCCTCCCACCTTGGTGACGCCGTCGGTCACGGTGCCACCGCCATGGGTGACCAGCAGCTCGGCGACCCGGTCGGCGGCTGCTTCGGGGACGGTCGGGTCGACACCACGCTCGAACCGGCGCGACGCCTCGCTGGGCAGCTTGTGCCGCCGCTCGGTGCGGAAGACCGCGACCGGGTCGAAGTGGGCCGCCTCGATCACGACTGTCGTCGTCGACTCCGAGAGCTCCGTGGTCTGCCCCCCCATCACGCCGGCCAGGCCGATCGGGCCGCTGTCGTCGGTGATGAGCAGGTCCTCCTCGGACAGCTCCCGGTCCACCCCGTCCAGCGTCTTCAGCCGCTCTCCCGCCGTCGCCCGGCGCACCCGGATCGGGCCGGCGAGCTTGTCTCCGTCGTAACCGTGGATCGGCTGACCCAGCTCGAGCATCACGTAGTTCGTGATGTCCACGGCCAGCGAGATCGGTCGCATCCCCGCGAGCTGCACGCGACGCGCCAGCCAGCCCGGCGTCGGCGCGGCCGGGTCGAACCCCGTGACGGTCCTCGTCACGAAGACCGGGCACCCGTCCGGTGCCTCGACCACGACGGGGTAGCCGGTGTGGTTGGGCGCGGGCACGTCGCGCAGCGCCGGATCGGTGAAGCGCGCGTCGAAGCCGAGTGCCGCCTCGCGCGCCACCCCGCGGAGGGAGAGCGCGTACGCGCGGTCGGGGTTGATCTCCATCTCGATGACGTCGTCGAGCAGGTGCAGCACGTCGACGGCGTCGTCCCCCGGCCGGCCGGCATCCGCAGGCAAAACGATGATGCCTCCGGCGTCCTCTCCGACGCCGAGCTCCTTGGCCGAGCAGATCATCCCTGCCGAGACGTGCCCGTAGGTCTTGCGCGCGGTGATCTCGAAGCCACCGGGCAGCACGCCGCCCGGCAGCACGACGACGACGAGGTCGCCCTCGGCGAAGTTGAGCGCGCCGCAGACGATTCCTTGGGGTTCGCCCGTGCCGTTCGCATCGCCGACGTCGACCTGGCACCAGCGGATGGTCTTGCCGTTCTTCTGCGGCTCGTCCGCGAACGACAGCACCTTGCCGACGACCAGCGGACCCCGGATGTCCCCGCCGGAGTGGTGGAGCGCCTCGAGCTTGAGACCGAGGGCGGTCAGCCGCTGCGCGATCGCCTCGGCGGTGACATCGGCCGGCAGGTCGACGTAGTCGCGCAGCCAGGAGACGGGAGCACGCATCTAGATCTCCGCGCCGAAGGCCGTGAGGAAGCGAACGTCGCCCTCGAACAGGTCGCGCAGGTCCTCGACGCCGTGCCGGAACATCAGCGTGCGGTCGATGCCCATGCCGAACGCGAAGCCGGTGTATCGCTGCGGGTCGACGCCGCAGGCGACCAGAACCCGCGGGTTCACGACGCCGCAGCCGCCCCACTCGATCCAGCGCTCTCCCTTGCACGTGCGGCACGTGACGTCGTCGACCACGCCGGTGCCACGGCAGACGAAGCAGACCAGGTCGACCTCGGCGCTCGGCTCGGTGAACGGGAAGTACGACGGGCGGAACCTCGTGGTGATTCCCTCGCCGAACATCGCGGTCGCGAAGTGGTCGAGGCTGCCCTTGAGGTGGGCCATCGTGATGCCTTCGTCGACGACGAGCCCCTCGACCTGGTGGAAGACGGGGCTGTGCGTCGCGTCGTACTCGTCGGTGCGGAACACGCGGCCGGGACACACGACATAGATCGGTGGCGTGTGCGAGAGCATCGTGCGTGCTTGCACCGGCGACGTGTGCGTGCGGAGCACGATTGCGTGCTCGGGTGGGTCCATCCAGAACGTGTCCTGCATGGTGCGGGCCGGGTGATCGGGACCGAGGTTGAGGGCGTCGAAGTTCAGCCACTCGGCCTCCACGACCGGGCCCTCGGCGACCTCCCACCCCATCGCGACGAACACGTCCGCAATGCGTTCCGACAGCGTCGTGAGGGGGTGCCGGGCGCCGCGCGGCAGCCGGTCCCACGGCAGGGTGACGTCGACGGCCTCCTCGACGAGGATCCGCTCCTCCTGCTCGGCCTCGAGCGCGGCCTCGCGCTCCGCGAGTGCCTGCGCGACCGCGGCGCGCGCCTGGCCGACTCGCTGACCGGCTTCCTTGCGCGCCTGCGGCGGCAGGGCGCCGATCTCACGGTTGGCCAGGGCGAGCGGTGACCGATCGCCGGCGTGGTCGGTCCGGGCGTGTTTCAGCTCATCGAGCGACGTGGCACCCGCAATCGCCGCCAGCGCCTCGTCACGGCGGGCAGCCACCTCGTCGGCCCGCAGCGCGGTGACCTCGACGGGGTCGTAGGAGCTGTTCGGGCCGGACATCCTTGCCTTTCCGTGGGCTCTGCTCGCGTGGCCGGTGGTGCCGGTCGGGGCCGGGCCAGTCTAGGAAGGGCCGGCTGGGGGCCGCTAACCGGAATCGGGCGAGCTGGTGTCGAGGTCGGGGGCGACCGGCCAGAGCACCTCGATGCGGGCGCCGCCCTCCTGAGTGTCGCGGATCGCGACCTGGCCGCCGTGCGCGCTCACGAAACCGTGCACGATGTACATCCCGAGCCCGGAGCCGCCGGTCGAGCCGTGCTTCCAGAACTTCGTGAACACGCGCTTGCGGATCTCCGGCCGGATCCCTTCGCCCTCGTCCTCGACCACGACCTCGACGTACGACGAGCCGTTGCGCTGCGTCGGTGTCGCGAGGACCCGCACACGCCCGGAGCCGTGGCGTACGGCGTTCTCCACGAGGTTCGTCACGACCTGCGCGAAGCGGTCCGGATCGGCCTGGATCTTCGGCAGGTCCTCCTCGGGGTCGTAGGTGATCTGGCGACCGGTCCCGGCGTGCACTGAGGAGATGACCCCCTGCACCGACTCGCCCACGTCGACGGGCCGCGGGCTCAGCGACAGCCGTCCGGTGTCGATGCGGGCCACCTCGAGAAGCTCCGCGATGAGCCTGGTGAGCCGGTCGGCGTCGGTGTGGACCGACTGCATGATCAACCGCTTCTGGTCGTCGCTGAACCGGTCCCAGCGGGTCAGCAGGGTTCCGGTGAAGCCCTTCACGCCCGTGAGCGGCGAACGCAGCTCGTGGGCGACGGACGCGACGAGGTCGGAGCGCTCACGATCGAGCACGCTGCGTGCTCTGGCCGAGCGCAGGACGAGAGTGACGCGCTCCACGGGTTCGGACGGCGCGGGCCTGGAGATCCGTGTCGTCACGAGCAGCTCGGTGCCGTCGTCGAGGCGCCACGCCTGCTCGGCCTGCATGGTCCGGATGCGCAGCCCGGTGTACGGCGCTGTCACGGTGAACCAGTCCCGGCCCTCGAGGTCCTGGAGGCTGACAACGTCGGCCAACGGCTTGCCGATCACGCGGTCGGTGCCGAGCATCTTGCAGGCGATGTCGTTCGCGTGGGTGACGACGCCTTCGGCGTCGGCGATCACGACCCCGTCCGGCATGGAGTCCAGCACCGCCTCGACGGAGTCGGTCCCAGCCTCACCTCCCATGAGGGGCAGGCTACTCAGTCGAGACGCCGTACTCGGCCGCACAATTGCGCGAGTCTGGTGACGACTGCGGGCATTTCCCCGCGCATTCCCGAGCAGCTGCACGGCTCTGGCGGTCGCTAGGCATGCTTCCGCAGGCGTCCGAGCCGCAGGTCCGTGCCCCCGTCGTAACCCTGCAGTCGACAGCGAACTCCGTGGAGAATTCGTCACGGGGTGACTGGAAAGCCACGGTGACCGCACCGGACCGCGCCTCTACCCCCGCTGGCGCTGGACGCGGGCGCTGGCGTAGAGACACACCGCGGCGGCCGTCGCCAGGTTCAGGCTCTCCGCACGACCGTGGATCGGGATGCGCACCCGGTGGTCGGCCAGCGCAGCCGCCTCGGCGGGCAGGCCGTGCGCCTCGTTGCCGAACAGCCAGGCGGTACGCCGCTCGAGCAGGCCGGTGTCAGCGGCCTCGTCGAGGTCCACCTCGCCTCCCCCCTCTGCGGCGAGCACGGTCATGCCGTCCTCGCGAAGGCGCTCGATCGTGCCCGTGACGTCGGCGGCCGGCACGGGTGGGAGGTGGAAGAGCGACCCGGCACTGGCCCGAACCACCTTGCCGTTGAACGGGTCGACGCTCTCGCCCGCGAAGACGACGCCGTCGGCGCCGGCGGCGTCGGCGCACCGGAGCACGGTGCCCGCGTTCCCGGGGTCACGGACCTCGACGCACACCACGACCAGCTGCGGCTCGGCGGCGAGCAGCTCATCGAGGGTGCCGGTGACCTGTCGGCACACTGCGACGACGCCCTGCGAGCTGACGGTGTCACTCAGGGCTGCCATCGCCGGCTCGTCGACGGCGTGCCACGGGACGTCGGCTTCGTCGGCGGCCCGTCGCAGCTCGTCGTGCGCGTCGGACCGCGCGAACACCTCGCGGACGCAGTCATGTGCGGCAAGTGCCTCACGAACCGCCTGCGGTCCCTCGGCCAGGAACAGACCGAGCTCGCTGCGCGTCGTACGCCGCTTCAGCTTGCGGGCCGCACGGACGCGGCCGCTCCTCACGGTGAGGACCTCGGTCACCCCTTGGTTTCGAGACGCGGCCTGGGGCCGCTCCTCAACCAACAGACGTCAGGAAGCAGCCTGGACGGGCGCGTTGACGTCCTGGGGCAGGCTCGACTTCGCCACCTCGACGAGCGCGGCGAACGCCGGGGCGTCGTTGACGGCCAGGTCGGCGAGGATCTTGCGGTCGACCTCGACACCGGCGGCCTTGAGGCCCTGGATGAACCGGTTGTAGGTCATCCCCTCCTGCCGGGCCGCGGCGTTGATCCGCTGGATCCAGAGCTTGCGGAAGTCACCTTTGCGGGCGCGACGGTCGCGGTAGCTGTAGACGAGCGAGTGGGTGACCTGCTCCTTGGCCTTGCGGTACAGCCGCGAGCGCTGGCCCCGGTACCCGGCAGCCCGCTCGAGGGTCACCCGGCGCTTCTTGTGGGCGTTGACCGCCCGCTTGACGCGTGCCACTTGTGTCTCCTTGAACCTGGGTCAGCGGCCGAGCAGCCGGCGGACGGTCTTGATGTCGCTCTTCGAGACCTCGGTGGTCCCGGACATGCGGCGCGTCATCTTCGAGGGCTTCCTCTCGAGGTTGTGGCGCATGCCGGTCTTCTGGCGGCGCAGCTTGCCGGAGCCGGTGACCCGGAACCGCTTGCTCGCACCGGAGTGCGTCTTGTTCTTCGGCATCCCTGTGTCGTCCTTCTGCTGGTGCTGGTCGTCGTGCTTGTCGTGCTGCTTGTGGGTCAGATCTCGTCGAGGTTCTCCGACCGGCGTCGTGGCCGCTCCGGTTTGGGTGTCGCAGCCGCTGCTGCCGCCCGCTCCTTGTGCTCCGCTCGTTCTGCCTGAACCTCTGCCTCGCGGACGGCTGCCCGCTCGGCCTTCGCTGCCTTGGCCTCCGCTTTGGCCTCCGCCTTCTTCTTGTGCGGACCGATGACCATCGTCATGTTGCGCCCGTCCTGCTTCGGCGCGGTCTCGACGAAGCCGAGATCCATCACGTCCTCCGCCAGGCGCTCGAGCAGACGCAGGCCCAGCTCGGGGCGGTGCTGCTCGCGGCCGCGGAACATGATCGTGATCTTCACCTTGTCGCCCTGCTTGAGGAACCGGACGACATGGCCTTTCTTGGTCTCGTAGTCGTGCTGGTCGATCTTCGGCCGGAGCTTCATCTCCTTGATGACCACGTTGGTCTGGTTCCGGCGGGCCTCACGGGCTTTCTGGGCGTTCTCGTACTTGAACTTCCCGTAGTCCATGAGCTTGCACACCGGTGGCCGGGCCATCGGGGCCACCTCGACGAGGTCGAGGTCGGCTTCCTGAGCGAGCCGGAGAGCGTCCTCTATGCGGACGATGCCGACGGTCTCGCCGTTGGGTCCGACGAGGCGCACTTCCGGCACCCTGATCCGGTCGTTGATTCTCAGCTCTGTGCTGATGGGTCCTCCTGCGTTCTTGTCCAGTCGTCTCGACCCCGGCTCATCGGCCGCAAAAATTGGAACGGCCTCCGCGTCGACGACAGCGGAGACCAGTCCAGCGCTGTCAGCGGCGAACGGGTGATGTCCCGCCTCACTGCCGGTTGCAGCGCTGGTCGAGTGCGGCCTCGGCCACACTCGCTGACCGGACCCGACGACCCTGGAGTCGATGCGGGTGGGAGCCGGAGCCCCGCTTGTCGAACCGGTTGCCATGGAGCGTGTCCGCAGTAGACCGGTCGGTCGGGGTCCAGGGTACCAAGCCGGGGGTGACCGGCGCACATCAGCGCTCTGGACGCACCCAGGCGGCCCGCCCGCCCACGTCGGTCAGCGTGAAGCCGTCGGCGAGGGCGCGCAGGTCCTCGGTCTCGACGACGAACGTGACCGGGCCGGCCACGTCGACCAGGAGCGCCGCGGCCCCGTTCTGCAGGGCGGCCCGGGCGGCGTCGGGAACGCCGACCGGCACCGGCCGGGCCCGGGGGTCCCACCGCTGCAGCGGCTCGAGCCCGGTGAAGGCGAGCAGGGCCTGCCGGCCGTCGCGACCGGTCAGGAGCACGGTCGCCATGTCCGAGGACTTGTCGTGGGCCAGACCGCTCTCGTCGTGCTCGATCTCGCCCAGCGTGGCCACGACCGGCACCAGCAGCCGGGTCCGCTGCAGGACCAGGAGGGTGTCGGCATGCCGGCGGTCGGGATCCGCGTCGTACGCCGCCAAGGCACGCGTCACGTCGTCCGGGACGCCGCCGTCGTCGGCGGCGAAGCCGGGATCGGGAAGGCCGCGCACCGCCAGATCGTCGCAGAACCCGACCGAGGTCGTCGCCGGCCCCGCAGGTGCCGGGCAGCGACCTAGGATCGGGGCATGGGCACCGTGGACGCCGCCACCTGGCAAGCGCTCGGACTTGTCCTCACCCTGATCGGCCTGGTCGTGTCGGCCGTGGTCTGGACCCGCAGAGGCCCGGGAGCCGGCCTGCGCGGGGTCGCCTGGAGCCTGCTGCCGCTCGCCGCCGGCCTGACCGGTGTGCTCCGGTTGGGCTGGGAGGTGACCGACGCGGTCGTCAGCTGGGCGACGCGCCTCGTCTTCAGCCCGGTCGTGTGGCTCGGTGTCGTCGTCGCCGGTGTGTCCGGTGCCTGCTTCGTGGTCAGCGGCCTGCTCCGCCGGCGTGGTGGGACGAACCGCAAGGCCGTGTCCTCCGGCAGCAAGCCTGCTCTCCCGGCGAAGCAGCCCGACAACGAGTTCGCCGACGTCGAGGACATCCTGCGCCGCCACGGGATCAGCTGAGCACTCTCAGCCGTCCGTGTCGGGTTCCCGCCCTGCATGCGCCTCGACGAGGTCGCGTAGCTGACGGGCCTGGCGACGGGCGCGGGCTCCGTCGGAGCCCTGGATCCCCATCGCCGAGCACGTGGTGCCGTCGCTCAGGTCGAGCACGGCCCATGGGTTGCCGGGACGCAGTGACACCTCGACGACCTGTCCCCACTCGAGCCGGTGCGTCCGGTAGCCGTTGACCACCGTCAGGCCGTCGTCGTCGGCGTCGACGCGGCACCGGGCCATGGCGTGGCCGACGACCACAGCGGCAGCGAGCATGATCACGACGGTGATGCGCTGCAGCGGGGTGAAGCTGTCGCGCGCGTCCTGCGGCAGCGTGAGCCATACCGCCACGAGGGTCACGAGCAGCATGACGCCGAAGCCCGCTGCTGCGAACATCACGCCGATCGGCCGGAAGCGCAGTGGCAGGGACGGGAGGTCCCGGCCCGACGGGTCAGAGCCGGCAGGCATGGATGTCGGTGGTGAGGATCCCCCGGGCACCGATCTCGTAGAGCTGGTCCATGACCTGCTGCGCGCGGTCGCGCGGCACCATCGAGCGGACCGCCACCCACCCCTGGCGGTGCAAGGGCGAGACGGTCGGGCTCTCGATCCCGGGCGTCAGCGCGACGGCCTGCTCGACGCTGACCTCGGGGATGTCGTAGTCCATCATCACGTACGCGCGGGCGACGAGCACGCCTTGCAGGCGCCGGACGAACGTCTCCAACGCCGGGTGCGGGGTCGCACCGGCCCGGGACACCAGCACCGCCTCGGACTGCATGATCACGTCGCCGACGATCTCGAGCCCGGCCTGGCGCAAGGTGCTCCCCGTCTGGACGACGTCGGCGATCACGTCGGCCACCCCGAGCTGCACGCTGGTCTCGACGGCGCCGTCCAGGCGGATCACGGTCGCCTCGATGCCCTGGGCTTCGAGGTAGCGCTGCACCACACCGTCGTACGACGTCGCGACGCGCTTGCCGGCCAGGTCAGCCACCGACGTGACAGTGCCCTCGGGAGCGGCGAAGCGGAAGGTCGAGCGGCCGAAGCCGAGCTCGAGCACCTCCTCGGCCTTGGCGCCGGAGTCCAGCAGCAGGTCGCGTCCGGTGATCCCGACGTCGAGCGTGCCTTCGCCGACGTAGAGGGCGATGTCACGCGGCCGCAGGTAGAAGAAGTCGACGGCGTTGTCCGGGTCGCTCAGCGCGAGCTGCTTGAGGTCGCTGCGCTGTGCGTAGCCGGCCTCGCGCAGCATCTCCGAGGCGGACTGGCTCAGCGAACCCTTGTTGGGTACGGCGATGCGCAGTGGAGCGTTCGACTGCAGGTCGGTGGTCATCGATGCCTCACAGGTGCGCGTAGACGTCGTCGATGGAGACGCCACTCGCGAGCATGAGCACCTGCGCGTGGTACAGCAGCTGGCTGATCTCCTCGGCAGCGCGGGCCGGTGTCTCGTGCTCGGCGGCCATCCAGGACTCGGCTGCCTCCTCGACGAGCTTCTTGCCGATCTCGTGCACGCCGGCATCGAGCGCCTGCACCGTGCCGGAACCCTCCGGCCGCGTGCGCGCTCTGTCGTTGAGCTCGCTCCAGAGCTCGTCGAAGGTCTTCATCGCGTCGTCAAGCCTAGGGCCAGGGAATCGCCGTCACGCCGTTTGTCTCGCGCCGGCTGGGCCTGCCGACTCGATGGGGTCGTCTCAAGCACCGATGCGCCGCAGCTCGGTCGCAGTCACGAGAGCGGCCGAGGTGGCCTCGTAGCCCTTGTCCTCACTCGAGTCCGGAAGCCCGGCACGATCCAGCGCCTGCTGCTCGGTGTCACAGGTCAGCAGTCCGAACCCGATGGCGACGCCGTGGTCGAGCGCCACCCGGCTGAGCCCGTCGGTGGCGGCGGAGCAGACGTACTCGAAGTGCGGCGTGCCACCACGGATGACGACACCTAGCGCCACGACTGCGTCGCAGCCACTCTCCGCGAGCCGTGCAGCCACGACCGGCAGCTCGAACGACCCGGGCACCCGGACGACCCGGGCAGAGTCGACCTGGTAGTCCTTCAATGCGCGCTCTGCGCCGGACAACAGGCCACCCATGACCTGCTCGTGCCAGCTCGCGGCGACCACCGCCACCGTGAGGTCCGAGCAGTCGAACGGCTCCTGCTTCGGGATGCCCTCACCGCTCATTGCGGACCGCCCTGCGGCTCGAGGTCCGACGGTTGACTCTCCGGCATCTCGGGGCCAGGGACGAAAAGGTCCGGCAACACGTGCCCCATACGGTCGCGCTTCGTCTGCAGGTAGGCCAGGTTGTGGTCGTTCGGGTGCGGAGTGAGCGGGACTCGCTCGACGACCTCGATGCCGTAGGCCTCGAGGCCGAGGGTCTTCGCGGGGTTGTTCGTCATCAACCGCACTGCACGGACGCCCAGGTCCTTGAGGATCTGAGTGGCCGCACCGTAGTGCCGTGCGTCGGCGGGCAGCCCGAGGTCGAGGTTCGCGTCGACGGTGTCACGGCCTCCGTCCTGGAGCTGATAGGCCTGCAGCTTGGCCAGCAGGCCGATGCCCCGGCCCTCGTGGCCGCGCAGGTACACCACCACTCCCCGACCTTCGTTCTCGATGCGTTCCATGGCCTCGGCCAGCTGCGGCCCGCAGTCACACCGGCTGCTGCCGAAGACGTCTCCGGTCAGGCACTCCGAGTGCACCCGGGTGAGGACCGGATCACCGGCTATGAGGTCCTCCGGCTCGCCGTACACGAGCGCGATGTGCTCGGACTGGTCGATCGCGATTCGATAGCCGACGGCCGTGAACTGGCCGAAGCGGGTGGGCAGTCGAGTCTCGGCGACCCGCTCGACATGGCTCTCCGTGCGGCGGCGGTGGTGCACCAGCTGCTCGATCGAGATCAGCCGGAGCCCCTGCTCGTCGGCGAAGTCGCGCAGCTGCTGGCCGCGCTTCATCGTGCCGTCGTCGTTGACGATCTCCACAAGCACACCGACCGGTGTCAGGCCGGCCAGCCGTGCAAGATCGACCGCGGCCTCGGTGTGACCGCGGCGAGTCAGCACTCCCCCGTCGCGGTAGCGAAGCGGGAACACGTGACCGGGCCGGGTGATCTCCCAGGGCTCGGTCGCCGAGTCGGCAAGGACCTTGGCGGTGTGCGATCGGTCGCTCGCGCTGATGCCGGTCGTCACGCCGTCGCGCGCGTCGACGGAGATCGTGTACGCCGTGCGCATCCGCTCCTTGTTGTGCGGAGTCATCAACGGGATCTCGAGCCGGTCGAGCATCGTGCCCGGCATCGGCACGCAGATGACACCTGAGCTGTGCCGGATCGTCCAGGCCATCAGCTCGGGAGTCGACTTGCTCGCCGCGAAGATGATGTCGCCCTCGTTCTCGCGGTCCTCGTCGTCGACGACCACCACCGGCTTGCCGGCCGCGACGTCGGCGATCGCCTCGTCGACGGCGTCGAGACGGATCCGGTCCTGCCGGTTCGTGAACTCGGTCATCGGTGCTCCTTGCTCGCCGGAGTCGCGGGCCAGCCGAGGCCGGCGCTCGCCGGTGCTTCGTGGGTGGTGGCGCGCTCGCCGAGCAGCCGCTCGACGTACTTCGCGACGACGTCGACCTCCAGGTTCACGCGGCTGCCGGGCTGCTTGCTGCCGAGCGTGGTGCGCTCGAGGGTCTCGGGGATCAGCGAGACGGTGAAGGTGGACTCGGCGGTCGAGCTCGTCGAGACCCCGACCACCGTGAGGCTGATCCCGTCGACGGCGATCGAGCCCTTCTCGACGACGTACTTCGCAAGCCCGTCGGGGAGCTCGATCTCGATCACCTCCCAGTGCTCGCTCGGGGTCCGGGCGACCACGGTGCCGGTGCCGTCGACGTGGCCCTGCACGAGGTGGCCGCCGAGCCGGGTGGTGGGGGTGGCCGCGCTTTCGAGGTTGACCGTGCTGTCCTCGGCGAGGGCGCCGAGCGTGGTACGTCGCAGGCTCTCGGCCATGACGTCGGCGGTGAACGTCTCGCCCTCCACCGTCGCGACCGTCAGACAGCACCCGTCGACCGCGATCGAGTCGCCCTCGCGAGCGTCCCTCACCACCGACGGGCCACGGACCGTCAGCCGCATCGCGTCGGCCTGCTCCTCGAGCCGCTCGATCGTCCCGATCTCCTCCACGATCCCGGTGAACATCAGCGACCCCCCGGACGCATCGTGATCCGGACGTTGCGATCGTTGCCCGTGCCGAGCACCTCCACGTCGACGACCTCGAACCGCACCGCGGCGTCGATCGTCGGGACCTCGATGCCTTGCACCGCCGGCTTTCCCTCACCGAGAAGCATCGGCGCCACGTAGGCGACGACCTCGTCGACGAGATCTGCCTGGAGGAAGGCGCCGGCGAGCCGTGGACCGCCTTCGAGGAACACGTGCTGCCGGTCCCAGCCGTAGAGCTCTTTGAGCGCCTGCAGCGGATCGCGGGTTCGCAGCTGCACGGTCGTTGCGGATGCGTCCAGCACGCGGCGATCGGGTGGAAGCTCGCTCATCCCCATGACGGCGCGTAGCGGTTGGTCGGCGGGCGGCACTGGTTCGCCGACCTCGTCGCGGACGTTGAGCTGCGGGTCGTCGACGAGCACCGTGCCGGTGCCTACCAGGACGACATCGCACTCGCTACGCAGTCGATGGGTGTCGCGACGCGTAGCCTCGTTGCTGACCCAGCGGCTCGTGCCGTCTTTCGCCGCACTGCGTCCGTCGAGGCTGGTCGCGAACTTCCAGGTGACGAACGGCCGGCCGTGCTCCACCGCGAACGTCCAGGCAGGGTTGACCGTCCGCGCCTCGTCCTCCATGAGTCCGCCTGCCACGTCGACACCGGCGGCATGAAGTGCCGTTGCCCCGCCGGCGGCAACCGGGTTGCTGTCCGCCTGGCCGAAGACGACCCTCGAGACGCCGGCCTCCACCAGCGCCTGGGAGCACGGAGCGGTCCTTCCGGTGTGGTTGCAGGGCTCGAGCGTGACGACGGCCGTCAGGCCGCTCGCCGTACCTCCGAGAGCGCGCAGCGCCTCGATCTCGGCGTGCGGATGGCCGGCGCCGCGGTGGAAGCCCTCGGCCA
>C688J35102_120989860_pt1 | contig 14832 bp, 18 predicted proteins | sample HopSoiMetagenom2_FD_35102 | JGI IMG/M metagenome (IMG submission 35102)
TGCTGTAGGCCTCGACCACCAACACGACGTCGGCCGGCTCACCGTCGATCGGGAGGTTGCGTGGCCACGACAACGTCGGGCGGCGGTCTTCACCTGGGTTGGCGAATGGCTGCCGGTAGTGGCCCATTTCTTCGTCACTGAGCTGGCGCCGCATCTGTGCCGGGAGGACACTCTCGACGAAGATGTTCTGCTCCAGCACCATTCGCTCGCCCCGCGGCGACCGGAACCCCTCGAACAGCTGGCGGACCGCGCTGGGGAATTCTGACCACGCCATCGGGGCGACGATGGCTTCCATGAACGCGACGCCTCGGACGCGGTCGCGGTGCTGGTTGGCCCAGTCGAAGCCGAGTACCGAACCCCAATCGTGCAGCACAAGTGTCACGTTGTCGCCGAGATCCAGGGTGTCCCAAAGCGCGAAGAGGTAGTCGCGCTGTTCGGCGTAGTTGTAGCGGTCCGGACCCGACGGGTGCAGCTTGCCTGATCCGCCCATCCGACCATATCGGCGGCCACCAGCCGGCCCAGCCCTTCCACGTGTGGCATCACGTTGCGCCACAGGTAGGACGATGTTGGGTTGCCGTGCGCGAAGACAATCGCGTCGCCGTCGCCCTCGTCGACATAGGCCATCCGTTTCCCGTTGACAATGCGATACTGCAGTTGCCCGTACGGTTTTGCCCCGACCATGAAATGCCTCCTAGCTACGAGATCCGGCGAGCAGCGACACGACCGGACTTCGCCACGGTCGTAAGCCGTCCACGCGTGGGTGCGCGGTTGAGAGGGTTGGCCCCATTTCAGCCAGGTTCATCCTCGTTGCGGAGGATGGTGTAGGCCACCATCATCGAGTCCACGTGGGCCCGTACCTCGACGATGATGTTTCCGTCAAAGCGGCAGACCCAGCAATAGTTATTGGCGAAGTCCGCTCCCTCGTTGGTCTTTGAGGTGGAGCGAAGTTCGGCGATCGAGGTGGGTGACCTCCAGCTTTACGCCGCCCGGGACAGCCTGTTTGGTCAAGCGGGTGATCGTCGCTTCAATGAACTGGGCCTTGTTGTGGTAGCGCCTGGCGATGGGGTGGGTTCCCTGGACGGTCCAGTCGACGTCATCGGCGACCCGGTCCCAGAACTGTGGCTGGGTAGCGGGATCCTGGAGCTTGTCGAACAAGGCGATCCGGTCATCTCGTATCGTGGTCATGATTGGTTTCCCGTCTGTCGTGAGTTATCTCGCAGGCCGCGAACGCTATTCGGCGAAGGTCAGGCGGTCGCGGCCGGCCGCGTCTCGCCGTCCCGGGCGAGCGCGTCCCAGTCCGTCAGGCGCAGGATGCGTCCGGTGGCGCCCCAGAAGCCATCGGACTGCTCCCTGAGCATGCACCAGACACGGTGCACGTGATCCTCGATGTCGGTCACACCCTCGGCGGCGAGCACCAGCTCGGTCACCTCACGCACCAAGGCATTCCGGCGGTGCTCGTTGAGCGGGCCGGTAATGCCCGGCAAGCCCTGCGGCACGGTCAGAAAGACCCGGTAGATGGGTAACTCGGCGGGCTTGCCGCCGACGTAGAAGGCCCCATTGGGCAACTCGTGCACGAATGCCCACGCGATCGCGCGCACTCGGGCCTAGTTGGCCGGCGTGCAGCCGCGCGTCGAGCCCTGCGGCCATCCCGCTGCTGAGCGGGTGGCCGGGTTGTCGGCAACCCGCTCCCAACGCAACGCCGTGGTCGTCAGGTTCTCGACCAGGGTGGTCAGGGCCGAGTGTGGCAGGGCGCCTGCGGGCAAGGTGAGGTCGATCATCGGCATGGGTGGCTCCTTCGTCAAGTGAGTATCTTCAGAGGTTCACGCCTCCAAGTTAGGGCATATGCCCCTTGTTGTAAAGGGGGCATATGCCATAAGGTTGGTGGAGTTCCACATGAAGACGGAGAGGGTGAGGATAATCATGCCCGGTCGCATTGAGGCAACCGACGAAAGTCCATGCAGCGCAACGGCAATGCGTAAGGCCACGCGCCGTATGACGCAGCTCTACGACGACGCCTTGGCGCCGGTCGGACTGCGTTCGACCCAGTACGCGATCCTTGAGGAACTCCACCGGCAGGCCGATGCTCCGCCCACTATGGGTGAGTTGGCCGAGACACTCGTGCTGGACCGGTCGGCCCTTGGGCACAACCTGCGACCACTAGAACGCGACGGTCTCATCGCGCTGATCGCCGGCGACGGCGACCGGCGAAGGCGCCGCGTGGTGCTCACCACAAGGGGACGCGCCAAGTTCGCACAGGGTCGGCGGGCTTGGAAATTGGCACAAGACCGGTTCAACGACGTGTTCGGCGAATCAGCAGCAGCGAAACTCCGTGTCACCCTGCTCGGCATTGCACGTGATGAACGCCTCGCAGCGCTAACCGATTGACCGATGAGAACCGCCAATCAGTCGAAGGCGACGTCACGCCTTACGTCGGAATATCCGACGACGGGCTAGCGTTCGTCCGTTTCGATCAGACCCATTGGTCTAGCGACTTGAGGAGTGGTCATGTCGAGCGCCACCGTGATTCGGGATCTGGAAGGAAAGGTCGCGCTGGTCACCGGCGCGACGTCGGGAATCGGCCGGGCCGCAGCGGTGCAGCTGGCCGCCCAGGGCGCCACCGTGATCGTGCACGGCCGCGACGTGACCCGCGGCGTTGCCGTGGTCGCCGAGATCGAAAACACCCGCGGCTCAGCCCGATTCGTGGGCGCCGACCTGGGCCAACCTGCAGAGGCGCTATGGCTGGCCAAAGAGGTCGGCGACGTCGACATCCTGGTCAAGCGCGGCAACAGTTTTGAACGCTTGCGAGGAAGCGGGCGGCGCGTCGAGAATCACCGCCCATTGATGCAGACCGACCGCCGATGACCCCCTCGCTGGCCGAAACCACGCCAGGGGTCGCCGTGATCGCTGCCCGAATCTCGGCCGAGCGGCCGCCGTCGCCAATCACCCGGGTGGGATCTGTCAGGCCGCTGGGCAAGTGCGCGGCCAGCGTTTCGTAGCCGGTGACCGACTCGGCTTTCACCCGGAACTGTTCGGTCTGCGACAACCCGATCGGCGTGCCGAACAGACCGAAGCCTAGTAGCGCTAACAGCGACACGGTTGTGATGACAACGCGGCCAGCGTGACTGGTAATCCAGTCCGCGATGCTGTGCCATATACCGGCGCTCACCGCTGTGTCGGCGCCGCGGCCGGGAATGAACGGCCAGAACAGCCGCCTGCCGAATAAGCCCAGCAGCGCCGGCAGCGCGAACAACGCGAAGAGCAGAGCGATCAGTAGTCCGCAAGCGGCATGCAGGCCGAGGCTGCGAGTAGCCGGGGCGACAGCGAATACGAGGCTGAGCAGGGCTAGCACCACGGTGGCGTTACTGGCCACGATGGCAGGTCCGGCGCGCCCGACAGCGGCCCGCAGGGCTATCCGGTGATCGCCGGTACTGCTCAGCTCCTCGCGGTAGCGCGAGATCAGCAGCAGCGCATAGTTCGTGCCGGCGCCAAAACCAGCACACTGGTGATTCCGGAGGTGGCGCCGTCGAAGGCCAGCCCCGTTAACCGCGACACGGCGGTGCCCACCGAGGTGGACAGTCCGTCGGCCAGCCCGATCACCGCCAGCGGCAGCAGCCACAGGACCGGTGAGCGATACGTAACGATCAGCAGCACGGCGACAACCGACGCAGTCACCGCCAACAGGGTGATGTTGGCACTGCTCATCGCGTTGGTGATATCGCCGATGAATGCCGGGCCACCGGTCACTTGCACCACCATGTCGCCCGGCGTCCCGGCCGTCGCGGAGTCGCGCAGCACGGTGACGGCGTCGTTGAGCGCAAACCCGGACAGACCAGAAGCAGTGGAGATTGGTGCCACGGCTGCGCGGCCGTCCGGTGACACCATCAGCGGCGGGCCGAGCGCACCGCCGCCGCTCGACAGCACCCGTTTGCGCGCGGAGTCCGCGGCGCCTAGATCGCCCGGTGTCAGCGCCGAGCCGTCGCGCCGGGACACGACCAGAATCGCCGGTGCCTGGTCTGCACCCGGAAAAGATTTCAATAGTGCTGCCGTCCTTGCTGATTCGGCCGACGGCGGCAGCAGCAGGGGAGCCTTGTCAGCGCCGGTGTTCGATCCGATGAGCGCCATGAATACGCCGGCACCAGCCGCGATCAACAACGCGATTGCCCACGAGCGCCGGTGTGTGACTGCGGCGGCGATGTGATCCCACACCATAGTCAGCGGCTGGGTCAGCCTCGGTGCCAGATCCGGCGTGCGAGGTTAATCGGTGCCAGGGCTGCGCGCCAGACTGTGCCGTGCCATCGGGGCGAGACACCAACGAAGGTGACCACGGCCCCGGCTGTATCTCCGCCCTTGCCTGGTATCAACTCCATATTTGCGCGGGCAACGACGATGTGCCCGTCATTGCGCAGCGCCGGGACCTTGAACGTTCCGCGGCTCAGTCGGCCGCGCCGCATCGCCCGATCGAAGCCCCACCAATGCAGCGGCCGAAGGACCGGCGGAATGACGACGTTGATGTTTTGGCCGAGCGTGTCGTCGGCTGAATGACCCACGACCTCGGTGACGGCATCACCCCATTGATGGATGATGCCGTCGCGATCGACGATCACGCTGGCGCGCTGGTCATTACGAGTCGCCTCGGAAGCGTCCATACCGTGATTACGAGCCGCGACGGCCGGCAGTTCGTCCGCGGGTGACGAGATCGACATCGCCCGGGTGGTTCCCGAGCGCGGCGCTGGGGCTAACAGTGTGCAACGTCCGGGTTGAACCCGAGTTGTTTGCCGTTCGTGTCACTCCTATTGGGGTGATGAACAAGAGCCGAGGTGTAGCGGCATGAGCATTCGCGAGCGGACTGACTTATCGACACGTGATCGTGTTCACGCCGTGCTGGTCGACTATCTGGCCCTGACGAAGCCGCGGACCATCCACGTCGTGGTCGGCGTCATTCCGGCGATGCTGCTCGCCGAGCGCGGCACCCTGGCCCCGCTGCTGCTCCTGAACACGATCATCGGCGCGACACTGATGCAGGCCGGGGCCAATACGCTGAACTGCGTCGCGGACGCCGACATCGACAAGTTGATGACACGCACCTCGGGCCGGCCGCTGGCGCGCGCGGCTGTCTCGAACCGGCATGCGCTGATATTCGGGTTGGCGCTCAGTGTTGGGTCGTTCTGCTGGCTGTGGTGGACCACGTACATGCTGGCGGCCCTGTTGGCCGTGGCCACGATCGTGTTCTACGCGGTGGTTTATACGATGTTGCTCAAGCGGCGCACCTCCCAGAACGTGGTCTGGGGCGGAGTTGTCAACGCCATGCCGGCGATGATCGGCTGGTCGGCCGTCACCGGCGGCATCGGCTGGCCGGCGTTGGTGATGTTTGCGATGGTCGTGTTCTGGACGCCGCCGCACAGCTGGGCGCTGGCGATGCGCCACACGCAGGACTACCGGGCCGCCGGTATCCCGATGCTGCCGGCGGTGGCGACCGAACGCCGTGTGGCCACCCAGATCCTGGTCTACACCTGGCTTTCGGTGTTCGCGAGTCTGCTGCTCACCTTGGCGACCGGCTGGCTGTACGCGGCGTCGGCGCTGCTGGCAGGGGCGTGGTTGCTGGTGACGGCCCACCGCCAACACGCCCGCGCGCGCCATGGCCAGCCACTGGAACCGCTGCGACTGTTTCAGCAATCCAATCACTATCTGGCCGTGGTGTTTTGCGCGCTGGCGGCGGACTCGGCGCTGGCGCTGCCGACACTGCTGGGACACTGATCCGCTCACCCGCGACTGGTATGTGCAGATTGGACAACCTGATGTTCGCTGACCGCGTGGTATCGAGTGACGATGAGCCGCTGATCCTGGTGGACAGTGCCGACCGCGAAATCGGCTGCCTCGCCAAGGCCGATGCGCACCTGGGTGGTGGGACTTTGCACCGCGCGTTCTCGCTGTTCGTGTTCAATCCCGTGGGCCAACTGTTGCTGCAGCAGCGCGCGCAGGGCAAGCGGCTGTGGCCGGGCTACTGGTCCAACACCTGCGACTCGCATCCACGCCGCGGGGAGAGCATCGACAGCGCCGTCCACCGCCGCCTACTGCAGGAACTCGGCCTACGGGCAGAGCTGGAATTCCTCTTCAAGTTCCAGTACCGGGCGCAGTACGACCCGCACGGCGCCGAGTACGAGGTGTGCTGGGTTTATGCCGGAAGCAGCGCCGAGCGGCCGCACCCGAACACCAAGGAGGTCACGGCCTGGCGCTACCTCACGCCGCAAGCGCTGCACGCCGAGATCGCCCGCGCACCGCAGAGGTTCACACCGTGGTTCAAACTCGCATGGGCCCGCATCGTCGGTACGCATCCACGGGTCCTGAGTATCAACTCTGGTCCGACTCCCGAATCAGAGGACCTCTCGCACGTTAGCGGGTGAGACCGATTCTCGGGACGAACCGGCCGACGCTGGCGGTGTAGTCGCGGTAGTCCTTGCCGTGCATTCCGAGCAGGTACGGCTCCTCGACAGCGCGAACTGATATCTCGACCGCCGCGAGGAAAATCGCAAACACGGCAATTGCAACGGGATTGGGCGCCAGCAGTGTCTGACCAAGCATGAACACGAGCATTGCGGTGAAGATCGGATTGCGGATCAGCTTGAAGGTGCCGGTACGCACTAACGTTGTCGTTTCGCTGGTGTCGACGCCAACTCGCCACGAGCCACCCATATCGAGCTGTGCGCACAGTGTGGCCGCGAGACCGCAGACGGCCAGCGCCAACCCGGCGGCGTTGACCCACCGGTGATCCAGGATGTGCGGCGGCGACACTACGCCGAGAAGTTGCAGCAGGGGAGCGGCCAGCCCACCGAACATGGCGACGATGAACCCAATCCCGCCAACCAGCCCAAGCAAACCCAGCCGGCAAGTGATACCCCGATAACCGCTCGAACCGGTGCGGCGCCGCTGCAACCAGCAGCGTCCGCCGAGTGCCAGTACGCCGAAGGCGATGTAGAGCGCGAGCGCGACGGCAGCCATCGTCATTTCCCCTCACCCGGAACACGCATCGCGCTCGCCGCGAGTTCACGAAATTGTCGACGAATCGTTCGGGCTGCACGTAACGGTTAGGCCCGCCGCCGGCAAGCACGGGCCGCCTTGGATTGCGAAACCGTCGCGCGGTATCGACGCCAGCATCGTCGCTCGTTCTGCGGGGAGCGAGGAGTCGTGCAGCGCCGATCGCGGGCCTGATCAACGACGTGCGCACAGGCGCCTGGATCCGTCCACCGCGGTGAACGAAAATGCGGCGGGTTGAACCATTGCACGGTCTGATCCGTGAACCGAATAGCGGAGGGTATTGAAGGTTAGCCTTACCGAGGGAGGGTGAGGTAAGGCTACGGACTCAGAGGATCTCATCATGTCATCCGGTCAAATCGCGATGCTGGGCGCCATCGCCGGATTCACCATCTTCCTCGGCCTGCCCGCAGGCCGAATCCCAGCGAAGCTGCCGCGCACAAAAGCGGCGTTGAATGCAATCGCGATCGGCATCCTGGTGTTCCTGCTGTGGGATGTGCTCACCCACGCGTGGAACCCGATCGACGAGGCCCTCGGCCACCACGAGGTCGGCGACGCGCTTGCTCGCGGCGGCGTCCTCACCGCTACATTCGGCGTCGGCCTGCTGGGCCTGGTGTGGTTCGACAGCTCCCGTAGCCACGAACACAGCGCAGTCATGCGTGGGCCCGGCGCTGCCACCGTCGGTGAGCTTGCCGCACCGTCGCGCTTTACCGATGCGAGCCGGCTCGCGGTGATGATCGCCGCCGGGATTGGATTGCACAACTTCGCCGAAGGATTGGCGATCGGCAACTCGGCCGCCGCCGGTGATATCTCCCTCGCGTTGATGCTGATCATCGGGTTCGGCCTGCACAACGCCACCGAAGGCTTCGGCGTCGTCGCGCCACTGACCGGCGCGCGGCCGTCGTGGGGCTTCCTGGCCGTCCTCGGTGTCATCGGCGGCGCCCCAACATTTTTCGGAACGCTGGTGGGTCAGCACTTTGCCAGCGAAATGTTGTCAATCGCCTTTCTCGGCCTGGCTGCTGGCTCCATTCTCTACGTCGTCATCGAATTGCTGGCCGTGGCCCGCAAGGCTGACCTTAAGACGATCACGGCATGGGGCATCTTCGTCGGCCTGATACTGGGTTTCGCCACCGACGCCGTCCTCACCGTCGCAGGCGCCTGATCACAAACTCGGCGAGGCAGACACGAAAAAGCCGCCACGTTCTTCGCCGCAAGCCAGATGCCAGCGACAAGACGCGTCACCGCGTTGTTGTTGCCCACATACGTTTGTATCCGACGCGCTCCCAGACCCCGGCGGGAATAACTCGTCGGTACTCGACGGTGACGTCGTGGGCGAGGGTTCAAAGCTGAGACACCGTCAACGGCGAGATCCGCGCGGTTGCCGATTTTTCCGCTCGTGATGGGCACAGGCAACCGCCCTCTTCGACCAGACCGGCAATCCGTAGCCGCTGTGCCTTGTCGACAGCCGCGCGTCGGTGACCGCCTCACCCGCCTCGCCCACCTGTGCATCCGAGGCGCCGAGGACTCGGCCGCATCAGTGGGCATCGATGGGCGCTGTCCGCCCCGCAGGGCATGGGCATTGAAGCGTAGTGAGCCGCGGGACAACAGATTTGGCTCTCAGGGCGCGAGCGGCCCTGTTCGTGAAGAGTGTGCGTGCCAAGCCAATTGGTCACGCCGGACTGTTCCGCTCGTTCGCAGCGGTATTAGCCACAACGTCAATTCGCTAACCAAACCTGTGCGCGGAAACGGTCTCGATCTGGCGAAACCGTGTTGTTGAACTCTCTGGTATCGCAATCCGTGTAAAGGGTTAGGTCGGGACCTCAACAGAGCGAAGTCAACGGAGGGCTGACATGATTACCCGATTCGCAAAGGTCAAGAAAGTTGCGGGAGTGGCTCTGATGACAACCGCGATGGCCACGGTAGGCTTGGGTCTCGGCGCAGGCACCGCTCAAGCCGACACACCACATCATTTTTGCTCGCCACCGCAGATGATGCTGTGCCACACCATTCAGCTCCACAACCAATTCGCCGATAATTTCTTCGACGGCGGCCAACGTCTGTTTGGCGTCGGTGAGGGGACCCGGTTTGACCATGCCGTCGACCGGTTCTTCGGCGTGAAGTAGGCGATAAGCGCTGGGCGGCCGCGCTGTTGGGGCCTAGACGGCGCCGCCCTTGGATCCGCTCGATGATGTGTGCCGGTGGACACGGCGCCGCCGGTGCACATCGTCATCAGTGCCGCGCTCTGATATCGCCAAGTGGGCAGCAGTCTCGCCGAACACTATGTCCGACATTCGATTCCCGGCAGCGATCGACACGCTGGGAGTTGTCGGCAGCCGGCTCGAGAACGCGAGGGCCTATTGGGATGCTGCAGCCGGCTGCCTGGTTCGGCCAGTTCAACGCGGGGCGTGCCGCTCGACGAGCAATGGAGCATGTCCCGAACCGGGGCTGCTCGAATCTCGCGCCCGCCCTCTCAACCGCAGTTGAGATCTGCTCAGGGGAAGAGGCCTATACTTGCTGGTCACGTGGTGCTCGACATCGGCAATCATCAGTTCCTCGCCGATCTCGGGCACGGGGACAGCTTGGATTCATCCGATGAATCAACATCCACAGAGGTACGTATCAGACATCTACGCGAAACGTTTGAACAAGTGGACCTGACGAAGCGCCCGAAACTATCGGCAGCTTCCTTAACACGAAATCCGCTGCTGTACAGCATGATAGACAACATGTGGTGGCGGTTACTGGTAATCCGCCATGTTAGATCCCGCCGTATTCCCTGTCGGGATGCATCGAAATCAGTGTGATGCGGTAGGGGAGAGGCGCCTTGGCTCGCTCGGCGCCGGAGATAGACGTCGGCGACTCTGGAATTGAGGATCGGGTAAGTCATAGGGCGTTTGACGTGAAGCACCTTGTTGATATTTGATCGCGCTACCCGGCTCGGTGCATCGCTTTTCAAAATGCCGGTAGAACGCCTCGGGCTGGTCGTGCAGACCGTTTCGGATGTTCGGCTCCGCCACGAAGATCCGCAGCCCCCAGACCCCCGACTATTTGGGCGATCCAATAACCGCCCGCCCGCCCGCGGTCGGGCGATGGTTGAGTGCTGCCGTCCGACTGACCCGCGGCGACGTCGAGGAGCCAGAGCTGATCGGCACGGCCGCGGCCATCGGCGCCCTGCCCGATCGTGTCCGCCGCACCACGGTGCTCGCCTTGTTCGCGGTGGCCGCCGCGGTCATTCTGCTGTGCGCCGAACCGTTCGCCGAGAGCCTGATCGGCGCGGGCACCGAACTGGGCATCGACCGGTTCCTGCTGGTGCAGTGGCTGGCCCCGCTGGCCTCGGAGGCCCCCGAGTTCGTCATCGCGATCCTGTTCGCCGCGCGCGGCAAGGGCACCGCCGCGATTGCGATGCTGATTTCCTCGAAGGTCAACCAGTGGACATTGCTGGTCGGGTCGCTGCCGGTGGCCTACATGTTCGGCGGCGGCGGGACCGTCTTGCAGCTCGACGGCCGCCAGATCGAAGAAATCCTGCTGACCGCGACGCAGACCATGATGGGAGTGGCGCTCATCTTGGCGCTGCGGTTCCACCGCTATACGGCCTGGGCGCTGGTGGCACTTTTCGCCGTGCAGTTCCCCATCACCTCCACCGCCGGACGGCTGATCCTGTCCGGCGTGTAGGCCGCGCTGGCCATCGCTGGCTTCATCGTCAACCGCCGACACCTCATCGCAACGCTCAAGGCCGCCTTCGACTTCGACGACGGTGCCCCCCATGACAGCAGCCAAAACGTCGAGACGACCAACACCACTGGACAGGCCGCTGCCCACGTCAAGTGCGAGTGAGCCGCGATGAACACCGCGCCGTAGGCGGCCAGGATCCGCCCATAATGGGCGTCTGCAAGTCCCTCGGCCGCACCCGCTGTCGCGAATCTTTGCCCCCGTCGTGAGAGTTGCGGTCGCCAAACCCTTCGCTGACTGGGCGTGAATCTCGACGGCGTCTCCGTGCTGTATGGGCTTTTGTTCGCGAAATCTGCTGTGGCCGTGTGGATTGTGTTGCTTTCGGTCAGACGTTGCGGCGTCGCGCGATTCCTCCTGTCGGGAGAATCCCGTTGGTGCGTTGCATCGATGGCCACGCCGCATCGCGCAAGAGTCGCAGTCCGTTGAGTCCCACGATGATGGTGGAGCCTTCGTGGCCGGCTACGCCCAGCGGCAGCGGCAGGTGACCGAGCAGGTCCCAGGCGACCAGGACGGTGATGAAGCTCGCCGCGATGACCAGGTTGGCGATCACCAAGCGGCGGGCGCGGCGCGCCATGGTGATCACCGCCGCAATGGTCGAGAGGTCGTCGCGGGTGATGACCGCATCGGCGGTGTCCAGGGCGAGGTCGGAGCCGGCGCGGCCCATCGCGACCCCGACCGTGGCGGCGGCCATGGCGGGCGCGTCGTTCACTCCGTCACCGACCAGCATCACCTTTGCCCCGCCTGCTTCCAGTTCGCGTATCGCAGCGACTTTGTCCTGGGGCAGCAGTGCGGCGCGGATGTCGGTGATGTCGGCCTGGGCGGCAAGGGCAGCTGCGGCTCGCGGGTTGTCGCCGGTGAGCAGCACCGGACGGGTGCCGGTCAGGGCGCTTACGGCGGCCACCATGTCTGCCGCCGCGTCGCGGACCCGGTCGGTGAGTCCGAGCACGGCGAGCACCGCGCCGCTGACTCGCACGATGACGGCGGTGTGGCCGCTGTGTTCGAGTTCGCCCACGATGTCGCGCACCGTGTTGTAGTCGTCGGCCCCCAGCGTGGGGTTGCCGACCTCGACGAGCTTGTCGCCGATGCGGGCTTGCACGCCATGGCCGGGGGTGGAGGCGAAGTCGTCGGCGGGCTGCAGTGTCAGCCCGGCCTCGCGCGCGGCGGTGACGACGGCTCGGGCCAGGGGGTGTTCGGACGGGTTCTCCGCGGCGGCGGCCAACGCGAGCACTTGGGTGTCGGCCATGTCGGCGGCGGGTGCCCGGCGAATCTGCATCAGGCGCGGGGTGCCTTCGGTCAGCGTGCCGGTCTTGTCCAGCGCGACATGGGTAATGGTGCTGAGCTTTTCGAGCACGACCGCGGATTTGACCAGCACTCCGTGGCGTCCAGCATTGGCGATCGCCGACAGCAGCGGCGGCATCGTGGACAGCACCAGCGCGCATGGCGAGGCGACGATCATGAACGTCATCGCCCGCAGCAGGGTGGAGCGCAGATCGGCACCCACCAGCAGCGGAATCACGAACAAGGCGACGGTGGCGGTGACCATGGCGACCGAGTAGCGCTGTTCGATCTTCTCGACGAACAGCTGCATTTTGGCCTTGCTGGCGCTGGCCTGGGCGACCATCGCGACGATACGGGCGATCACCGTATCGGCGGCCGGACGGCGCACCCGCACCCGCAGCGTGCCGGTGCCGTTGACGGTGCCGGCGAACACCTCATCACCGGCCTTCTTGTCCACCGGCATGGGCTCACCGGTGATGGTGGCCTGATCGACCTCGCTGGCACCGTCGAGGACCACACCGTCACCGCCGATGCGTTCACCCGGGCGGATCATCAACACATCACCCACGTCGAGCACCGCGGTGTCGATCGCCTCCTCTTCGCCGGAATCGGTGATGCGGGTTGCGGTTTCGGGCGCCAGATCGAGCAGCCCGCGCACGGAGTCCTCGGTGCGTTTGGTGGCGACGGCCTCCAGCGCGCCCGAGGTACCGAAGATGACGATCAGCAGGGCACCGTCGAAGACCTGACCGATCGCCGCGGCGCCGAGGGCCGCGGCCACCATCAACAGGTCAACGTCAAGGGTCTTGTCCCGCAACGCTTTGAGCCCGGCCCACCCCGGTTCCCAGCCCCCGCTGATGTAACAGGCCAGATAAACCGTCCAGTACAGCCACGGCGGCGCCCCGGCCAGCTGCGCGAGCACACCCACGCCGAACAGCGCGGCCGCGGTCAGCGCCCACCGCACCTCGGGCAACGACCAGGCGCTCGACCTCGGTGCCCGCCACGGGCGGACCTCCTCGGCGTCGGTAGTGGGGTCAGGAGTCGCGATCTGCGTTAGGGCACTCACCCTGACACAATACCTGCGCATACACGCATACAGGTAGGTGCTCATGCAGCTGTATAGATGTGCAGCTGATCACACCAGTACTGCGGTAGTCTCGGCGACATGCACACATCGCTTCCGGACTTCCAGATGCCGACCGAAGAACAGGTCCACCTGGCGGCGGAATCGTTTCGCATGCTCAGCGACCCCACCCGGATCAAAGTGCTCTGGGCGCTTCTGCAAGGCGAATCCTCGGTGGCCTGTCTGGCTGAATTGGCCGAGGTAGCACCCTCGGTCGTCAGCCAGCACCTGGCCAAGCTGCGGCTGGCTGGCCTGGTCAAAGGCCGCCGCGAAGGAACATTTGTGTATTACTCGGCGGCCGACCAGGACGTGCACCGGCTCCTGAGCCACGCGTTGTTCCACGCCGACCGCATCGAAGCCGGCACCAGCGACCCCGGCGGGCAGCAGCCCACGGTGTCCACTGTTCGGTAGCGACCCACCGGGAACGGAACCAGAGGGTCAGCATTCAGACCGAATCGGCAGGGACGGCTCCGAAATCATCCAGGCCATCGCCGAACGCTCGGCGCTGGACGACGATGGGGGAGAGGACGGTGATGGTGGCGATCGACACGAGCATGTCGACGTCGAAGTCCCAGACCACCTCGAAGGCGGGAGCGACAGGTAGCGTGCGGGTGCGCCAGGCCGCACTGGCTGCCGTTAGCGCCAGCCAGAAGACCGGTCGCGCCGTCGACCCGCGCGTGAAGGCTACGCCGGCGAATACGGCCAGTTCGAATATGACGGGTTACCGGTACGAATTGTGTCGGGCCGTTTCTCTGGAAGAGATTCCGCCTGGGCATGCGGGATAGGGAGTGTTAAGGCAGCTAAATATTTTGCACAATTCGATACTTACTGGCTCTATCGCCGGGCCCGCGCGGGTAGTCCGCGATCCCTAGCGGGAACGGCCCGAGCTTGTTCTCGAATTCATTTAGTGTCAACCGATTCGGTGATACATCGCCAGAATGTCTGCGGGGTTCTCGGCACGCGTCCGTAGGTTAGTTGAACCTCTAGGGGAGTGGCGCATTTTGGTGCGCCCAGCGAGACTGCACCGGACTCCCTGCACTGCGCGATATGGTCTGCCCGATGCCACGTGTGCGCGTTGCGGCTAGACGTTCACGCGGCGCCGCTGCATGTGTTGCAGCAGCTGCCGCGCGAGTTGTTCCTTGCCGAAGAACCGTGCGGTCTCAAGCGCGGACGGCGAGCCTGCTAGCGGATCGGCATCCGCGCCCAGCAGCAGTTCCATGATTGTGGTCTCGTTCTTGAAGACCGCGCCTGCCAACGGAGTTTGTCCTCGTTTGTCGGGTCGATTAACGTCGGCCCCGCGTGCGATCAGCGCCGCGACAGTGGAGTCGTGTCCATAATAACTGGCGAGCATCACGAGGGTGTCGCCGTTGGTGTTGGTGAGGTTCGCCGGTACGCCGGCGTCGAGGTAGGCGGCCAGGGTTGCGGTGTGCCCGCTGCGCGCCATATCGAATATTCGCGACACCAGGTCCAGGACTTCGCTATCGAGCGTGCCGCCCGGTCTGACAACGACGTGATCGGTCATATCAACTCCTGCTGATCGGCTTTGAGCGACCATCGGACCTTGCCGCCCAACGCGGGGCGGGAAGGGTTGCGGCGACTCAGCCATGGTTGGTGGTTAGAGCGCGCCGAGGGCTTCGCAGGCCTTGCGCACGCCTTCGCCGTAGGCGGGGTCGGCC
>C688J35102_120989859_pt1 | contig 14824 bp, 14 predicted proteins | sample HopSoiMetagenom2_FD_35102 | JGI IMG/M metagenome (IMG submission 35102)
CCGCCCCGTCGCTCAGAGTCGCTCCCGCCCCTCCCGAACCTCCCCGGGAGCCCCGTCGATGTCGCGGCGCACATCGAAGCCCCGGAGCACCCGCCGCCGCGTCGCCTCACGCAGGGCGGCGTTGACCGTCTCGCTCAGGCCCTTCGTCCCCAGCTCCCGGCGCGCAGCATCAAGCGCCCGATCATCGACATCAACCGTGGTGCGGGTCATGTGCATCATTGTAGGGCATCATGTCCAGAGTGGCATAACTCGCTTTTCAATCCTCCCCTCATAGCTGCGTCGCCAGTTGGCTGACGCGGACGCCGTCGTCTCCTCGCGGCCCGTCGACCAGCGCCACGCGTCGCCATAGCTCGGGGTCCGCGAGCGCCGCCTCGGGAGCCATCGGATAGAGCGGCTTCAACGCGAGCCCCCGTACTGTTCCTCGGGCAGGGGCCATGCGATCGCAGGTCGGTGTGCTCCGTGGTTGCCCCAGCCGCGCTTTCGGCCTGCCGTACCGAGTCGCGAATCGCCGCAAACTCGCTTCCCGAACGGAATCGCGTCAACGCGCCTGACTGGGCCTGACCTTCGGTTTCGTAGAGCGATCCGGAGGAACCGCCGGGCTACGTGGGCACGTCAAGCGTTTTCGTCAGATCGAGATTTGCTGGGACCTGCGGGGCTTCTTGCCCCATTTCTTGCCCCAGCAACGGCCAACGGATCCCAGCATCGGGGCCGCATTGAGGCAGGGTGAGATCCCGGACTCGGCCGCACCGAAGGCTGTAAACGGACGCGCATTTGCCTGAACGACGCTGGTTGGCCAGCGTTCGTGAAAATTGGTGCTTCTGAGAACCCTGGCGTTCTGGTGCGGAACGCTAGGATCGCGCACCATGAGCAAGGGGTACCTCGCTATCCAGGCAATTGGCAAAGACAAACCCGGCCTCGTCGCGAAGATCACGGGGGTGGTCTGCGAAAGGTTCGGCTGCAACATCGAGGGATCGGCGATGACGATCGTCGGTGGCCATTTCGCCTCGACGCTGATCGCCTCGACCCTCGAAGAGATCAATGAAGCCAGCCTGCGGGAAGCGTTGGCCGCAGAACTTGAACTCGGCCTCCATGTCAGCCCGATCGCCGAGGCTGACATCGGTCGCGCTTGGCGCGAAGCCTCGCATGAGGTGACGGTCGAAACCCAGGAGCGCCACGGGCTGGTCCTCGAAATCTCCCGTGTCCTCTTCGATCAAGGGATGAACATCAACTATCTCGGTAGCTCCTGCAATGCAGGCCGGAACACCTGCACGGTTGTGGTCACCACCGCTCTCCCGGGAAGCATGAGTGCGAAGGAGCTCAAGTGGCTCCTCGAAGAAACCCTCCCGTGGGACGTCTTCGTCGATGTAAAACCAGTTCAGGCTGGCTCTTCTGAGGTTCCATAGCCGACTGGGACCTCGCGCAGCCGACGCACTGCGGCTTTGATCAGGGTCGCACCCTCGCCGCTCTCCGCACTGATTCGTCGATCGATCAGCGCCGCGAATTCGGAGACCGCCGCCTGCAGCTGATCGGTGTCAGAGGCAGGTCTCTCCAGCCTCCACATCCCAAACTCCGCCCATCCCTCTTGACGCTCGCGCGGTGCCCCCCAAACCGGTTCATCCCAACGCTCCGGAACTTCTTCGATCACGACATCGTCGGGAAAGAGGTTGGCTAGCTCCACTGCTTCCTCGGTGGCCTGCCGCGGTGAGAACTCAACGCCGCTATCGGGCTCAAATATCTCCCCACCTTCCGCTAGGCGCGCCGCGTGCAGGATCTGCTCCGCCCAGCGCCAAGTCGGGACGAACTTTGCCCGCGCTTTGGCGGGGGGTGCCTTGACGGCGGCGCCCGCCCGAATTTGATTTTCCAGCATCGCGAAGCGGCCGTTGCGCGAATCGAGCAGAATGCCGATCCGGATCGTTGAATAGGTCGTCTCCGGATACTGCGTCTCTAGGTCGAGAAAGAGTTCCTCGCAGAGCGCCTTCATCGCCCCCAGCGGATCGGTGACTGCACCGGCGCGGCGGGAGGAGATGTGAACGACGCGCGGCACGCCAGTCTCCCCCGCCGCCCGCGCGGCCTCTCTGGCGGCACCTGCCTCGTTGACAAAGAGGCTCTTCCAGCCGAATGGATCGAGGTAGAGACGCCGCGGCTCGAACGCTTCCGGTGAGCCATTCCCAGTGGCATTGAAGACAGCATATGGGGAGCAGCTCTCGAAGACACCGGTCAGGAACCCGGATTCGCTTGCGTTCCCAAGCCGGACCTCGATCGCTTCGAAGTCGCGGGAATCACACAACTCGGTTTCGATCTTTCTCAGCGCGCTTTCGCGCTGATCGACGACAACAAGGCGACGCACCTCCGCATCGACTAGGCGTCGGCAGATCTCGGCGCCGATCGCGCCAGCTCCGATCACGACCACCGTTTTGAACTGCAGCCAGCCGGTCGCGAGTAAATCGAGAGCCCGACGCTCCTCGCCGAGCGTCTCGGCGATCCGCACCGGCCGCAGCTGGGTCATCAGACTCCTGCGATTCTCGTCGCGGGCCCAGCCGATGCCAAGCTCGTGCATTCCCGGCAGGTTGAGAAGCGGCGTGTCCGCCTCGCGGCAGGCGCGGACAACCTTACGCCGCCGGACCCCCGAGAGCGTCGGGATCGCCAACAGCACTTCGTCTGGCTTGGTGTCACTCAGCAGGCTGGCGAGATCCTCGATCCGCCCGAGAATCGGATCGCTGGCCGCGCCAGGGACCTCGGCGGCCCTGTCATCGACAAAGCCGCACACGAAATAGCGCTTCGAATCGAGTGAATCGCGCAGGTAGGAGCCACCGGACCCGGCGCCCACGATGATCACCCGCCGCACCGAGTCGTCCAAGCGGGCGAAAGCGCCCCGCTGGGCTCTCATCTGCAACTGCCAGGGGCGCCGCAGCGGTTTCCTCGTCCGCACCATCGCCTCGTAGCGGTCCATCTGCGCCAACTCATCCTCCGCCTGCTGGGTCAGATCGTCGGCGCAACCGGCTGCCAGCACCTTGCGCAGGTAGCGCCGAGATTCGGCGAACTGGTTGCAGGCTTTGAGGTGCCGGGCAAGACCCAGCGCGCTTTCCGAGAAGAGGCGCGGGTCACGCGTCCCCATCGCGTAGCGGAACAACTTCTCGACCCGCTCACCCACCAGATGGACGCTGCCTAGCTGTAGCGCCATCCGCAGGGCGGCGTACGGGGAAACCTCCTCGTCATGCATTTCGACGACTCGGCGCCAGCGCTCATAGGCCTCCTGCGGCGCCTCCTCGACCCGCAGGCCGGCGAGCCGGTACTCGGCGATCGCAGCGATGTGGCGCTCGGCCGTACTGGCCAGACCGTCAGGGTCGATATCCCTGACCAGCAAGGCGTAGGCGCGCCGTGCGCGATCGTACCTCCCGATCTGCTGCCAGGCCCGGGCTAGCTGCAACTGCACATCTAGATACTTGAACGATGGCTTCCCGAACTCTTCGGGACGGTGGTCCTCGGTTGCGCTGGCCGCATCGAGCAGCGCCCGCTCAGCCCCCTCAGTCGCGCCGATCTGCTGGTATAGGAGGGCGACTTGAATCCAGCCCTGGGAGGTTGCGTGCGGGTGGCCGACACTCCGGATCTCGTCCATCGTCCGAAGTGCCTCCTCTTGCTCGCAGCGCGCCACGTGGTCGCGAAGCCTGCTCAAGGCATCTTTGGTCAGATCGCGGTTCATGGTCGCTAGTGAAGCACTGCGTCAGGCTGCTACCGGATCTTTTCCCAAATCCGGATCGAGGTAGAGGGAGCGGTCGACAACCCTTACCGCTTGACAATATGGTCCTGCGTGGGAGTGGTGGAACTCGTGTAGGCGCAGGCGTTCACCCGGGGCAGCGGCCACGTGTGTCGAGGCCTGCCGGGCAAGCTGCTCCGCGTCTCTCATCAACTCGGTCGGCGGCGCTGCCGGCCGCAGCGCGCCATGGGCGAGAAAGTACTCCGGTGATTCCTCGGCGGGGAACCGGAAGAGGTACTCCTCCAGGGCCGCCGAGTTGCCGTGACTGCCCTGCAGGTCCTTGATCCGGATGTAGGTTGGCTTCTCCGGGTCGGCGCCGCGGCGGTACCTCGCGAAGAGGGTCTCAGCCGAATCCTCGGTCAAGAGGTCAAGTGGGTCCTCAGGCTCCCAGACTGGGCAGAACCGATCGTGCCCGTTGACCCTCATCGCGTAGGGGACGCCGGCAACCAAGAGGCGGTGTCTTTCCTTCTCGGTGGCCAGTTCCGGCTCGAGCGAGATGAGCGGAACGCCAGCGACATCGACTTCCCCTTCGTCCAGCACCCCGTCGCAATCTGACAGCGTCTCCCCCGCAAGGCTGGACCATGACTTGCAGTTCTGGTCGTCGCGGCGTCCGATCGAGATCAATGGGCAGTGATCCACGTCCTGTGCAAAGACGCTCACGGTGCGGAGGCTGGAGCCTCGCTCGTCAACCCCGCCGGGGTTGACACTGGTGCCGTCGACGATCACTGCCGACACTGCGACGATCGTGTTGACAGCTTGGGCTTGCAGGTTTGACGTATCCCTGTTTTCGAGCAGTCTGAACTGCCATCGGTCGGGCCTCGCGGCCGGGATCGGCATGTCCGAAAGACGAAACAAGCCAGCGGCTGCGTCGAAGAAACCGCGTCCGAAGTCAAGGCTCTCGTTGTCTGAGATTGGCGGTGGCATCGTCCGTCTTCCCCAGCAGTAGTCAACACGACTAGATGTAGCCGTCCGCCATTTTTCCCACGCTCCGGACCCCTCCAAGCGGTCGCTATCTCAGGCCGGGAATTCCACCGACGTGCTTGGAAGCCCTCGCTACCTTCGAATGAATGGGAACGGACGAGACAGGAGAGACGGAAGCCAGCGCCTGTGCCAGGGAGTCCGAAAGCCCGCGGTGGAGGCCGCCAAAGGGCAGCCGGGCGGCACTCAATTCGCTGTTCACGCTGGCCGCTGTGACGATCAGCGTCATCTACCGCGGAGCGGTGCTCGGCACCCATGCGCTCACCGGGATTGCCCACTGGCTTTATCTTGGACTGGCGATAGGGTGGGTCGCCCGCACGACGATCCACGCCATGATCGGCTACTTCCGCCGTACTGAAGTGGAAGGCGTGGGACCGTACACGCTGCCGCTGGTCAGCGCCATCAACGCCCTCTTCGGTATCGCCTGGCTTTGCGCCGCCATCTTCGTCGTCATTGAAAGGAGCGGCCCGGCGATGACGACGCTGGCGACGGCGATCGTCTGCTCGGTCTCGTTCCTGCTCGCCCTCGTCACCCACTGGGCTGCCAAGAAAGCGAAACGCCCGCGGGCTAGCGAGAAGGTTCGTGAGAAAGTTCGCGACCCGCTCGATCCCGGCTACAGCACGCCGATCGGTTGGCCCTTGGTCAAATTGATCGATCTGCGCTCCCCGCCCCACTTACTCAGCACCTACGTCGCCGGCAGCTTTGCCGTCCTCCTCTTGGTCCTCGTATTAACGGCTTCGGCGGCCGTCTCGGAAGGCACCACCGGCGACTCGCAGCCCAGGACTGAAAAGACCGAGGGGACCGCGGCCAAGGAATCTCAGTCAAGCGGCCCGATCGTCGCTGAGGCCTCCCCGCAAGGCCTCCCCCCGACTACGGCGGACCTGCGCGTGGGCAGGACGAAGAAGGCAATGGACCTCTTCTGCTTCCCGATCAAGCTGAGTGCCCCGCTGCCACCCAGCCAGCATCCGTCTTCGCCAGTCACCTTCTTCTGCATTATCGTCATCGACGATCAGCTCACTAACCGGTTCCTGATCCTCGCTCCGTCGTCGCTGCCCTGAAGCACCACGCGCGCCTTGGTGAGGGAAATTCCGCAGCCAAGCAGCAGCTTCAGCGCTGTGATTCGGGCGATATCAGGTTTGCGAGGGATGCTTCTCCGGGAACCGGGCGAGGCCGTGACAGTGCTTTTCCTGCTCATATCCGGCAAAGGTCGGGTCGGCTGCGCCACGGACGCGATTGAGCATCTCCGGGCGACAGAGGTCGCACCCGTCGGAGCACGATGAGAATCCGCTCCAAGTCGCGGCGAGCAATCCTGACATATAGGCGGCCGCGTACGAGGTCCCCTGAACCAGGCTGCCAGCAGCGTCGACGCCCGGACCCTCGCCTGCATCGGTCTCCCCGCCCGGGCAGAGGAAGACGTCGGGATGTGATCCTTTCGGTCCTTTCCGATCGACGTTGCTGTAGGGCGCCGCGTGCGGAGGCTGCCCACTCCAGGCCTCGACGGCCACCGTGTCGGGGAAGCGGCTCGGGTAGGCGAGCTCGGGCTTTCCCCCATTCCCAGCCGAGACGACCACCGTCACCCCCGATTCGGCCAGCTCCCTGAGGCGAGCTTCAAAGGTCCCCGTCCGCGCGCTGACCGACTGACGTCCGCAGGTGCTACAGACGGTGCCGCCGAAACCGAGACTTAGGCTGACGTTGACGATCGGCGGGAAGGGGCCGATCGAAAGCGCCTGGATAACCTCCCACTCCGACGGGCGCCGATTGAGGCTCGATACCTTGAAGATCTCGAACTCGCCCGGCGCGCAGGAATCGATAATCGAAGCGACGAAGGAGCCGTGCCCGTAGTCGTCGCTGACGTCGGATTTGCAGTCCAAGAGGTTGGCGGCCATAAGGACGGGGGCGGGACCGGTGTAGCCACTGTCGATCACCCGGACCCGTGCTCGATTTCCCCCGCGCGGCACGCCGATCGCCTCTAGGTAGCGGTCATGGTCGGCGCCCAGCTTCTCCGGCGGCTTGAATAGCGCGTCATGGGCGAGGAAGTGATTGGGCTGTGCGATCACTGGCAGCATGTCCCCACCCATTTCGCTCGAAAGCCCATGGTGAAGGGCGACTAGCGACGTCGCGGCGATCTGCTCCTCGCCCTCGCCCACCGAGAGCAGGCGGTATTCGTAATTCCCCTCTAAGACGAAGTCGCGGCGTCGCTCCTCCCTCGTCTCGACCCGAGTCTCTTCGTCACCTTCACGAAGAGCCGCCACGATCCGTTTGAGGCTGCTCTCTACCCGGACGTTCTCAAGCCCCGGCAGCTGCCGCTCGTGTCCCATATCGAGCACACTGGCACCGACCTCATCTTCATGGTGGATGCCGAAGATCAGGTCGCCCGGGCGATGCGGATTACATGCGTGGATGGGAAGTCGCCCATTCATCTGATCGCCCCTTACTTACGCCAGGTAGCAGTCACCTTCAGAGCCGCCTCGCCAGAGACCTTGGAGATGATCGCCCCACCCTCGGCGCCGATTTTCACTCCAAACTCAAGCGTGAACTCATCTGGTTCGGCCGACTTCAACCCGGCCGAAACCGACTGTTGGATCGACTCGCACACCTCGGCAATCGAGCCGCCGATCTCCTTGAGCCGCTTGAGCGCGTCTTCTGCCTTACCGGCCTCCTCCCCTTCCATCGCCCCTCGACCGGAGACCGGTTTGGCGTTGACCGCCTCAACCTCGATCAGTATCGGACTGGGTTCGGTCTCCGGAACTCCCATGCTCTCCTCCTCAGTGTTTGCCGTGCCAGCGAGACGGTGCCGTTCTTGCCCCTGGGCGTGAATGGCCCCAAAGCTATGACCTACGGTTGGTTTTACCAGGGTAGAACAAATAGAGGTCCTTGATGCAATACCCGAGCGGCTAACTGCCCGCGAGGGATATGCATCGCCAATGATGAATCGCCATCGGGTCGCTTCGAGTAGGAGGAAGCGCTGCCTCGAATCAACAGGCGGCTGAGCCGCGCCACCCGAGTTGCTCGTGCTTAATCCGCTCCTCCCGGCCGCAGCGGCTCGGCCCCGGCCCCACCCCGCACGCCGCACAGCAATAAGGCGACTCCCACGCGACTCCCACGAATTATGCGAACGCTCGCTGTGGCTACCTCGCATGTGCCGGTGCGGGGCGATCGGTTAGAAAGGGGGATCACGGTTGCAAACCCGTTGCACGAACTCCGAACCCAGTCCCGTCCGGACCTCAACTGGCCCCAGGGCTTGCCCCAGCAGCCTCTTCGTTGAGTTCTAGGTGCTCCTAAAGGAGCGCAACCCGCTTCTCACGCGGAATCACGTCAACGCGCCTGACAGGATTCGAACCTGTGACCTTCGGTTTCGTAGCCCGAGGCGGTGGGTCGGCTGGACTACGTCGGGCTAGGTTTTAAGCCGATTCCGCAAGATCGAGATCGGCTGAGATCGGCTGGAATCCGTGGGGCATGTTGCCCCATTTGTTGCCCCAGGGAAGATCAGGCCAGCAGTTCCTCAATGCGGTTTCGGACGAGACGCGCGCGCTCAGTTCCGATGGGACCGTAGGAGGCGGTGGCGCCATCGACTGCGTAATCGAAGTAGGACTCGGCCCGGAGGTCGATCAGCTCGTCCTTGATGTAGTTACCGATTGCCGACGGAGCGGCCTCGATCTCCTCAATGAGCGCCGGGCGACCGTCGATCAGCGTCAGCACGTCGTGGACGTCGAGGCTTCGCAAGAGGTCTCCCCTGCCTCGACCCTTCCAGGCGCAAAGCTTGGTCGCCACCAGCAGCACCGGGGTCGCCGCTCGGATCTGGGCACCGGAGTCGAGAGCGATCGTCGCCGCGGTCGCGATTGCCTCCTCATACCAGGGGTTGGAGAATCCGAGTATGTCGGCGTCGGTCGGCATGACATCGAGGATCAGGCGTGGCTCAGCGGATTGCCACCGACACAGCACAGGTGCGCCAGCCGCCTCCTGCAGGCCGCGCTCGCGCAGCTTCCCGCCCAGCCGGTAGTACTCGGCACGGCTGGCGACCTCGCAGATGACATCGACGTCCTCGGTGGCGCGAGCCGGCGGCGCGCCGGGCTCGGTCAGCCAGAGGTGGACCGTCGCGCCGCCGACGAAGACGACCTCGTCCAAGAGCGGGCCAAGCAGCTCGGCTGCGATCTCGAGTTGCTGCGCGCTCACCGTGCCCTCTCCCCGGCCTGCTCGCTCAGCAGGCTCATGAGGAGGTCTCCGGCCACACGCCGGACACGCGAGTCGCCAGCCCGCAGGCTGTCGAGCAGCGCCAGGATTTCGCCGAGCTCCGGCCAGCCCTCCACCGCTTCCGGCGCCGCGGGATGAAGCGGCTCGACTGCCTGGCCTCGCACCCTGCCTCTCGCATAGGGCCACACCGGCGGCGGCTCCTCGGCGGAGGAGTGAATCGCGCTCGCCATCGGCTCAGCCGCCCACGCGGCGGGAACCCCCGGCACGAGCGCACCTAGCTGGGCGGGAGCAACGAACCGCAACGCGTGAATCGCGAACTCCTCGAAGTGCGGAACGTGAACCTCCCGCCGCTCAGGCGAATAGAGATCTGCGTCCTGGGCTCGCGCCAACGCCCGCTGGACCACGGGATGCGGAACATGCAGGCGGTCAGCCAGGGATCTGTAACTCCACTTCCCGCGATGAGCAAGAAGGCCGCTGAGGACGTAGATGTCGGGACCCTTGATCATTCCCGATATTGTATCAAGTATCAATACATGATACAAAGCTTCAGAGCGGAACCGCCTCATTGAGAACGCGGTCGCGCATGTAAGGCGACAGGCTGGCCTCCGTGACGACATCTACATCGACTCCGAGGCTCTCCTCCAGATCGTTGGAAAGCGCGATCAGGTCAAACAGGCTGCGGCCTTCCGCCATGTCGACCAGAAGGTCGAGATCGCTGGCGGCACCCTGTTCACCGCAGCCGACTGAGCCGATGAGGCGAACATTGCCCGCCCCGTGGGCGGCAGCAATAAGGAGCACGTCCTCCCGAATCGCCGGAAGGACGACAGATCCATGGCTTTTCTTTCGCCCAGCCATTGGCCAGATCCTAGGTCCAACTTCGGTTATCGCGCCAAGGAGCGGTCGCGGGCGGACCGCGTTGCCCGAATGGCTTGCACCATTTAGCCTTCCCCTACTAGCAAAGCATTCTTGGACGGGAGCGGATTAGAGGTGCTACTAAGTCAGCTTTTCGATGGAAAAAGTGAGAGCGGGGACTGGTTCGACGTTCTCCTCGACAGCGACACGCCGCTCTTTGTCGATCCGTTCTTGATTTACAAGGAGACTGAGGGTAGGTGGGCTGGCGCTCACGACGAGTTGATCGCCCACTTTGACGAGGTCTTCAAGACCCTCGCAAAATCAGGCGGAAACGAGGAAAGCCCCTACTACACGAAAGCCATCGCAAGCCTCGTCTTCCATGAGCCGGAAGAGTTCTGCCTGGGATACACCGCTGTTGGCACGCGAGGTGCCGGCGGCGGCTGGGATCTTGCCGCGCAGATTGCTCGGGCAATGCAGGCGGCGATCGACCGCGGCATCGCGCATCTCGACCACTTCGAGTTGCTTGGCGTCTTCAACGCCGGTATCGGACCCGATCGGATCAGCGATCTCACCTGCACGATCCTCAAAAGCCATTTCATTGCCTACACCGCAGAGATGGCCGCCGAACACGGCTGGGAGACCGAGGAGTGGGAAGTGCCCGTCGGGCCGAACAATGCTGAAGTGATGACGGCCCATCTGCCGACCAATCCCTCCTCCGAGGAGCCGCAGCCGATTCTTTTGGTTCCGAAACGTTTTCTGCGCCAGCTTCCGACTCTCTACGCCGAGGACTGGTGGGAATGGAATGTCCACCGCGCCAACCTCAATATCGACCTTCTGGAGAGCGTCAACAAGGCGGAGATCGTGGCGGAAGCCCTCAAGCATCGGAAAGCCGTCAACGAATGGGTGGACGAGCGCGAGAAAGGCCCGGCTCGCCCATACGACGTCGAGGGCGATCCCGATCTGGTTTGGCGATGGGACCCAATCACTGCCGATTGGGTGGCTGACAACCAGATCGATCTCAAGCCATACAAGCGGGCAGACCGCTTCCACAAATTGATTGACCTAGTCATCGGCCAATACCGCCAGTTCATCGAAAACGAGGCCGGCTGGAAACTTCTCTGGAACGACGACCACACCGAAAAGCATGAGGACGCCGCACAGAGCCTATTTAGGGGGATCTCCAAGCATTACTGCCATGCCAACGACATTGCGATCGATCGTGAGGTCAATCTCGGGCGGGGGCCGGTCGATTTCAAATTTTCCAATGGGCGTGCTTTCATCGCGCACTTGGAGGTCAAGAAGCTCCACAACGGCTCGTTCTGGAACGGCCTGAACAAACAGCTCATCGAATACATGGAAGCCGACGAAACGAAAGATGGCTGGCTTCTGGCTATCCAGCTTCGCCCTAAGGGCGTGTCGGAAAAGCGCTTAGAAGCACTGCCGGAGGCCGTTAAAGAGCTGTCAGAAGAAAAGGGGCTCAATATCCGCTACGGAGCCATCGACGGAATGCCCCGAAAAAGTGCGTCGAAGAAGTAGCTCCTAAACCCCAGGGAGAGCAAAGCCGGGGAGCACCTATGCCGGATTCGATCAAAACCCACTACGTCAAGCGCGGCTATGCGACGTCAGGTGACATCGTGCTGACCACGACGGCACGGACTCGAACGATATTCCGGCCGGGCCTGCATGCGGGAGGTGTTCGAGGAAAGATCGTCCGGCAGAAGATCGGACAGGACGGTTCGTGGAAAGATTCCAACGAAGTCAATTTCTCGACGCTAGCGCCCGACTGTGGCGTTGCGATTGATCTGGACACCGAGGCTACCGCCAAGCTTTTTGAGAAGCTCTCGCAACTCTACCGAGTGCAGGAGCAGGGGGTCCAATACGGAGATCAGGACTTCGTTGTTGGTAAGAAAGATGAAGTGCTGGTTGTTGATGACAGCACTAAATCCCGAGCGATCCATGAGATGCTCCAGCAGGGCTACTCAGAGGATTTCTGGAATGCCCTCACCGAGAAGGATCCTGATCTGGCGTCGCGACTCGCCATCGCGAAACTTCAAGTTGATCGCCTTGCCGTGATCGACACGTTTGCAGCCGCCTTGATCGACCAGCCCGACGACGAGTCCTATTGGCAAGACCTGTTCTCTAACAACACGTGGATTCTCCAAGCCGTATTTTCAGCGTCTGTCTTCATACTGGGCGGCGAGACCTACCTTGGGGGGAAGCTCCCTATTGGCAGACAGGGCAAGGGCGGTGTTGCGACCGACTTCCTCGCATCGGATGCCAGCACCAAGAGCTTTGCGGTGGTGGACATAAAGACCCCGGCAACGAGGCTCGTGGGCGAGCTATACCGAGGAGATCGAGGTTCAGGATTTTCAAACGAGACCTATGCCATTCATCCTGAACTTTCCGGGGGGATTGTCCAAGTTCGCAATCAGATGACTGTGGCCGTTGAGAGCTTCAGCGAGACCCTTGGCCCGGCCTTCGCCGGACTCAATCGAGTCCATCCGAAGGGGGTCCTGATAGCTGGAACGCTGCAGGGCCTAGGGCAACGAGAGCAAGATTCGCTCAACTATTTCCGCCAAGGTCTTTTCAGTTTCACGATGATCACCTACGACGAGGTATTGCAGCGACTCCGAATCCTGTTTGATCACGAACCAACCCTTGATGTGGGAGAAGCTGGCGACCGTCAAGACTCGGTTTCAGCAGCGGACGAGCCCGACGATGATCCTTTCTGATCTGTACAGCCAGATGGTCTAGTAACCCGGCTCCCTACGACCAGCGCGCCCAGGCGCAAGCACGATCGTTCGACCTTCCCTCGTTGCCGATTTACACCACCTACCTAGCTAGGTCAGGCCCCCCAAACATCAAGCGCCGGCGCCTCGTCTCCCGGCAGCAGATGCGTATAGCGGGTCAGCGTGAAGGCGGGGGAGTGGTGGCCGAGGGCGCGGCTGAGCTGGAGGAGGTTGGTGCCGCGCCTGAGATGGAGCGACGCGAAGGTGTGGCGGAACGTGTGGAAACCGGCCCAGGGCGCTCCTGCTTGGCTCACAAGCGGCTTTAAGACGCGCGGCCGCAGGTTGGACGGTTCGAGCGGCGTGCCTGATTCGTTCGGGAAGAGGATGGCCGTCGAGTCTTGATCGGGCTGGACGGCGAGGTGGGCGCGGAGCTTTGCCGCCAGGGAGTCGGGCAGGCGGACCTCGCGGCGGCCGTGCTTGGTCTTCGGCGGCTCGATCCGGCCGCGGACGAGGGCGCGGCGGACGCAGACCTCGGGCTCGCCCTCTAGCTGGACGTGGAGCCGCTGAAGGGCGATCGCCTCGCTGATCCGCAGGCCGGTCGCCGCCAGGAGCTCGAGGAGCAGCCTGTGGCGGCCTGGGGCGTGCCCTATGACAGCCGCCAGATGCTCGGGAGTGAAGACCTTGATCTCGTCGCTGTCGATTTCCTGGCGCGGCGGCAGCGTCAGCCCCTGCGCCGGGTTGTGGCGGATCAGGCCCTCGCGCTTCGCGGTCGCCAATGCCGCCCGCAGCGGGATCGTCGCGTTGGCGATCGTGCGGTCGCCGAGGCTCTTGCCCTGGGCCTCCTCGTCGGCCAGCCAGTCCACGAAGCGGGCCAGCGTGTAGGTGGTGACGTCGGCCAGCTTGAGGCTGGCCGGGAAGTAGCGGTGGGCGTAGGCGCCGATCAGGCGGCGGTATTCCTCGCGGGTCGTCTCGCGGAAGCCCCGGTGGCCCTGGCCGCGGTAGCGATCGACCCACTCGTCCAGGAAGCGGCGAAAGGTGATCGCGCTGCGCTCTTGCAGCTCGCCGCGGTCGCGGTCGGTCTCCCTCTCGCGCTTGAGCCGCTCGCCTCCTCGTAGGTGCGGGCGTGGCGCTTTCGCTGCCTGGCGCCGCTGCGGTAGACGCAGGCGTAGCCGATCGTCCGCCCGTTGCCGTCTACTCGTTTGAAGACGCCGGGCGTTTTCGTCTTGACGAGCCGCCGCTTGTCGCCGCAGCCCTGCTCGGCCGCAGGGGCCGTCGTATCCTGGGAAACGCTCATGAGCTCCACCTCGTGAGCCAGAGGGCGGGCCGTGTATGCGGTGCCGCCCCGTTTTGATCTTCGCGGACAAAACGTAACAGGACCGAAGACCGGCAGCCCGAGCGCGACCGAGCGGGAGCGCGACAGCAGGCAGGCGAAGGTCAGCAGAGCCATGGCGAGGCTGACGGCGGCGGGACGATCCCGAGGCCTGGCGGCAGCCACCGAGACGACAAAATCGAAGAGGTAGCTCTGTTCCCTATATAGAAGTCAGCGATTTAGGAGCACCGAAAAGCCAGGCCGGAAGCGAGCCGGCGGGCGCTCCTGGAACCCGCAATGCGAGCCGTAGAGCGAGCAGTAGCGCGAGGCGTATTGCGAGCTATAGAGCGAGCCGTAGCGCGAGCCGCAAATGGCGTGCGGACCCTAGGACGGACCTCAGTGCGGACCCCGTTGCGGACCCCAGTTCGGACCCCGGCGCGAACTCCCGGGCGAAGTGCAGAGCGAAGCGCAGGACGAAGTACGGAACGAAGCTCAGAGCGAACTGACAAAGAGCCTCGGCCGCGGCGCTACTCGGCCAGCCGTTCCAGGAGTTCGCGGTCCTTCTCCATCTGCTCCCTCAGACTCGACTGGAACCCATCATCAGAACGGACGATTGCGATGTGGTTGCTCACGGCTTCCCGAACGACTTCGGAGATCGTCATCCCCAGGGCCCGAGCAACCGCAGCCAGTTCAGCCGACAGCTCGGGGGAGAGGCGAAGGCTCGTCGCCTTGGTCGGCGCTTTTTTCCTTTTGCTTCTCGTGCCGGCGGCCATCGCAGACTCAGCCCCGCTCGGTGGAATACGGGCCCCAGAGGTCTGCCGCCTCCAGCGCCGTCCTCGTGGCGAAGACGAACTCGCCGCACTGATGCACGAGCCCGCCGCGCCGCAGCCTCGCCAGGCTGTCCGCCGTCGCGATCTCGCTTCCGATCATCCGCTGCACCTCGCCGGTCGCCCAAGGGCCTCGGTCCTCGACCAGCAGGCCCATGATCGCTTCGTCCGTCGCCGCATCCCG
>C688J35102_120989858_pt1 | contig 14820 bp, 13 predicted proteins | sample HopSoiMetagenom2_FD_35102 | JGI IMG/M metagenome (IMG submission 35102)
ACGGTGCCTGGCTTCTCAAGCAGATCCAGAGCCTTTGAGCTGGGATTCTGGGCCCGGAGTGCCCGGACTATCTCGGCTCTTCTGCTCTCAGGGAAAGCTAACGTCTTTGCGGACCGAACTAGGTCCTCAAAATCGCCGAAATACCCGGAATAATACTGTTTGACCCTGTCAAACTGGTAGAGGAAGTCGCCAAAGAGCTTGCTTGTGCCCGGGATTGAGGTCTGACGTACACACGAAGGCTCCATACGTTAGCGCGTAGTTAGCAGATGAGACCGCACACGTTAAAGTTACTATTCTTTCGGTGCGCCGGTACAGAATGAAAATAGCGTATGGACGAACAGGAATTTAAATCCCGGGCCGATGCGGCGTTACAGTCGCTTTACAAAAAGCTGGCTGCTGCCACTGATCGTTACGAATTTGAGCCGGATTTCAATGCCGGCGCACTGGCGATTGAGTTTGATGAGCCCAAGGCGAAGTTTGTCGTCAGCCCCAATACCCCTGTCCGCCAGATCTGGGTCTCGGCTCATTCCCGAAGCTTCAAATTGGACTGGGACGGCTCTCGACAAGCATTTGTTCTGCCGGAATCGCAGGAATCGCTCGAAGAACTCATTGCCTCAGCTATCAGCAAGCAGACGGGAGAAGCGATTACGCTCTGAATATACAAGTGCCCGGCGTCTATATCTCGTACCCTTTTTGCAATCAAAAGTGCACATTCTGTAACTTCGCCTCAGGAGTTGCCTCCGCACCGCGCCGCTCAAGCTACGAACAGGCTCTCCTTCGTGAAATCCGGCGTCACAGTTGGGAATGGCCTCCCGAAACAGTGTATTTCGGCGGCGGAACACCCAGCCTGCTCCATCCGTCTCTCCTTGCTGAGATTCTGGCAGCCATCCCTTCCAGGAAATTGGTTGAGGTTACGCTCGAGTGCGCGCCTGGAACGCTGACCGCCGAAAAAGTCGCCCAATGGGTCAAGTGTGGTGTGAACCGGGTCAGCTTGGGAGTGCAGTCCTTCGATCCCGTAGAGTTACGCCATTCCGGGAGGGGTCACACGGCCCAGGTGGTTGAGCGAGACCTCGAACTCCTACGGTCCCGGGGAATCACCAACATCAACCTCGATCTCATCGCCGGCTTGCCCCATCAGACGGAACAATCCTGGGATAATTCGCTGGACTGGATCGAGCGTCTCGCCCCTCCTCACGTTTCTGTTTATCTATTCGAAGTGGACGAGGATAGCCGTTTAGGAAAAGAGATCCTTACCGGTGGCACGCGCTACAGCGCCGCGTTCCTGCCTTCTGACGATGCCGCGACCGAGTTCTACGAAACTGCGGTCGATCGTCTCGCGGTGTCGGGATATCGGCGCTATGAGATCTCGAATTTTGCTCAGTCCGGTTTCGAATCAGTGCACAACCTGAAATACTGGCGACTCGAACCGTACGTCGGTTTCGGATTGGATGCGCATTCGTACGACGGGACGTTTCGATGGGGAAATCCAGACAGCTTGGAACCATACCTCAAGCAGGGTGAGTCGGCGGTCCCAATGCATGAACGCGAGCGGGTCGACCACTTCGAGGAGCGGTTCTTCGTGGGCCTACGGCTAAGCGATGGGATCCGGCCCACGGCCCTAGAGTGGTCCAGGTTTGCTTCTCCCATACGCAAGTGGACCGAACTGGGGATGCTCGAGCAGGATAATGGAAGCTTGCGCCTCTCCTCCAGAGGCGTACTGATTTCAAACGAAGTGTTCCAGGAGTTTCTGAATGTTTAGCGGGCGTCCCATCGATCTTCGGAGCGATACGGTGACTCGACCGACAGCGAAAATGCTCGCTGCGATGGCGAATGCGGAGGTGGGAGACGACGTATACGGAGAAGATCCCACCGTCAACCGGCTTGAAGAGCGGGCTGCCGAGATCTTTGGCAAGCAGGCCGCTCTATTCGTTCCCACCGGGACCATGGGGAATACCATCGCGGCAAAGCTGCACACGAAACATGGGGAAGAAGTGATCTGTGAAGCCCGATCGCATTTGATGGATTGGGAACTTTCCATGCTTGCATGGTTTTCCGGCTGTCTTGCACGTCCGGTTGCGGGTACGGACGGAATTCTCAATTGGGGCCAGATCGAACTAGCCCTCCGGCCAAACGGACCACATTGCGCGCCGACCACCCTGGTGTGGCTGGAAAACACGCACAACATGGCCGGGGGGACGTTCTATCCTCCGGAGGCAATCGACGAAATCTGCCATGAGTCACACGCGCGAGGCCTGAAGGTACACATGGATGGGGCTCGCGTGTTCAATGCCTCGGCAGCAACCGGAACGAGCGTTGCACGCATTGCTCGCCACGTCGACAGCGTCATGTTCTGCTTATCGAAAGCGCTCGGTGCGCCCGTCGGCTCTTTGCTGGTTGGAACAGCTGAAGCGATCGCAGAAGGACGGCTGTACCGTAAACGGCTGGGTGGAGGCATGCGGCAAGCGGGTGTCCTCGCCGCAGCGGGACTGGTTGCTCTCGAAGATTCGCCGTCTCAATTGCCGGTCGACCACGAGAATGCGCAATTGCTCGCAAAACGAATTGCCGCCATGCCAGGCATCAAACTCGTTCCGTCGGGTGTCAAAACGAACATCGTCATCTTCGATATCAGCGCATTGAAGATCCCGACCGCAGACTTTAGCCGCGAGCTCAAAGACAGAGGTGTGCTCGCCAATGGAATCAACGCGACTCACATGCGAATGCTCACGCATTACGATGTAACGCGAGAGGACTGCGAACGGGCGGCATCGGTCGTGGCTGGAGTGGCTGAGGCGAAACCGCTTATGTCTCGAGAACCAGTCCCGACGGGCGCTTGATTCTGGAGTAGGGAGCTTAGAAAGCGCATTTAGATTGGCTTGCCACGCTGCCTAAGCAACGTCTCCCAATTGCGAACGATGACAAGAGATGGTGCTTCGAGCGCTCGGACAATGATAAATCGCTTGCCGTCGGCGGATACATCAAAACCCATAACGGAGTGAATGGCTGCGCGCGCTTCGGTGCTGATTGTGAATAAAGGTTGCGGGGCGCCGAAACGGGGCTCCCGCGAACGTGTGATGCTCACGGCGTAAACTTGGCCATCGAACGCCAGATAGAAGAGCTCTTTTCCATCGCGCCGCCATCGAACGGCCTGAGCCCCCGACCTTGATACCAGGCGGCGTCCACCTGCCATGCGCGGCGCGTTGCCTCCCGTAAAAGCCTGGATGTAAAGCTCGGGCTGACCGGACTCGTCGGAGGTGAAGGCCAACCATCGGCCGTCCGGCGAAAAGGCGGGATTGGCCTCGTGGAACTTTGTCGCAAGCAGAGGAGTTGGTTTCCAACCATTCGCCGCATCCAGAAGCCAAACGTCACCTTGCGTTTCGTTTGCTGTACGCGGGAACCCGGTGTTGACGAATGCGATGAAGCGGCCGTCGGGTGACCAGTCGGTGGGCATCTGAAAACCTGAAGCTGGCATCACCCGCTCGTCGTCTGTCGTTCTCAAGCCTCTCACGTGGACTCTGGGAGCATGACCATCGGATTGCGACAGATAAGCGATGCTCCTCGAATCTGGTGACCAAACGGGTGCATCGCGCAGCGCTGATTCGGCGCTTAGCCGTCGGCCTGAGTTAGAACCCACATCAAACATCCAAAGGTCTTGTTGGCCTTTTGTGCCGTCGTAGAAAGCGGTGGCGACGCGTTGCCCGTCGGGAGAGATGCGCGCCGACTTTACATTGACATTGGCCGGACCGAGTGAAGCGAGTTCGTGCCCGGCTCGGTCCACCCACATCAACTGTGAGCGGCTGACATAGTTTTGATATGCAAGGGTAGTCCCCCCAACCGAGAAATCCGCAGCGGCAGTCTTCGAGAAGGAATAAATATGGGTGGCGACCGGCAGCGGCTGGCCCACAATCTGCAACCGCTGTGCATCGAAAGGTTGAGCCCATAGCGTTCCACCGCGCGCATAAAGAAGATAGCCTTTGCCTCCCTCCAACAGAGATGGGACAAAGACAACCTTTGAGTCTGTCTCTACGAACTGACCGACTGTCTGAAAGTCGCTCGTCCGCAGAACGAAGCAGCGGTAACGATTCACCTTCGGGTCCCAGCGGACATAAAGTGCGTGCTTCCCATCCGGCAACACATCGGGCCAGAGGAAGATTTCCGGCAACCGTTCCAAAGCGCCAGAGGTCGCCGAGACCGAATAGGTAGCTTGGAACGAATCGAGAATCATCCGTTCAGAGTTCATCCACGTGCCCGAAAACAGGAAGGACGGTGAATCGGCGACCAGCACTCGAGTATCGGGATTGAACGACGTACGCCAAAGCTTGCCGTTTGCGGCGGAATAGAGCGTCCGTCCATCGCGAGACCAAAAGACTGAGTGGGCGTCCTGACTGCCGGCGAGCATTTGAGATTCAAGTGAATCGAAGCGGCGAAGAAAGACGCTGAAATCCCCGCTCGTATCCATTGCGGTGAAAGCCAGACGCGAGCCGTCGGGGGAAACCGCGAAAGACTCACGGCTGGCTGCTCCCTCGAGCGCGAAGCCCCGGGGTGGGGTGAGGACCGCCTGGAAGACGGCTCCCGGAACCGAGGAACCGATAGATTTCCTTCCGAACCAGAAAGCGGTGAGACAAAGGGCAGACAGCAAAACGGCCAGGCCAGCCGCCGGTCCCAGTCTCATGCGCCGTTTTACAGGCGGCGCGACCGGTAGCGGGGGGACGTGGGCCATTTCGAGAAGGACTCTGTCAGGGCCTCGTTCAACGGGCGCAACGAAGACGTACCCGCGACCGGGCACGGTCTCTACATAGCGCGCTTGCTCTGCTGAATCGCCCAGAGTCTGGCGCAATTTGTTAACCGCAGTGTTCAGCCCCTGCTCGAAGTCACCGAACGGCGTATCGCCCCAAAGGTGGCGCTGTAATTCGTCGCGGCCGATAATCTCGCCGGGACGGCTCACCAGGAGCGAGAGGATCTGGAGGGGCTTTCCCGAAAGACGCAGGCGATTCCCGAACTTTCGCAGCTGGCAGGAATGTTCATCGAATTCGAACGGACCGAATGAGGTGCGGCGAACGGATTCCGGCTGGCTTGCCATCTCAGATTGAGGTCAGATCATAACACCTTTCGGCTCAATGCGTTTGCGCTTGAGGTGAGACTTGAGACGGAATCTACTGGATTGCGAATCAACTCCGCTTCACACTGCAACCCAGGTCCATTTGGACACTAGATGGTTCAGCAAAGGAAAAAACAGATGCAGACCAGTATGAGGATGAAAATGAGCTTGAGCGCTGGCGTCACTCTTCTCGCAATTGCGCTTACCAGTCGAGGAGGGACGGACAAGTCGCTCATCGCCGAGCCGCACGTAAACGTTACTGGCGCGCTCCACGGCCAGGAGACCGACATGCCGCAAGGAGCGCCGCCCGAGAGGCTTTTGGTAGACGGCCAGATTACCGGTCTAGCTACGCATTGGGGCAAGTTCGAGATGTCTTACCATGTCGTCGTAAAGCTACCGGAAGGCTCGTCGGTCGGAACTGCTCAATTGAGGCTCTCAAACGGGGACACGCTCTTCACCAAAATCGCGGGGTTGGGCCGCGTTTTCGAGGACGTGCCCACCCTAAATAACATTGTCGAGGTAAATACGATTGAACGCGGTACCGGGCAATTTGCAGGAGCAAAAGGAACCTTGGTGGTCGATAGACTTGTCGACCTCTCAAACGGCACGTCAGAAGGATCGATTCACGGCCTCGTGATTACTCCAGCGGCGTCACACTAAGTTGATCCGATCGGGGCGGGAGGATCGTCGAAAGTATCCTCCTAGCGCTCTGAGTCCCAGTCCTGTCTTACTGCATAGACGCGAGCAATGAGGGCCTCCAGAACTGGCGTGGTTTCCTAAAGAACTCAAAATTCGCCGGGTTACGGATGGCGACGCCGTTTATCTCGTGGAGAGTATCGGGTAGAAAGGCGATTGCGCGAGAATCGGTTCAGACTGCAGCCTCTTCGCTCGGCCTCAGACTTAGCACGGTTTTCACTGCCGAGCGAATACCGCGCCATTGCGCGACACGCACCGCATATGTAACGGCGCTGAATATTTTCGGGCCATTGCCGTTGGGCCAGAGGGCAGAAATCGGCAATGGTTCGCCGTCCGGCTGCCGATAGTAGACGCGCTGAGTCCATGTGCGCCTACCTTCCATATTCCCCGGATAGTCGCGCAGGACGTCCACAACCGTTTGCACGGTCCGCCAACTTACTGGCTCCCTATATTGCGGCATGAACACGACATGGCTTCGACCGGAGCGTACTTCCGCGGCGAACTCTTCGAAGGTGGAAGCTTCCGTCAGATTCAATATTGCATTCGGCTCGCAGCCGTGTCGATCACCGCCCGATATCACCGGCCGGCCGGTCGCCGCTCCCAGATCTATGACCCGGCGATTTTCGGGAAAGCTGCGTAGCCCGTTGACCTCAAGAGCATGTAGTCGATCACCAACGCATGAGAGTAACAACTTCAAAGCGCGTTCGTGCTCCGTGACCCCGATCTGCTTCTCGTCCCAGAGTGGATGGTTCAACACCAACAACACCTCACGACACGAATTCAGCGTCGATAAACAACTCTTTAGCAGGCTTTCGCTAGGTTGCGCCGTAAACGTCTGTAGCATCTTGAGGACGCTTGGGGTCTCCGCCTGCGGAAGGTTATGGACGCCGACGTGGAAGAAGGTTGGGCCAAACGGAACAGTCCATTCCAGCGAGAGCGGTGCCCTCTCGAATCTCAGCAGAATCCGCAACATGGTGCCCGCGCGAAGGTCGTCGTGGTCGGTAAGCGACACAAGCCCAGGCAACTGAAATTGACGATTGATCTGCTTCTCTTCCAATCGATACGCCTGTCGAGGAGAAAGAGGCGGAGTCCAGAACGCTTGCGTGTAATTCACCGAAGCGTCAAGGTTCTTGCCGAGCACCGGTACCTTGCCGATGTGACGCGGCAAAATATCGAGGGCTCTCTTCCGAATATAAAGTGTGGCTGTGCAACGACACGCCGGAGCGGAAGCGCCGTGATATACAGGGCTCTTTCCAGAGGAACTGGCAGGTGGTTCTCTCCCGCATATAGCTTGAGTCCATGGGGCTGCCTCCAGCGCCTGGAGTTCACGTTGCGTTTTTGTGGGATTATCGTGAATTTCCGATGGGAAACTTCGGTGTTTGTTCGACGGGACCCTGAAGTGCCTGGCTGGCTGAAGCGCTCATATCCTTCTGCGTTGGGTGTCAGTCGTGCGCAGTATTCAAGCTGAAACCAAATTGTGATGAAAATTAGCAATCTAATTTGCGCGGAAATGCTTCTTCAGGTCGTCATGGCGCTCTTCGGGCAGTAGCGTACCAAGCGTTCTAGGCTGAATCGTTTCTTGGGTTCGGTCAGAGGCCCTGCCACGTAGGGATTCTAGCGTTCCGGAGGCCAAGTGCCGCCATCTAGAAGGTGGTTCAAGGCAATCAAGTGCAAATGGCAACCTGAAATCGCCATGATTCATGAAAATAGAAGGAGGCGATGGGCCGATCGGGAAAAAGTTCTAGGCCAGGTAGACCTTCGTGCGTGGCTGGCGCGTACGATAGACTCTTTTGAAAGCGCGGCTCATACTGTGCTGGAGGAACTATGGCATTTTGTCCAAATTGCGGCACCGAGGCTTCGGGTGCGTACTGTCCCAACTGCGGCAGTTCGATGGGAACTTCTTCCGGTTCGGCTACCGGGTACTCTTCTTCGGCGTCGTCGACCGCCTCTTCAACGGGAACAGCATACGGGCAAACGGCTGGCCTAAGCCAAAATGCAGCGAGCGCTCTTTGCTACCTGCTTGGATTTATCACCGGGATTATCTTCCTTGTCTGGGCGCCCTACAACCAGAATCGGACGATTAAGTTCCACGCCTGGCAGTCTATTTTTTTGAACGTGGCTTTTATTGCCCTCACCATTATCTTGCCGACGATCGGTCATTTGGTTGGATTTGCTCTTCTAAGCCTGATTGACCTAGCGGGCTTTATCCTGTGGATTTACCTGCTGTTTTCGGCGTATAACGGCAAAATGGTCCGCTTGCCGTTCATCGGCGATCTCGCCGCCAAGCAGGCGAATAGCTGAAACAATTGCCTGAACGCAATTGGCCGGGCGCACGTCTGGTCAATAAGTGGTTGCACGTACTGTTTTAGTTGTTGCTGGCCTGGTTTCGATTGCCCTGACGGGCAAATCAGAGGACCTCAGGCCTCGAATCGGCTCGATCGAGATCTATGGAGTGCATAAGGCCTCGATCGAGAAAATCAAGGCCGCGATTGGCGCAATGCCGGGCGACTTGCCTCCTGCCCGGCCGGATGTCGAGGAGCGGGTGAGCAAAGTTCCGGGTGTTCTCGCCTCGCGGGCTGAAGGCGCCTGCTGCATTCAAAACAGGATGGTCCTCTACGTGGGTGTCGAGGAGCCCGACGGACCCCATCTCGATTACCATCCGCAGCCCCAGGGAAACGAGACTCTTGCCCAGGACATCCTGGACAACTATCATGCCTTTCTCGAATCCCTATCCGTCACCATCCGGCAGAAGGGTGCAGACGAAGACTTCACAGCCGGCTACTCACTTATGGCGGATACTGAGAGCCGAGCCATTCAGGAGAAATTCCGCCCTTTGGTCGCTCGCGACCTCCTCCTGATCGATGGAGTCCTTCGCAACTCTACGGATCCGGAACAGCGGACTGCCGCGGCCTACATTCTCCAATACACGCCACGCGGTCCGCACACGACGAAGATCATGGTGGATGGCCTGCAATATGCATTGCGCGATGGCGACGAGAATGTACGCAGCAACGCAATGCGAGCACTTAAGGCGGTTGCGATAGGAGCGAAACTTCATCCCAACCAGGAGATCCGGATTGAGCCTACCTGGTTTATCGAGCTGATGAATTCGATTGTGTTCTCTGACCGGCGAGACGCTGCGCTCGCGCTTGTTAACCTTACCGAGAATCGGGATCCGGGAACTCTCGAATTGCTGCGCGGCCGGGCGCTTGGGTCTGTTACGGAAATGGCGAAATGGCACGACCTGAAGGTCGCATTGCCGGCATTTATTCTCGCTGGACGACTCGCTGGGTTAGAGGAAAAGGAAATCAGCGAGGCATGGGTGGGCGGAGACCGGGATGCTGTCCTCGCAGCCGCGACTTCTCCGAAGAAGCGGTTTCACCTTGGATCTAAACACACAAGCTGAGGGGCCCTCAGTGGCTGAACACGCCGTCCAGCACAGTGCTGTCAGGCGACTCCGAGTTCTCGATCCCGGTGTCCACCTCCGGCGATAATCCGTGACTTCTGTCCGAGTGCGCGGCAACGTCCGGAGCGCTCGTCGGAAGTTCGCACAAACAACAGTCGCTGCAGCGGTGACAGCGCTCGCACAGATGATTACCGCACGCATCCTTGGTGCAATAGACGCACAGTTTCGTTGAACTGTCGCCGCAAATTGAGCACTGAAATGTGAACGCTTCCATTTATTCCTTCCTGGCTTTCTTGGCCTGACCGGGTACAGGCTGTTTGCTTATCATTTCCCGGCAACGCTGTGCTTCCCCGTCGGCGATCTTAAAGTTTTCTTCGGTGCTGGCGGCCAAATCGCGGATATACCCACGGATCCGTTCGCGCGAGGCAAAGTTATGCGCAATCAAGGTGTTGAGCTCCCTGCCGGTCGCGGGGAGATCGTAGCGGGCAACGCCTTCCGCCAGCGCCCGTTCAGCGACCTCGAGTGCCTCCAGCCGGAAATATGTATCTAGGGCCAGCGACAAGCTCTCAGTCTTCTGTGCAAAGAGCCTTGTAGCCGAAAGAACGTCGTTCATCTGCTGCTGGGCGCTTTGCCACTGGACCGTATAAGTGCTCGGAGCACCTTTCCGGTCGTACCAATCCTGCGGATTGATCTTTCGCAGTAGGGGCTCAAGGTTGCTCGTATCGTTCTGTAGATCGGCGACGATCTTCCGTACATCCCAAGGATTCTCGAGACCGACAACCGGCCCCTGTGGCACCGCGGCGGGTGGCCGAGCCACCGCTGGTGGCGACGAGTGAGTCGAGGGTGGAACGATCTGCGCCTGTCCAGCGTTGATTTTCCCGAATGCAGCAAAACAGAGCACAACGGCTCCTGCACGCCTAAACTTCCGCATCCGGCCTCATTGTACCGGGGAATACTCTGGACACCCACGCCTCGCGAGCCGTGAGGGCCCGGCAAGTATCTCAAAATTGAAGAACCGGCTACCTTCGACCGGTTCTTCCTCGTGGCCGGAATGGCCAAAAGTCAAAGCCGACCAGATCTTGACGGTGTATCGATACAGCGACCCGCGATCGACTTGCCGGGAGACCGTTTCATTTGGGCGCACAAGGATGGCGTCAATTGCTTTTACGACAACGGGCTCGCTCCGTGGCAACAGACCGTGTTGTACTCCGATTTCTCCTTCCGTGACATCGATCCGCACTGTACCCTCTTCGTCGATTGCCAGAGAAAGACTGGTCGACCCATGTGCACTGATGATGGCAGAAGGAGTAAAGATGCGTCGCTGCCTCTCGCCACGTCCTGCAGCCAAGTGGATTCTGACCCGTCCCGCATGTACGTCCAGAAGGTCTCCCAGATTGCCGGCGTTTCCGCGAAACAGTACCTGCGAATCCGCGAAGATATCGAAAGTATCCCCGCCGGCTACCTTAAAGTGCCCGTAGCCATCGTCACCCGTCTTGATCGTCTTCCCTAGGGGAACGTATTCTCCGCTGCTGACCGCCCAGGGCTGCCCATCTCTCAAGTAGGTCACCTTGCCTGTTACGACAACGGCGTCTGCGCGCAGTTCCTCGCCAGCAGCGGACTCAGTCCCAGCGGCGTTCGCGCATCCGGCACCTGCAAACAGTACTAACCAAGAAGCCAAACCTAACCGACATTCGATCAACGTTCGACTCGTTTTGGACCTGAACATACGCGAATGAGTCCTCGATTTGTTCCGAAGTAATGGCTTTTCCGTGTCTTTTCTTACGCTGGTGCAGAATAAGAACAGTAGTTTTACTGTTCTCAGGGGGACAGCTTTGGTAAAAATCTCGAAGATTTCATCCGCTTGGATTCTTTTTGCGCTGAGTGGGTTCTTCACTCAGATGCGCGCCGCTGATATCACGGGTACGATGGTGGGCACTGTCAGTGACCCATCCGGCGCAAAGATTGTTGGCGCCCAGGTTACGATTCAGAACCTCGATCGGGCCAGAGCCGAACGTACGATCACCACCGATCCGGACGGAAACTTCTCCGCCGCGCTGTTGCCGATCGGGAAGTACAGCGTTGTCGTCGAATCGAAGGGCTTCAAGAAGGCGACGCTCACCGGGATCGTGCTTAACGTGAACGACAAACTCACGTTCCCGGTTACGCTCCAGGTGGGCAGCATCACCGAAGAAGTGACGGTTCAGGAATCTCCCGTGGCCGTACAACTGCAGGCCGCTGAACAGAGTACCACTATCACCGGCACGCAGGTTCGCGAACTCACGCTGAACAATCGCAACTACGAACAACTGGTCACGCTGATGCCCGGTGTCAGCTCGAGCGCCTCCGATCAGATTTATGTGGGCGTTTCCAATCCGGCGGGCGGCGGCCAGTCGAACCAGGTGAATTTCTCCATCAACGGTTCGCGGCCCACGCAAAACAGTTGGACGGTGGACGGAGCGGACAACGTGGACCGCGGGGCCAACTTAACGCTGCTGAATTATCCGAGTGTCGATGCGCTGCAGGAGTTCAAGGTGCTCCGGAGTAACTATTCTGCAGAGTTTGGACGCTCTGCGGGAGGCCAGATCAATGTGGTCACGAAGTCAGGTACGAGCCAATTTCATGGCGATGTCTATGAGTTCGTCCGTAATGATGCCTTCGCTGCAAACAGCCCCCTGAATAATTCGAGCGGGATAAAAACACCGCCGCTCCGGTACAACAACTTCGGATGGACGCTCGGCGGCCCTATTTTCGTCCCGGGTGTCTATAACAGAGAAAAGAACAAGACATTCTTTTTCGTTTCCCAGGAGTTCCGCCGGGTTGTAACGTACACGTCTGCGATCGCGACCGTACCCACGGCCGGTATGCTGGCAGGGAACTTCGCCAATCCGGTCTGCCTGGTCTATTCGGGCACCGCCTGCACGAGCACCGGCGCTCGCGTCGCGAACATCAGCCCACTGGCGCAGTCCTATATCAAGGACGTATTCAGCAAGATACCCACGGGTGCAGCTGGGAGCTTCAGTTCTGTAACGCCTCTCCGGAACGTTTACAACTTCGAGCAGGAACTGTACAAGGTTGACCATGTATTCGGGCCGAAGCTTCAGGTTTCGCTCCGGTTCCTTCGTGATCAAATTCCAACGACCGAGCCCGGCGGGTTGTTTACGGCTTCGCCCCTCCCCGGCGTGTCGGTCACAAATACAAACTCTCCGGGCAGAAGCTGGGTCGGCCGTGCGGTTTCGAGCATCACACCAACTTTTGTGAATGAGGCCGGTTTTGCTTATTCCTACGGAGCCGTCTTGAGCGTTCCGACCGGGCTCGGCAGTTCGTCCACTTCCCCCGACATTAAGGCCGCCCTTCCGTTTCCCGTCACGCTCGGCCGTATTCCCAGCCTTACGTTTAGCGGCGGTTCCGGTATAGCCGGTTTTGGACCCTATGTGGACGTCAATCGTAATTACAACGGCTATGACAATGTCAGCCAGGTTTTCGGACGGCACAACGTCAAGTATGGGTTTACTTACAACTACTATCAGAAGACCGAGAACGCAGGCGGAAACAACGTAGGTACTTTTGCGTTTGCTCCTCCTTCCGGCGTCGTGCAACGGGGATCCTCGACCTTTGAGCAGTCCTGGGCCGACTTCCTGACCGGCCGTGTGAGCACTTTCAGTCAAGCATCAAAGGACATCACTCCGGACATTCGTGCCCATCAATGGGAACTGTATCTGCAAGATGACTTCCGGGTACGGCCGAATCTGACGATCAATCTGGGTATCCGCTACTCAATGTTCCGGAATCCGATCGATAACAATAACCAACTCACAACGTTTGATCCGGCTTCGTATTTCCGCTCGCAGGCTCCGGCTATTACCGCGGCAGGCAATCTCGCAACACCGAACACTGCCTTACCCGGCATTCTCGTTGCGAATCGAAACTCGCCTTACGGCGACAAGGTTTCGAGCCAGCCGACCCTCGACTTTGCGCCTCGGGTAGGCTTTGCGTGGGATCCATTCAAGACGGGCAAGACGTCGATTCGCGGTGGATACGGAATCTTCTACGACGCGACTGCGTACGGGTTCTACGAGCTGAACATCTTCAACAACCTGCCTTACGTTAATTCATTGACTGTGTTGAACACGCAGCTGGATAATCCGCTGGCCGGAACGCCCTCCGTTTCGCTGACTCCGCCAAGCGTACGCGCAACTTCGCCCAATTATGTGCTGCCCTATACGCAGCAGTGGAATCTGAGCATTCAACGGCAGTTGACGAATACTTTGCTCCTGGACGTTTCTTACGTGGGAACGAAGAGCACTCACTTGCTCGGCATCGTGGACATCAACGAGGTTTACCCGGGGCTGGCGTTCAGCTCTGGAATCATTCCGGCAGGTACGGTAGTAACATCCACGACCACGCCCAGACTTAACGCGATTCGCCCGTATCCGGGTTACACGGCCATTAATATGGTCGCGCCGTGGTTTAACGCAAATTACAACTCGCTTCAGGTTTTTGCCCGAAAACAATTCAAGGGCGATTCACAGGCGAGTTTCTCGTATACCTATTCGAAGAATCTGACGAATAATCAGACTGATAACTCGACCGCACCGCAAAACAGCTATAACTTCGCCGCGGAGTATGGCCGCGCTCCTCAAGATCGGCGGCACGTCTTCTCCGCGAACTTTGTCTACGAACTGCCGTTCTTCCGGGCCCAGCAAGGTTTGACGGGCAAGGTGCTCGGCGGCTGGGAACTGTCGGGCATCGTCCAGGTCAACACGGGGCTTCCAATCACACCGACGAACTCCGGTGTTGATCCGGGTGGACTCGGGTTTCTAGGCGCGAGCTCAGCCGGAGCGCGACCTGACCTTGTCTGCGGCGATCCCAACGCAAATGCGCCTCACACCATTGGTCAATGGTTTAGCCAATCCTGCTTTGCGAACGTACCAGCCGGCGTAAACAGACCGGGGAACGCGGGCCGCGGCATCATCAACGGTCCAGGCTTTCAACGCTGGGATTTCTCGGCGTTCAAGAACATCCGGTTCCATGAACGCGTCACCTTGCAGATTCGCGGTGATGCGTTTAACGCCTTCAACCATACGAATCCGCTGACTGTGAACGCTTCATTCACCAGCACGCTTTTCGGTCAGGTCACGGCCTACCGCGATCCACGCATCGTGCAGTTATCGGCGAAGATCAGCTTCTAAGGCCGCTCGCTGGCCTAGCAACTCCGGCTTGCATTCAATGCCCGAGATCAGGGCGGGGACTTCTCGAATCCGAAGTCACCGGCCTTGGTCTCGGGCTTTCTGTCCTTGGGTATCGCTACACGGCTTTAGCCGCGGTTGCCTGCTCAAAGGTGCGTGAAATCAGTGCCTGAGCTTCGCTTTGCAGCCGCTTCAGATGATCCTTCCCGAGGAAGCTCTCGGCGTAGATCTTATACACGTTCTCGGTACCGGACGGTCGTGCTGCGAACCATCCATTCTCAGTCGTGACTTTCAGGCCGCCGATAGCCGCACCATTCCCTGGAGCCGTGGTGAGCATGGCCTTGATCGGCTCGCCCGCGAGTTCCTTTGCCGAAACCTGCTCTGGAGAAAGCTTGGATAGGATCGCCTTCTGTTCGGGCGAGGCCGGCGCGTCAATG
>C688J35102_120989857_pt1 | contig 14768 bp, 5 predicted proteins | sample HopSoiMetagenom2_FD_35102 | JGI IMG/M metagenome (IMG submission 35102)
CCCTATCGGCGGCGGCCCGCATCGGCTGGGGGCTTCGCCATCTGTTCAACGCGCCTGAATCGATCGCAGTCATCTCGGCGACGCAGGCCGGCCGCGCGTATTGGCGCCAGGCGCTGCAGTACGCCGTGCATGGCAACCTCCAGGCGGTCCTCGACGAGTGGTTGCATGTCGTCGCAGAGGACGCTGGCGCGGGCCAGAAGGCGGACGCCGCCGCCCTCGACGACATCATCGAGCGGGTCCTGCTGGCCCTGAGCCTGGGTGCCAGCCGTGTCGAGGTCGACCCGCTGAGCGGCCAGCAGAAGGTCGCCTGGCGGACGCATTTCGCCGCCCGCTACGGCCAGGCTCGCGAGGACAGCAACGAATCGGTTCATCCCGAGGCCATCCGGCGCGCGTTCAACTCGCCGCTGCGGCCATTCGTCCTGGCTAGCACTTCGGTCGGCCAGGAAGGGCTGGACTTCCACACGTACTGCCACGCGGTCGTGCACTGGAACCTGCCGTCCAACCCCGTCGACCTCGAACAGCGGGAAGGCCGCGTCCACCGCTACAAGGGGCACGCCGTCCGCCGCAACGTGGCGGAAGCGTTCGGGGCAGCCGCGGTTCGTGGCGACGAGCCCGACGCATGGGCGGCCGCCTTCGACGCCGCACGACTCGCGCGCCCCGAGGACCAGGACGATCTCGTCCCCTTCTGGCTACAGCCGGGTGCCGCCCAGATCGAGCGCCATGTCCCGGCGCTGCCGTACAGCAGGGACGCGGAGCGCTACGCCCGCGTCCGGCGCCAGGTCACGCTCTACCGCATGGTCTTCGGTCAGCCCCGGCAGGACGACCTGATCGCGTACCTGCAGGAGCAAGTGGGACAGGCCGAGGCGGAGCGTCTGGCGGAGCTCGTGCGGATCGACCTGTCGCCGAAGGGCGCCGCAGTCGAAACCGGCGCCGCTGTCCGGTAGTGCGCAACGAGCGGTCGAAGTCCCGCCGCTGACACGAAAGACCGCCTGCATTCAGCGAAGAACTGCCGCCCGCCGACGTTTCTCCCAGATGCCCGTGTCCCTCCATTCGAGTCGACTACATCGTCCGTGACATCAGCCTCGACCGCTCTTCACCCCGAACACGCCCGCGAACAGGCCTACATCGAAGAGGCCCACCGTGCCGACGAACGGGCTCGCGCGCGGGCTGAGCGCCGTGCAGTGGCTGCCGGCGACAAGCACGCCGCGCGAACTGCGCGTCAGAAGATGCTCCAGCGCTTCAAGGAACCGGTGGACCTCGAGGCCCTGTGCTTCGGACGCATCGACCTTGAAGACGGAAAGACCCACTACCTGGGCCGCGGCGCCGTCTTCGGCGACGGCGCCGAACTGCTGGTCGTCAACTGGCGCATGCCGGTGGCCAAGGCCTTCTACACGGCGCACCGCCAGGATCCGCAAGGGCTCGCCCTCAGGCGTCGCTTCCAGCTCGATCAGCTGCGCCTCCTCGGGATCGTCGACGACAGGTTCGGCACGGCGCAATCGGCGGCCGCACCGGCCGACCCTGTGCCGATCGCCGAGGTCGTCGAGCCGGAGCCCGCGGCGCACGTCCTCGACGCGATCCTCGCCGATATGGACCGTGCGCGGGGCACGGAGATGCGCGACATCGTGGCGACGATCGAGCGCCAGCAGTACGACCTGATCAGCGACGACATCGACGGGGTGCTCGTGATCCAGGGAGGGCCGGGCTCCGGCAAGACCGCCATCGCTCTGCACCGAGCGGCGTGGCTGCTCTACAACCACCAGGACGAGCTCGAGCGCTCCGGCGTTCTCGTCGTCGGGCCGAACCGCGCGTTCATGGAGTACGTCGCCCAGGTACTCCCGTCGCTTGGCGAGACCTCCGTCGTGCAGCTGGCCATCGACCGCTTGCCCAACCTCGACGATGTCCGCGTCCGCAGAGCCGAGGACCTGGAGGTCGCTCGCCTTAAGGGCGACGTCCGGCTCGCGACGGTTGTGCAGCGCGCCGTGATGGCCCGGGTCCGTGTGCCCGAGGCCGACGTGCCCTTGGCCCTGGCGCGGGCCGGCACCGTGCTTCCCGCCGAGCGAATCGAGGAGATGGTGAGCCAGGCGTGGCGAAGCGGCGGCACATATGTCGCAGCACGAGACCTGTTCCGGCGCGAGCTCGTCTCGCTCGCCCAGGCCGCGATCGGGACGCAGCGTCGAGCCTTCCGGTCGGGTCCGAAAGCCGACGAGATCGAGGCGGCGGTGGCCCGTTCCGGAGGCCCACTCGATCGGATCTGGCCGACAGTGACCGCGACCGAAGTGGTCCGTGACCTGTTCAACAGCGGCCAGCGCTTGGCAGCGGCGGCCGGGTCGTCGCTGCGCGACGACGAGCAGGCACTCCTGCGGCGCGAACGCGCGCGCTCGTTGCGCGATGAGCCGTGGACGCCAGCAGACATGCCGCTGCTCGACGAAGCCGACGCGATGCTGCGGGGCGCGACATCTTCGTTTGGCTACGTCCTGGCAGACGAAGCGCAGGACATGTCGCCCATGCAGCTTCGGATGGTCTTTCGGCGGGCGAGCGCAGGACGCGCGACGCTCGTCGGCGACATCGCCCAGGCCACCGGCGCAACACGTTCGCGCGATTGGGTCGAGCTGGTCGCGGCGGCCGGCGTCGATGCCGAGCCGCGCATCGCTGAGCTCGGCATCGGCTACCGCGTGCCGCGACAGGTCATGAACCTGGCGGCGCAGCTCGTGCCACGTATCGCACCGGATGTGACGGTGCCCAGAGCGGTGCGTCCGGGACCGGAGGATCCGCGACTCGTGCATGTCGACGCGGCATCACTCCCGGCCGCGCTCGTGGGACAGGTCACCGATCGCCTCGATGGTGACCGCTCGGTGGGCGTCGTGACGGCGCCGGACGCTGCGGAGTACGTCCGCGCGATGTTGGCGGAGGCGGGCTTCAAAGCAGGTGACGTCCTCGTCGATGGCCTGAGCAGCCAGGTCACCGTGCTCTCGGCAGAGCAGGCGAAGGGCCTCGAGTTCGATCACGTCGTCGTCGTCGAGCCGGCGGCCATCGCCGGCCCGGACGAGGACTGGGCGTATGTGTACATCGCGCTGACGCGCTCGACGCGGACACTGTCGATCCTCCACACGACGCCCGAGCCTTTCGAGGTACCCGCTGCGCCCGTAGAGCCTGAGCCCACGGCTGAGACAGTCGTTGCCACCCCGGAGATTGACCCAGCACATGACTTCGGAATCACTGAGCCCGACGTGGGTACGATCCTCGGCCCGCGGTACACCGAGGCACTCATGCAAGCCAAATTCCTTCACGCCGCTCAGCGTCGGCGCGGGACGTTTGTCCCGTACCTAGCCCACCTCCAGGCGGTCGCCGCACTCGTACTTGAGGACGGCGGCAGCGAGGACGAGGCGATCGCCGCGCTCTTGCACGACGCGGTGGAGGACTACGGCGCGGACGTGCTCGACCGCATCGCCGATCAGTTCGGGCCAAGCGTGGCGCAGATCGTCGCAGGATGCACCGACCCAGATGGCACCGACGGGTCGTGGCGAGACCGGAAGACCCAGCACCTGCGAGATCTCGAGCTGGCCGGCGCGCAGGTACGACGGGTGGCGCTCGCCGAGAAGCTCGACAACGCGCGAGCGCTGCTGCGCGACTACCGGCGCACCGGCGACCGCGTGTGGGCGCGCATGGGTGTCGAAGCAGAGGATCTCCTGTGGTACACGGCGGGGCTCGCAGACTTGTTCGTCACCGAGCGGCCCGGCGACATGGCTTCGGAGCTCCAAGACACCGTTGAGCGTTTGCTCGACCTCACCTCGCAGCCCGCGACGGCCGGCACCTGAGGCGGTCAGTCGGCGCTTGCGGGGAGGTCAGCCGAGACCACGATCCCGGACGCGACAAGGCGATAGCTCACGGTGACGCCGCGCTTGGCATCGAGCGCGGCGAGCTTGGTCTCGTGCTCTGTGTGCAATCGACCGAGCTGCGAGCGGCGCATGCGAATGATCGGCTCGGAACGTCCCTCCTCGATCTGCTCCTGCAACCAAAGTCGGCGACGGTCCGTGGAGAGGCGCAGGCTCTCGGTCTGCGCGGTCACCGTCTCCTCGACGCGCGCGTGCAACTCCTGCTCACGCGCGGCGACGTGATCCGTCGTCCAGTCCATCGCGGCGCGATGCATCCGCTCGACGGCATCGGGGTCCGGTCGTACGACCGTGCCGATGTTGCGTGCTTCGTGCAGCCTCTCGAGGAGCGCGGCGCCTTCCGCGACCGTTCCGTCGGACTCGACGACGACAACTGCCAGCTCCAGCTCGTCCTTCATGCCGTGAGCTTGGAGCTCGAACACAAAGAACCCATGCGGACCTGACGACGAGAGGTCCAGGTCTACGGCGAGAGCGGCACAGCACGAGAGCTGGGCGCGAAGGTCCTCGCTCAGCGCAACGGCGCGCACGAGCGGGTGGTGCAGCGAGACGAACTCGAGCTCGCGTCGGGTCGTGGCGATCCGCGGATCGAACGTGACGTCGATCCCTTCGTCATGCAACCGTCCCAGGAACGCCCTCGAGGCCCGCGTCCCGGAACCGCTTCGGGCCAGGCTTCGCGCGAGCACCCGACGGAGGTCGTCGATCGCCCCGGACAGTCTGAACACCTCACCCTGCCCGCGTATTGGCTCCAGCGCGACGCGGCAGCCACTGACCGCCAGGTACCGCTCGACGAGGAGCCGGAGTTCCTCCGGAGTCACGTAACGCCGTCCGCGCTCGATGTCGTTGAAGAGATCGACGAAGACGTCGTCGTTCGAAAGGAACTGCTGGCTCTCGCGCTCGAAGACCTCGTTGTCCTGCTGTCGGCGCAAGATGACGTCGGCGATGAGGTTGCGACGGCGCTCGAGCTCGGCGTCAGTGAGCTTCCCGGACAGCGCGTCGCGCTGGAGCGACGCGAGATCGCCGTCTACCTCGCCGAGGATCGCTTCGAGGTCGCCGATCGAGGACTCGAAGATCTGGATGCGCTCGTACAGGCGGTGGAAGATCCGCTCCTCAATCGTCTCGGCGACGATCATGTTCAGGATGTGGATGACCTCGCTCGCCTGGCCGTAGCGATCGAGGCGACCGATCCGCTGCTCTACTCGCATCGGATTCCACGGCAGGTCGTAGTTGAACATCCGCGCGCAGAACTGGAAGTCCAATCCCTCCGAACCGACCTCGCTTGAGAGCAGAACCACCGGCCCGGGGTCGTCGCGAAAGCTCGTGACCGCGCGCTCGCGCTGCTCGGAGTTCATCGGGCCGTAGAGCTTCAGGACGCGCAGCGGCTGTCCGTTGACTCGGATGCCGGCGAGACGGCCGGCGAGGTAGTCGATCGTCCCGGTGAAGTACGAGAAGACGAGGACGCGCTCCGCGTCGGCCTCGAACGACGACGTGAGCGCCTCGACGAAGCGGTCGTACTTGCTGTCAACGGCACCGCGGTAGGCGTCCCAGGTCGCGAGGAGCCGCTCTGCGGCCGAGGGCTCGACGGTCAGATCGAGCTCCTCGGCGATGAAGGCCTCGTCGAAGGCTCCCGCCTCGCTGACGCCGTCGTAAGCGAGCTCCGCGGCCTCGTCGACGCCGATCGCCAGCATGCCCGTCCTGACCACGTCCGTCAGTCGGCGCCCGAGCGCGGGCAGGCAGCTTGCCGCGAGACGCTGGAATGTGGCGGCCACGAGGTGCGCGGCGCGATCGTCGTATGTCTCGAGTGCCCAGTTCGTGACCGCGTCATAGAACGCATGCTCGGGCTCGGTGAAGGTCACGCTCACCGTCGCCGAGCGACGCGTCGGAAACAGCTCTTGCACCTCGCGCTTCCGGGTGCGGGTGAAGACGTGCGAGAGGGTGTTGAGCTCGATCAGGTCGCGCTGGCAGCGCACGACGTCGTCCCGATCGACGCGCTCTCCGCGAGCTCCACGTTCGAGCACGAGCCGCGTGTGCTGGTACCGCGCGCTGCGCGTGAAGCGGCCGGCGAGCGCCGTTCCCTCGACCCCGGTCAGCGCCTCGAGCGCGTCCGCAAACCGCGGCGCCGATCCGCCGCGAAGATGGCGAACCGCGAGATTGATGTGCGCGTTGGGCTCGATGAGCGCCATGAACGTATCGAGCTGCGGGAACTCCTCCGGGACCAGCAGCCGCATGAGCTCGAAGAAGTCGTGGCGACCCAGGTTCAGCGGCGTCGCGGTGAGGAAGACCACGGTCTCGCCCAGCATCGTGAGCACGTCTCCGAGTCCGTTCGTCGCCGTGCCGACATTACGCATGTGGTGAGCCTCGTCGACGATGACGACATCGAGGCGCGGCGCGGCCGTGCCCAGCGCCTCGAGGTTCTCCGCCCGGCGCATGAGCTCGAGCGAGGCGATGACACGCCGCGGTTCGGGGCTCGGCCCGTCGAGCTCGGCAGACACGAACTCGCGAAGGCCCGGGCCGTCGAGGACCTCGAAGTCGAGCAGGAAGCGCTCGCGCATCTCGCGCCGCCACTTCTCCGTCAGCGGCGAAGGACAGGTAACGAGGACGTGGTCGAGCGCTCCGCGTGCGTTGAGCTCGGTCAGGATGATTCCCGCCTCGATCGTCTTCCCGAGCCCGACCTCGTCGGCGATCAGGAGGCGACCGTACGGGCTCGCGAGCAGCTTGAGGACAGCCTTGAACTGGTGGGGGAGCCGCTCGGTGCGGGACGCTGCGAACGAGTACAGATTGTCGGCGAGCGGTTTCTCGAGCTTCGAGAGCGTCATGAAGGCCCGAAACGTCTCGGCGTTTGTCAGCGCCCCTTCGCGAAGCAGCGCGACGGGATCGACCTCGCCCCCCGCGGTCGCGGTGGCGAGCTGCAGGTGTCGCGCGCTGTAGATCTGCGCCGCGCCCGAGAAGAACACCTTGTACTGCGGTTCCGAGCCGGCGATGAGGACGTCGGCGACGACGCCGGTGCCAAGGTCCGGCCGGGCGCGCAGGACGACCTCATCCCCTTTGACGAAGGTGAATGTCACGAGACGAGCGTGCCCGATCTCATCAACTCGAGGACGTGGTCTTCGAGCGCCCCTGCCACTCGCGCGTCGTTGACGAGCACACCAGCCTCGATGTTGGCGGCGAGCGCCTTCCCCGTTAGGTTCGCCGAGCCGATCAGAGCGCGTCGGCCGTCAATGACGAGGGCCTTCGCGTGAAGGACGGCGCCGGCCTGTCGGTTTGCCGCGGGCCAGCGCCAGCGGACGATCCCCTCGACGTGCGCAAACGCGGCTGCTCCCGGGCCGTCGTACTTCCCAGCGCTGTCTTCCTCGGTCTCGAAGACCACGTCGACCGCGCAACCGCGGTCGGCAGCGGCTTGAAGGTCTGCGGCCACGTCGGACAGCGTGTAAGCCGCGAAGCTCACGAGAAGCACGCGCTTCGTCGCACCAGCGATCAGCTCGTGCAGCACGTTGGCCGTGAGACGCTGCTCGCCAAGGGCGCCAGGTCCGGTCCAGACCGGCTTCGCGCGGCGAGCGTCCGCGTCGCGGCGTCCCGCCAAGCCGATACGCAGCGCCAGCGCGATGCCCGCGCCGGTCATCCCAGGGGTACGCCCCCACGCCGCGGCGAGTCGTGAGACATCTTGACTCGCAGCCGGGCCTGCTCCCGCCACCACGCTGCCAAGGTCGGCGCCCGGCGCGCCTGCGCCGGCGCATGCTCCGGCCAGAGCTTCGATCTGGCCGTCGCTGAGCCGCCCGAGGATCAGCGTGATCGCGTCGTCGACGCTCACTGGCGTCTGAAGTACGCGACGTCAGGATGAGCGAGGGTCGGCGCGAGCGTGGCGCGATCGAGAAAGCGATTGCCCTGCTCGCATGATGTCTCGCTCGCGAACTGGCAGGCGTGGCACGCCGCCGCGTGGATCGAGCTGTCCGACCGCGGATCGTGCTCGGCGCACAGCGGGTCGGACGAGCAGAGCTGCGCTCGCTCCAAGGCGTGGCGCAGCAATGGGCCAAGCTGATCGGGCTCGCCGAGCGAGACAAGCCCACCGAGTGTTCCCTCGCTGTCAGGAGCAGCGGTGTAGAGAAGGACGCCGGCCATTGCGTCGCCGCCATCCGCGCCGTGGCCGGCGTAGATCCGCTCGCGAATCGACGAGGCGTTGTAGCCGCACTCCAGTGCGAGCTCGCGGATCAGCGCATGGGCGAGGGAGTGCAGCAAGACATATCGCTCACCGAGCCACGCCCCCGGCTCCTCCGGCAGGCCCCGGCGCGCTCGCCAGCCGCGCAGTCCCTCGCGAAGGGCCAGCGCCGGATCCGACGACCGGTAGCGCGCCTCCCATTCGAGGACCGCGTCCTCCGGTAGCCGCAGGAAGATCCCCTCGCCGCGAACCTCGCTGCACGGAAGCCACGTCGGAGACTGCCGCGACAGCCCGACGACTTTCCCGCCGCGGAAGGCCTGATCGTCAGGCGCGTTCATCCGCGTGAAGCCGCGCAGCGCGCTGACCTCCCTGAGTCGCTCGACGAGGACGACGGCTTCGACGGCATCTGCGAACCCCGATGGCGCGGCGACGCGGCGAAGTTTGAAATCTGGGCCCTCGGGCGCACTCTCCGGCGCGATGAAGACCCGCCACTCCGGAGTACGGAGATCCTCGGGATCGCTGTCGGAATCGCCATGGCGTCGTGCTTCGACGGCATCGAAGACCGCGTCGACGCCGCTGCTCTCGGCCTCGTCTCGCAACTCCTTCAGCAAAGGGTTGGTCGTCAGGGCGAACTGCAGGCCGTCTCTGCCGAACTGGGCCGGGAGTGCGCCGAGGATCCCCCACGCTTCGTCGACGAGCAATCCGAGTCGACCGGCCTGCGACGGGATCGACAAGGCCGACGACTGCACCGGGAACCACGTGTTGCTCGCCCCGAGTAACAGGGTGACCGGTTCCCTCTCGCATGCTTCGGTAACGCCGAGGTGTGGATGGCGGCCCCGGCAACGCGGGGGCAGGAACGGGCCGGCTTCGTCGCCGAACGCTTGCGAAAGTCGTCGCCGACGGCCGCACCCGTCGCACGAGACCTGGACGTCGCCGGCGCGGCCGCCTTCGCCGAACTCGCGCATGCGCAACGTGCCGGAGCACGCGATCGGCCCGTGAAGGAACTCGACCCATGGGAAGTCGTCGATGTGGCCGTCCACGCAGGCCATGAGGTAGCGCGCCGGGAAGGCGTGCGGCGGCCGCCGGCTGTTGCTCCTCGGACAGCCCTCATGGACGTAGGCCGTGCGGTCCGGCCGGTAGCGGTCCTCGCGCAGCTCGAAGATGCCGTGCTCGATCGGAGCCAGCAGCCCGCAGATCGGGCAGCGCAGCCAGCGCGGAAAGGGAGCGACAGGAACGCCAAGGCTGTCGTGCTCTTGGACCACCGGCGGGGTGACGAGCTGCTCGAGCTGATCGCCCACGTTCGCGCGCACGGCGGCGAGCAGTCGCGGCTCGGCCACCGGCTCTCCCAGCTGGCGCGGCCACTCGTCCAATCCCAGCACGAGCGCGGTGATCTCCGGCAGCTCGACGGTCGCGCCAACCCCGTACGTGTGAAGCAACTGCGACGGGCGCAGCTCCCCGACCTGGTTGCCCGTCCTCACGACTCAGCCTCGGGCTCGGGAACTGGTGCCGATCGCTCCGGCGGTTCCCAGTCATCAGTCGGCGGCCTGATCCCGGTCGGGCGGAGCACGAGCGGGACGGCGGTCTCGACGTTGCGCATCGACGTCGGCACGGTCCAGAGGCTCCACCCCTTGATCCCGGGCTCGAGCAGCAGCGAGACGTCGGCGTCGCTCTTCCCGCGTCGCTGGTAGACGAGGTTGCGCTGCCCGACGGCGGCCTCGGCTTTCCAGGCGTCTAGGAGTTGGTCGATGCGGTCAGCCAGCGCGGCTGTAGCGGCGTGCTCAAGCTGGTCGTCTCCTCGCGCGCGGATCGCTTCGCGCGCGGCCTTCGCCTTGCCATTGACAGGGTCAACCTTCGACGCGCCCTCGTTGGCGTTCCAGTCGGGCCCGCACAGCCGGACGAGCGAGGCGAGGACACCGGTGAGGCCGCGGTCGAGCGCTCTCGGTGCGAACGGCGTCACCGACATCGCCTCGACCTGGCGATAGAGCGTGCGGTGGTAGTGACAGAACGTCTCGTAGTGCGACAGGTCCCGCGGCCGCGCCCAGTTGTAGACGCTGATGACCAGCCCTGGTCGATCACGACCGACGCGCGAGGTTGCCTGGATGTACTCGCTCGTCGACTTCGGCTGACCAGCGACGACCATCGCTCCGAGGCGCGGCACGTCGACGCCGACCGAGATCATGTTCGTTGCGAGCAGGACGTCGATCGACAGCGGGACGAACTCTCCCGGCTTGGGCACTCGCTTGTCCTGGGACGTGCGACGCACCCCGAGCTGATCGAGGACCGCCGGGATCTCGGCCGCGCTCTTGCGCGAAGTCAGCTCCTCGAGGATCAGGCGGCCACGGCCTTCCCCACGCGAGCCGCCGAACAAGCGCTGCTGGACGTCGTCCTCGACAAGGCGCCGCATGCCGCCGAGCTCGCGCAGCGAGTTGAAATAGCCGATGAGCGTCATGTAGGCGTCGGCGTCCTCGCCCGGCTGACGACCCAGCACCTCCCAAGCCGCCTTGAGCTGCGCGACGTAGACGCGGATCAGGACTTGCTTGTACCGGCGGCCCGGCGCGCACACGCCGAGGTAGCGCCGGCCGGGCTTGCGCTCGCGGTCGCCGACCCGATCGCGCTGCAACGCGAAGAACGAGTCACGCGCGTCCAACCCGGGCGGCGGAAACACCCTGAGCTTCCGGTCGAAGAGCCGCTTGACCTGGTCTCGGGCGCGACGGATCGTGGCCGTCGATGCGATGACCTTCGGCCTTACCGTCACGCCGTCCAGCTCCCAGGTGGACAGCGCATCGACCGCCGTCTCGTAGAGCCCGACGAGCGAGCCGAGTGGCCCGCTGATTAGGTGCAGCTCGTCCTGGATGATGAGATCGGGCGGTCGCAGCGGCTCACAGGCCGCCACCACGGCGGCGGCGTGAACACCTTGCCTGGGGTGCTTGCCCGGATGGTCGTCTGTGGGGGTGAGGTATCCATGGCGCTCGCAGCGGCGAGACACCTGCCCGAACAGCGACTGCACCCGCCCTTCCCAGGGCATGCGTGCGAGCTTGTCCACGGTCGCGATCACCAGCGCCGGCAGCAGCCGGTAGACCTCGCGGTCGACGACGACGACCGGCAGTCCCTCCCCGTTGGAGTTCCTTGGTGTGAAGGGGCACTCGCCCGAGGTGTCGGAACAGGTCAGCCGCGTGCGGCCCTCTGTCTCGTCGACGTCGATGTCGCGGCCGCCCGACAGCTCAGATCCGCACCACGGGCACCGGGCAAGCTGCATTGGCGACGACCCGCGCCCCCGCCCGCCGTGGCTGCGGGCGTCCTTGACCCACTGCGCGGCGTCCTCGGTGCGGTTCGGCGTCGAAGACTGCCCGACCCATAGTCCGATGCGGATCGGCGTGTCACCCCACCGACGCTGGTCAGCCGTCTTCCCGTCGCGATAGAGTTGGAAGCGGCGTAGTTCACACGCGCACATAAGGGCGGCGGCCCGCTGGAACTGCTGGAGCGTCAGGAGCCGCAACGTGTAGCGCATGAGCACCGCGACCCCATCGCGCCCGTTGCGACCGCCGAGCGCTCCTTGGAGCCGACGGATCGCGATCGCGAACGCGGTCAGCCCGAGGTACGCCTCGGTCTTGCCGCCGCCGGTCGGGAAGAAGAGCAGGTCCACCAGCCCTGCCTCTGAACGCTCAGCGTGCTTCGGGTCGGCGAGGGCCGGGAGGTTCAGCAAGACGAACGCGAGCTGGAAGGGGCGCCACGACCGGTTCTTCGGGACGTCAGCCTGCTCGACGGCTTGGTGAAGCTTCAGAGCCGGATCACGGCGCCGGGCGTCCGCTGCGATCGTGTGGACACGCTGCTGCCACATCGCGTGGTTGGCGAACCGGAACGCCTCGGCAACGTCGGCGTCCTCAAAATCCGCGATCCCAGCGCGGATACGGCGGGCAGCCTCGCGGGCGTGGTTGAGGGTCTCGGCGGCGGGTTGCGCGTAATCGCCGAGCCCATCGGCGGAGTCCGAGACTCGCTGCTCCTGCTTGTCGATCCATGCCTCGTACGCATCGACGAGCGGCGTGAGCATGGCATTCAGCGCTCCATCGTCCTCCGCCTCGCTGAGCACGCGCATGTCCAGCGCGCGAGCTGCTGCGATGAACGGCAGCCGGATCGCGTCGTCTTCGAAGTCGTCGGCCCCCGGGGCGTCGGTGCGCGCCACCTCCTCGGCGGGCATCGCCGCCGTCTTGAGCTGGATGGCTCGCTGCGTGTCGCCCTGCGCTTCGACGGCCTCGACTCCCGCGCCGTGCCCCACGGCGAGCTCGACCGTCGAGCGGTACTGCATCTCCAGGCCTGCGAGCTCTTCGCGATCGACTGCGGGAGCAAGGTCGGTGGCATCGATCGGGCGTCGCACGAAGACCGCCGATGCGTCCCGAGCCCGCACGGAGAGCTCCGCCTGACAGAGCCACTGCGGCACCGACCGCCCGGTCATCACCGTCTGCTCGTTGACGAGGAACAGCGACACGAGCCGATGCCCGCCGCGCTCGCGCACCAGCCCGCGGACGACGACCTCCGGAAATGCTGGGTCCACGACGACCGACGCGAGCGTCCCGGTGCCGCCGACCTTGATCGTCACTGCGCCACGAGACGGCTGGCGCTTCCATACGCGCGCCGGCCGGCCGTCGGCGCCATGGCTGGTGTCGCTCTCCTGGCGGCTATACGTGCCCCACGATGCGGTGACCTCCAGCTCGTCGCAGCCGGGGTCGAGCGCGAACGTGAGCCCGAACGCCGACGGGACGAGCTGCTCGACCGCAGGCGGTCTATCATCCGCCGTTCCCTCGTCGATCGAGTCGAAGCCGCCCGTGCCCGAGGCGAGGTCGTCCTCAGGGAGAACGTCAGCGGCACGCAGCTCATCCGGGTCGTCGCCGTCGGAGCCCGACGGGTCGCCGACTGCAGAGCCCGTTGCGCTCTCCTCGGCGCCGATCACGGCTGCGAACCGCGGCGCCAGGAGCCCGAGGAGGTAAACGTCGATGGGGTAATCGACTAGTTCTTCCGTCGGTCCGCCCTTCGGACCGATCAGCTCGTCGCGGATGAGCGCCTCGACCTCGGCGCGCAGCTGCGTCGGCGACTTCTGCAGGCGCGTCTCAGTCATCGCTGCGGATCATCGCGCGCCAGTTGTACGTGGTGACTCTGGGAGCACGTCACACATCGAAAAGCGTCCCGGCCGACCCGGTCATTGCCGCGGCCTTCGGCTTCTTCTGCTTGCCATGCAGGCCCTGGCGGACCTCTTCGGCATAGCGCTCATGGTTGAGCTCCAGCAGACGGTCGAGCACCTCCTGGCGCGGCACTGGCGCGAACGTGAAGCGCGTCCCGAACTTCGTGTCGTGGAAGTCGTGGTGGAGGTCAAGATCGTTCCACCCGTAGGCGTCGCGCACCGCGTGGTCGAGCGCGACGTGGATCTCGCGGAGGCGGACGATGTCGTCGGAGTGGTCGCCTGGGTCGTGGACGCGGTTGTACGTCTTGGTCAGACCTTCCCGACGGTCAAGCATGAGCGCGGACCGGTGCTCGTTGAGGTGGGCGCCGAGGTGACGGACCGCGAGAGTTAGGTTGGGCTGCGCGAAGGTGTCGAAACAGTCGGAGGGTGTGTAGTTCGGATCCGTCCGCATGGTCGATCCACGTTCAATGGCCCATTCGCGGTGTATCCCACTCGACAGGAGGCCGAAGTGCGCGTCATCGTCGTAGGCGAGCACAACGAGCTTGTGCGCGTATACGTCGCCGGTCGGCACGAACATTGGCTGCACGGTTCGGCTCGTGATCGTGATCGCGATGCAGCGCTCGAGCGATTGGATTGCGTGATACAGCGCGGGCGCTCGCTCGGCAAAGTGCCACCACCAGCGGCGATGTACCTCCCTGTTTAGCCTCGCGCGCACGGGTCGCACTAGCGTCTCGACGCGTGCGAACGGCGCCTCGTACTCGCGTGCGCGTTCCTCCGACCAGTCGCGAAAATCGATTACCCACCGCCCCGGGGAGCCGTCGGGCCGTTGATTGAGGTCGTGACCAATCAGATACCGCCGCACAACGTCAGCGTTCCGCGCATCGGCGCCGAGCATCTCTTGTGCCTCATCAACCGAGAGCACGAATCCCCTGCCGTTCACGTACGAGCCGATAAACGAGCGCCCATGCGTCGCATGCAGACGCTGCGCTCTACCCTCGACCCGACTGCGCATCGTAAGGGCTGACGTAATCCCGCCGACTTTCGCGCGGTCAAGGACGCTGTACCCAGTCCAGGTACCTTGGCGCGCCCAAACCGTCGCCATCTCGAGACTCGCACCGCCGGGCCACGGCTCACTGGCAATGGCACGGTGCGTGATCCAACCGTTGTCGGAGAGCTGGTCGAGGCCAACCTCGCGTGTGTCGCCTTGAGCGACCGTATTCGTAGCGATGAGTCCGAACCCGCCACCCCGCCGCAACAGGAGCGCGGCTCGCAGGTAGAAGTAGGCGACAAGGTCGGCGCTCCCGCGAACGCCGTTGGCGACGCACGTCACCACGTAGTCGCGGTACTTAGTCCCAAGGGCGCCCGTGATCTTCTTCCCACCCTGGAACGGCGGGTTGCCAACGATCGCGTCGAATCCACCAGCTGCGCGCACCTCAGGGAATTCCAGCGCCCAGTGGAACGGGTCGCGGTCGGCCCACTCGACGGCCTCGACCTCGCCGACCGCCGCTCGCCTCTCGACGAGCCAGTCGTCGGCTAGGTTGCGGAGCTGCGTTCG
>C688J35102_120989856_pt1 | contig 14766 bp, 13 predicted proteins | sample HopSoiMetagenom2_FD_35102 | JGI IMG/M metagenome (IMG submission 35102)
CGGGAACGCTCGCGCTCCTCGCCTTCTCGCTCCTCGCCTTCGGCGAGACGATGGGCGACTCGATCCACAACGGGGCGGCGAACCGCGCCTGGGGTATCGCGCGGTGGCCCGCGGCCGTGATCCTCGTCACGTTCGCGATCACCGTCGTGTTTCGCTCGTGCCCGCGGCGGCACCAACCGTCGCTCTCCTGGCTGGCGTTCGGCGCGAGCATCGCCGCGATCGGTTGGGTCGTCGCGACCGCGGGGCTCCGCCTCTTCTTTTCGATGAGCACGTCGTTCGGCGAGACGTACGGCCAACTGGCGGGCATGGTTGCGCTGCTGTTGTGGTCACTGCTGTCATCCATCGCGGTGCTCTACGGCGGCGCGGTCGCCGCCCAGCTCGAGGCGGTGCGTGCCGGCGACGGGGCACCGCGCGACGTCGAGAAGGTCGAGCACTCGGAACCGGAAAGCCGCGATGACGCCGTGCTCTCGGGCATCACTTCGTGACGATTTCCCGCGGTGCCGGTCGCGACGCGAGAAGCCCCGAAGACCTCCGCGACGACGTCGTCGTGGGCTACCGGCGGACCCTCGAAGGGGTGATCGGTGTTCCCGCGACCGAGGGGAACCGCATCGACGTTCTCCGCAACGGCGATGAGATCTTCCCCGCGATGCTCACCGCGATCGAGGAGGCGGACAACACGATCGACCTTCTCACGTTCGTGTACTGGGAAGGCCGCATTGGCCGAGAGTTCGGGCACGCGCTCGCGGCGCGCGCCGAGCACGGCGTTCGGGTTCGCGTGTTGCTCGACGCGTGGGGCGCTCGACCGATCGAGCGAGACCTGATCGAACTGCTGGAACGGGCCGGCGTCTCCGTGCGTTGGTTCCGGCCGCTGCACCGCCTACGCCCGGCGCAGGTCAATCATCGGACGCACCGCAAGGTCATGATCGTCGACGAGGCGATCGCCTTCACCGGAGGCGTCGGCATCGCCGACGAGTGGCTCGGCAACGCGAAGAACGAGCAGCAGTGGCGCGACACGCACTTCCGCGTCCGCGGACCGGCGGTAGACGGATTGCGCTCGGCGTTCCTCGACAATTGGTCCGAGACCGATCCCCTCCTGTACGACGAGTACGTCGACCGCTTTCCCGATCAACCCCAGCCGGGACGATCTGTGGTGCAGTGCGTGCGAGGGGCCTCCGAGACCGGGAACAGCGACATCTACACGTTGTTCCGAACCCTCTTGCAGCTCGCGCGGCACCGCGTCCGGATCGCGACCGCGTACTTCGTGCCCGACGCCGAGATGATCGCCCGACTCACGGCGGCGGCCGAACGCGGCGTCGACGTGGAGGTACTGCTGCCCGGCCCACACGCCGACAAGCGGTTCGTGCAACTCGCCGGCGAGGCAACCTACGCCGCACTGCTCGCCGCGGGCGTGAACGTGTGGAACTACCAGCCCTCGATGTTGCACACGAAGATCATGACGGTCGATGGAATGATCTCGAACGTCGGCTCGGCCAATCTCAACGCGCGATCCACGACGCTCGACGAGGAAATCAACGTCGTCGCGATCGATGCCGACGTCACCACGCTTCTCGACCGGCAGTTCGACGAGGACCTCGATCGCAGCGTGCGGCTGGAACCCGGACGCTGGCAGCATCGGTCGCTCTTTCAGCGCGCGGTCGAGACCGCGGTCAGACCGGTGAAGCGCTCGTTCTGAGATCGCGTTCCCGAGTCGCCGCCCGAACCGCGAGCGCGGCGACGGCCAGGCATGCGAGCCCGAACAGCGCGCCTACGAAGACGTCGGTGGGGTGATGCAGACCGCGGTACGTACGGGCGAACGCGACGTTGGCAACCATGAACGCGGCGAGCAGCCAGCTGCCCACCCGCGCCCACACATTGCGCGTGCAGGTCATGACGATGAGCGCCACCCCGACCCACAGCACCGTCGCCGCCGCGGTGTGGCCGGAAGGGAAGCTCGACGTTGCGGGCGTGTTGTTCAGCCGCACGACGTCGGGGCGGGGCCGGGCCACGACGAACGTCACCGAGAGGAACGCCGTGATCTCGACGACGAGCGCGAGCGTCAGGAAGGCGGCCTGGTGCCACCGGCGGCGCAACGCAAGGAACCCGACCACGAGCGCGGCGACGACGATCACCGGGACCGTGTTGAATCCCTTTGTCGCGACACCGGTGATGCTGTTCCACCGGTCGGTCCGGTGGCGCGCGAGGGACACGTTGACGTGCTCGTCCCAACGGCCGACCGAGCCGTTCAACGGGTGGGTGAGCAACCAGCCGATCCCCAGGAGCACGACGACGATCAAGGCGTAGCCCGCCACTGCGACAATCGCACCGGCCCGGAACGGATGAGGTTCCGCAACCTCGGGCGCGGCAGCCATCTCCGGGCCGTCGATCCGACGTCCCGCCGTAGGTTGCGCCGCAGTTGTCACAATGGAGGTTTGTCCGGTTCGGTGCCGAGGTAAACCTTTTGAATGCGATCGAGGACGCGAACATGGTGATCGCCGTCGTCCTCGCCGCCGGCGCCGCGGGCGCGCTCATCGCAGGCGCGGTCGCGTGGTTCCTGCCGAACTTCGATCCCGCGGCTCCGCACGCCCCCACGGGCGCGATCGAGCACGGGGTCGAGAAGGAAGCCGCCGCGCACCCGCGCGCCGAGTCGTATCTCCGCTCGCGCGTCGACCCGACTCGCCTCACCGGGCTCGCGCTCACGGTCGCCCTCGCCATCCTCGTGCTCGGGTCGGTCGCAATCGGCGCGCTCCTCGTGATGGTGCAACACAACGCCGGCCTCGCGCACTACGACCTCACCGCGGCGCGCTGGGGTGGAACGAACGCGACACCGCGCTCGAGTCAGACGCTGCGCGACATCAGCCAACTCGGCGGAACGAACGGCGTGATCCTGATCGCCTTGGTCACCGCGATCGTGCAGTACCGACGCACGCGCACCGCCGCAGTGTTCGCCTTCCTGACGATCGTCGTCGGGGGTCAGTTCCTCGTCGCGAATCTCATCAAGGAGCTCGTCGGCCGCGACCGGCCCGACGTCCATCAGCTCACCGGGTTCTCCGGCTCGTCGTTCCCTTCCGGGCACGCGACGGCCGCGGCCGCGACGTTCGCGGCGGTCGCGCTGCTCGTCGGGCGCGGGCGCAGCCGGCGCACCAAGGCCCTCCTCGCGGCGGGCGCCGCGTTCGTCGCAGTCGGCATCGCGACCACCCGAGTGCTGCTCGGTGTCCACTGGCTCACCGACGTGCTCGCGGGGCTCGCGGTCGGTTGGGCGTGGTTCGCGATCGCGTCGATCGCGTTCGGCGGCCGCGTGCTCCATTTCGGGCAGCCGGTCGAGGTGGCCAAGGATGCGGCCGAGACGGAGGCCGCGCCCGCGCCCGCGTTCAGCCGACGGTGACGACGAGCGAGCGGCCCGGCTTGCCTTCGCCCAGCTTGCTCACCGCTTGCACCGTGAATTGGTACTTCGCACCCGAGGTGAGGCCGGTGATCACGTCGGTGTAGATGTAGGGATCGTTGTACGGATAGGTGTGCGCGGGCTGCGCGACGCCGTTGCGATACGGCGTGACGAGATAGTGAAGGATCTTGGCGCCACCGTCGCTCGTGGGCACGTCCCAAACGAGCTTCACTTCTCCCACCCCCGGCGTCGCGGAATCGATCACCGGCGCGAACGGCGGTACGGATTTGAGCGTCGTCTTCGGGTGGAGCGGCAACAACTTCGGCGGCCGCGGCTTCTGCGTGAAGTCGAAGTCCTTCGTCAGGTCCCCGAGCGTCGGCACGTTCTCGCGCACCGTCGGGCGGCGGTCGGGCCGGCCGTCGGTCTTCGGATCGAGGCGACGTCCCGACAAGAAGTCGTCCTCGACGAACCGCAGGTACGCGTCGAACGTCAACGTCTGGTGGTCGACCACACCCTTGCGCGCGTACGGGCTGACGATGAACGAAGGCACGCGCAATCCGTAGCCGTTGATGTCGATCTTCGGCGGGCGCACGTGATCGTAGAAGCCACCCCAGTCGTCCCACGCGACGAAGATCGCGGTCGAGTTCCAGTCGGGCCCACGCATCGCCGCGTTGATCAGACTCGTCACGTACGACTGACCGGACGAGATGGCCGCGGCGGGATGCTCGCTCACGTCCTGGGACGGCGTGATCCACGACACCGCGGGCAGGTTCCCCGACTTCGCCGCCGCGTAATAGCTGGTGACGTCCTTGATGTTCTTGACCTGCTTGTTCTTGCGGACGGTGTCGAAGTACGGCAACGGGTTCCAGTAGCCGAGCGTCTGGTACCGGAGCGGGCGGGGCGCGCACGAGATCTCGGGACCAGTGTTGCAATCGGGCTCCGCGCCGGCGACCACGTAGTACGCCCACGACACACCGAACTTGTGCAGCAGGTATGTGATGTCGGTCCACGCGTAGATCGGTGAGTTCTCGTCGACCTTCACCTTCAGCGGGTTGCCGATGAGCGGCGGCACCGGCGACGGCCCGTTGATGTCGCTGACGCACGACATCGCCTTGTGGTTCGCGCACTTCGCGCTCCACGCCGACACCATGAAGAGATGTTCCGGGAGGCTCCAGGAGCGAGCGGGCGCGAACATGCGGTCGTGCAGGACGTAGTCCTTCGCGTACGACCAGTAATTCGGAATGTCGCTCGCGGTGTGGCGAGCCATCGCACGCCGCCCATTGTTGCCGTAGAAGCCCGTTTCGGCCGACGCCACGAAGCCGTTCATCTTGCCGTGGTTGCGTGAGCGCTCGTCGGCCTTCGCGCTGTGGGGAAGATCGTTCTCGACGTCGCTGTGCGTCACGTACGACTTCACGCAACCGCCGTTCGCGGGATCAGGATTGCAGTTCTTCTTGGGAATGCCGTCCGCGCCGGGGAAGGTGCCGAAGTACTCGTCGAACGAGCGGTTCTCCTGCATGATGATGATCACGTGCTTGATCTTGTGAATCCCGGTCGGGGCCGCGCCCGCGTCCGGCGTCGAGAGCGGGCCGAGCGCACCGAGCGCGACCGCGGCGACGGCAACCATCACCGCCACGACCGCCGACCCGCGCCGCGGCTTCTTGGCAACGTTCACGTGCGTCCCCCGCTCCGGTACCGGGCGAAAAGGGTCGCATACCGACCGGCCTTCCACAAGGAACCTCCGGGTACCGGCGCCGGTACTACGCCATCGGCAGCGGTACGTCGTCCGCGCGCAGCAGCGCGTCAGTGCCGCCGTCACAGAAGATCACCGATCCGCAGAAGAACCGCGCGTCGGGTCCGAGCAGGAATTGCACGAACGCGGCGAGCTCGTCGGGACGGCCCGTGCGACCCACGGGCACGGGGAACGCGTCGATGAACCGGCCGATCTTCTCGTCGTCGCGCGTGGCCTGCAGCATGTTCGTCTCGATCGCGCCGGGCGCCACTGCGTTCAACGTGATGCCCGCGCCCGCCCAATCCGCGGTCGGTGCGTTGCGGCGGACCCAGCGGGCGATCGCGATCTTGGTCGCGGGATACGTCGCGAGCGAGCCGGCCGCATCCGCGGCACCGCGCGCGGCAGCCTCGTCGCCGTCGAGGCAGCGCGCAACGAGGTCCATCGGGATGCCCGGCTGGCACGTGGTGGAGTTCGAGCTGATCGCGACGGCGGCGGGGCGCTCCCCGTTCGCGAGCAGCGGGCGCAGCCCCGCGAGCAACGCGATGCTGCCGAAGTAGTTGACCGACACGAGCAGGCTGCCGTCGACTCCGGTGAGCCCCGCGACGCCGGCCCAAGTGACGAGCCCGTCGATCGCGCCGCCGGCCTGCGCTTCCACGGCCGCGATCGCCTCCGCGCGCCCGGCGGCCGTACCGAGGTCGGCGATGATCTCGGCGTTGCGTACGTCGACACCGATGACGCGCGCGCCGTCGGCCTCGAGGCGCGCCTTCGTGGCGGCCCCCATGCCCGATGCCGAACCGGTGACGACGATCGTTCGTTGTGTGTCCATCGCGCGCACGCTAGTTACGCACGCGCGCGCGTTGCGGCTACGGAACGAGCGCGGCCTTGCCGACGACTCTCCGCTGCTGCTGATCTTCGAGCGCACGGGCCGCCTGCTCGAACGGGTACGTCACCGGCTCGACCGGATCGAGCTCGCCGTTCGCGATCAACGCCGTCACCTCGGCGACCAGCGCCTGGTTCGCGGCGTGGTTCCGCGCGACCCAGCCGCCCCAATCGACACCCGTGACGCGCCGGTTCCGCAGAAGCACGTGGTTGGCAGGCAGCTGCGGGATCGTGCCCGATGCGAACCCGATCACGAGGAACTGGCCGTCGTCGCGCAGGCTGCGGAGGCACTCCTCCCCCACCTTGCCGCCTACCGGGTCGTACACCGCGTCCACACCGTCGCCGCTGATCGCGCGCGCTCGCGCCTTCACGTCTTCGGTGGACGAGTCGATCACCGCGACCGCCCCCCGGCTCGTCGCGACGGCGCGCTTGTCGGCCGACGATGCGGCCGCGATCACCTGAAGCCCGAGCGCGCGACCCACGTCGACCGCCGCGAGCCCGACACCGCCACCCGCGCCGAGCACGAGCAGCCACTGACCCGCTTGCAGTCGCGCGCGGTGCTTCAGCGCGAAGTAGGCGGTCATGTAGCTCTGCATGAACGTCGCGGCCTGCCCGTCGGTGAGCGCGGCCGGCACGATCCACACGCGGTCGGCGGGCGCGACCATCTCCGTTGCGAACCCGCCGAGCCCGCTCGAGATGAGCACGCGGTCGCCGAGCGCGGGGGACGTGACGCCCTCGGCAACTTCGATCACGACACCGACCGACTCACCACCCGCCACGAACGGCAGGGGCGGTTTGATCTGGTACTGACCCTGCACGAGCAACGCGTCGACGAAGTTCACTCCCGCCGCGCTCACGCGCACGCGCACCTGACCGGGCAAGAGATCGGGCGCGGGCCGCTCTTCGATCACGAGCTGATCCAGCGGGGCAAACGACCGGCACACGACCTCGCGCATCCCGAGAAGCTACCGAGCAAACACCCGAGCTAGACGATGCGCTGCGTCCAGACCAGCGCGGCGCCCGCGGTGAGGATGAGCAGCACGAGACCGAGGCCGGTGAACCACGCCGTCATGTCGCGGTGCACGAGGTCGTACCCGACGCTCTTGCGGATCTGGTCGTACACCGAGTTGAGCTGGCTCGCGCTCACCGCGGTGAACGACTTGCCACCGCTGCCCGACGCGATCTGCTCCATGGTCTGCGGGTCGGCGGGCACCGACACGTCCTCGCCCTGGATCCGGATCGTGCCGTTCGGCGTGCCGAACGCGATCGAGTCGATCGGCACACTGGCCTGCTTCGCGGCGGACGTCGCTTCCTGCACCGTCTGCGCGGGCGGCTGGCCGTTGCGTCCGATCGTCGGCGCGCCGTCGCTCATCACGACGACCGCCGCGGGGGCGGGCTTGCCGTCGGCACCCTTCGGGAGCGCGGCAATCGCGGCGAGCGACTGGTAGATCGCGTCGCCGGTTGCCGTGCCCCCGCCCACCTGGAGGCTGTTGATCGCGGTCAGCACCGCTTGGTGGTCCGACGTCGGCGACGTGACGACCGTCGCGCTGGAGTTGAAGGAGAGGAGACCGACCTTCAGACCGTGGGGCAGCTTTTCCACGAAACGCCGGGCCGCGGCCTCGGCGGCGGCGAGGCGGCTCGGCGTCACGTCGGTGGCCGCCATCGAACCGGACGTGTCGATCGCGAGCATGATCGTGCCGCGCTCGCGCGGCACGCGCACACCGCGCGTCGGTCCCGCGAGCCCGACGACCAGCGCGAGCACCGCGAAGAGCATGAGCGCGGCGGAGATGTGCCGCTGCCAACCCGGGCGCCGCGGCGCAACCGACGCGAGCAGGTCGACGCTCGTGAAGCGCAGCGCGTACTTGCGGCGCGAGCGCTGCACGAGGATGTACGCGCCGAGCAGGAACAGTGGCACCACGATGAGCAACAGGCGCGCCGGTGAGGAGAAGCTCATGACATCCTTTGCGATTGAACGGCCCGGAGGCCGGGGCGGACGGCGCGCCGGGCGGCGCGACGCCCGGCGACGAACTTGACGATGTCGATCAACCAGGCGCGATCAGTGTCGAGCACGAGGTGCTCGGCGCTCGCGGCGCGCAGCTTGGCCGCGATGGATTCCTGGCGTTCTCGAGCCGCAGTCTCGTAACGGTTCCGCAGGCGGGGCGAGTTCGTCTGCACGTGCAGGAGACGGCCGGTCTCGGTATCGACGAACGACGCCATACCGACCGCGGGCAGCGACAGCTCGCGCCGGTCGACGGGTTGCACCGCGACGACGTGATGGTTGACCGCGAGCCGCCGCAGAGGCGTCGCCCAGTCGTCGGCGTCCAGGAAATCGGAGATCACGACGATCTGGCCGCGGTGCGGGCGGGTGCGCTCGAGCGCGAGCAACGCGTTGGTGACATTCACACCCTCCGCCGGAGCGTCGTCGGCGCGGACCGCGTCGTACACCCGGGAAAGCGACGCGAGCAGCTCGGGACGCGTCGCGGTCGGCCCGAAACGGGAGATGCGATCGCCACCCGCCACGAGGAAGCCGAAGCGGTTGCCGTTGCGCGCGGTGAGGAAGCCGAACGCGGCCGCGGCCGCGAACCCGAGGTCACGCTTCTCGCACTGCGCAGTGCCGAAGCGCATGCTCGGCGAGCAGTCCATCACGACCCACGAGTTGAGCTCGCGGTCGGCCTCGGTCGTGCGCACCTGCGGCGAGAGTGAACGGGCGGTGAGATTCCAGTCGATGCGCCGCGCGTCGTCACCCACGGCGTAGGTGCGCGTGCCGGCGGGGTCGGTGCCGGGGCCCGAACGCAGACCGGTGAACTCGCCGCGCAGCATGCCGTCGAGCCGGATGGTGATCATCAGCTCGAGCCGGCGCAGCTCCGCCGCTTTCGTCGCGACCGGAGCCAGCGGCTCCGGTTCGAGCTGACTCATGCGCCGGTGGCCTCGAAGCTCGGGCGGCCGTCTTCCTCGCGCGGCGAGACGTTGGGCGCCTGCACGGTTCCGAGGATCTGGTGCACGACGCTGTCGGCGGTCACACCTTCGGCGAGCGCGTCGTACGACAGCACGAGCCGGTGGCGCAGGATCTCCGGCGCGACGTCGAACACGTCCTGGGCGGTGAGGAAGCGGCGGCCGCGCAACACGGCGAGGGCGCGTCCCGCCGCGATCATCCCGAGCGTGGCGCGCGGGCTTGCGCCCAGCGTCACGAACGGCGCGACCTGGGGCAGGCCCCACGCCATCGGGTCGCGCGTCGTCATCACGAGGCGGACCGCGTAGTCGAGCACCGCGTGGTGCACGAACACGTTGTCGGCGACGCCTTGCAGCGCGAGCAATTGGTCGACGGTGAGGACGGCCGCGGCTTCGGGCGCGGACACACCCATGCGGCGCGCGATCTCGGTCTCCTCGATGTACGACGGCTGATCCACGATGATCTGCATGAGGAAGCGGTCGCGCTGGGCCTCGGGCAGCGCGTACACGCCCTCGGACTCGATCGGGTTCTGCGTGGCGAGCACGAGGAACGGCTTCGGCAGCGGCTCGGTGTGACCGCCGATCGAGACCTGGCGCTCGGCCATCACCTCGAGGAGCGCCGACTGCACCTTGGCCGGCGCGCGGTTGATCTCGTCCGCGAGCACGAGGTTCGCGAACACCGGGCCCCACTCGATGTCGAACTCTTCACGCGACGGCCGCCAGATGCGCGTGCCCACGATGTCGGCCGGCACGAGGTCGGGCGTGAACTGGATCCGCGCGAACGACCCGCCGATCACCTTCGCCAGCGTCGAGACGGTGAGCGTCTTCGCCAGACCGGGAACGCCCTCGATCAGGCAGTGGCCGCGGGCGAGCAGGCACACCATCGCCCGTTCGACCATCCGGTCCTGACCGACGATGACCCGTTTCACCTGGAACAACGCGTCCTCCAGCAACGCGGCGTGCCGTTCGGAGTCCTGGTACTGAGCGCCCTCGGCGGAAGTCATCGATGCGTCGTCCTGTCTGTGAGGGTGAGGCGGATCGCCCGCAAGTCGAGCGAATGTCCGAGATCTTCGCAACGCCGCCTGGGAATCCCTTGCGGACCCACGGCGAATGATCTGTGGATCGGCTCGGGGCGCCGCGGCCCGCACCCGGAATATCCGGGGCGCGGGCGGGTTGCAGCAGCCTCGTGACCGCGCCCCGGATCGTGTCGGTGAATGTCGGGCTCCCACGCACCGTCAGCTGGGGCGGGCGGCCCGTGACGAGCGCGATCTGGAAGGAGCCCGTCGCCGGCCGTGTTCCGGTCGCGGGCGTGAACCTCGCGGGCGACGACCAGGCCGACCGGCGAGTGCACGGCGGCCCCGACAAAGCCGTGTACGCGTACTCGGTCGAGGACTACGGGTGGTGGGCAGACGAGCTCGGCGCGGAGCTGCCCTTCGCGACGTTCGGCGAGAACCTCACGACCGAAGGTATCGACCTCGGCGCGTGTGTGATCGGGACGCGCTGGCACGTGGGAACGACGACGCTCGAGATCGCGCAGCCGCGCCAACCGTGCTTCAAGCTCGGCATGCGCATGGGCGACGCGCAGTTCGTCGACCGCTTCGACGACGCGCGCCGGCCGGGCGCGTACCTGCGCATCCTCAGCGCCGGCGACGTCGGTGCCGGCGACGAGGTCAGCGTCGGGAACGCGCCCGCGCACGGCTTCACCGTCGCCGACCTCAACGACGTCGCCCAGCGCGGCGCATCCGCCGACGATCTCCGCCGGCTCGCGGCGAACGACGATGTCCCGGAGGGTTGGCGCGACTGGGCCGGCCGCCAACTGCAACGGCACCACCCGCACTGACCCGCCGGTCCGTTACCGTGCCGCCCCGTGTCACGCTTCACGGATCGGGTCGCCCTCGTCACGGGCGCGGGGGGCGGCATCGGCCGCGCGACCGCGCAACGGTTCGCGGCGGAAGGCGCGCGCGTGGTGTGCGCCGACATCGACGAGGGCGCGGCGGGCGAAACGGCGCGGGTCATCACCGCCGCCGGTAACCAGGCCGAAGCCATGCGCTGCGACGTGACCGATCCCGCGTCGGCCACGGACGCCGTCGCGCGGGCCGTCGACGCGTTCGGCAGGCTGCACGTGCTCGCGAACGTCGCGGGTGTGGGCGCAATGGCGTCGACGCGCACGCTCGCGCTCGCAGACTGGAACCGCACGATCGCTGTGAACCTCACGGGCACGTTCCTCGTGTGCCAGGCCGCGCTCGACCCGCTCCTCGCGAGCGGCGACGGTGTGATCGTCAACATGGCATCGCTCGCCGGCTTGCGCGCCACGCCCTACAACGCCGCGTACTGCGCGTCGAAGGGCGGCGTCGTGATGCTCACCAAGTCCCTCGCGGTCGAGTTCGGCCGGCAGGGCCTGCGCGCCAACTGCATCTGCCCGAGCAGCGTCGACACCGAGTTCCTCGACGCGATGACGATCCCCGACGACGCCGACTTCTCGTTGCTGACGCGGCTCGGCTCCGTGATCCCGCGCAAGTCGACGCCGGAGGAGATCGCTGGCGTCATCGCGTTCCTCGCGTCCCAAGAAGCGGCGATGATCACAGGTGCGGCGTACGTGGTCGACGGCGGCGCGACGGCCTAGAGCCCCATCAACACGTTCTTGCGGCGGAGGAACTCCTCGATGCCCGCGCGGCCGCCTTCGCGGCCGAAGCCGCTCTGCTTGTGGCCGCCGAACGGAGCGGTCGGCGAGAGGAACGGATACGCGTTCACCGTGACCGCGCCCACTTCCAGGCGGCGGGCCATGCGGTGCGCGCGTGCGGCGTCCCGCGTGTACACGTAGGCAGCGAGGCCGTACTCGCTCGCGTTCGCGCGGGCGACGACGTCGTCCTCGTCATGGAAACGCATGATCGACAGCACGGGGCCGAAGACCTCGTTCGTGGCGAGATCGCTCGCGTCGTCGACCTCGCCGAACACGGTGGGTGCGATGAAGTAACCGTTGGCGTGCGCGCCTTCGAGACGGTGACCGCCGGTGAGCAGCGTACCCGCGCCCTCGGTTCGGGCCCGCTCGATGACGCCGAGCACGCGCTCGCACGCGGCCTGCGTGACCACCGGGCCCATGAGCGTGGCCGGGTCGAGCGGATCACCGATCGTCACCGATTGCACGAGAGCGACGACGCGCTCCACGACTTCGGCGTACACGTCGTCGTGCACGAAGAGCCGCGTCGGGAGCGCGCAGCCCTGGCCGCTGAGCGCGACGGCACCGAGCACGCCCGCGACGGCACACGCGAGGTCGAGATCCGCGTCCGGGAAGATGATGTTGGCCGACTTGCCGCCGAGCTCGAACGTGAGGGGCGTCATCGCGTCCGCGGCGGCAACCATCACGCGGCGCGCGGTTGCGACGCCGCCCGTGAAGGTGATCTTGTCGACACCCGGGTGGCGCACGAGCGCGTCGCCCGTTACCGCGCCGCCGGGAATGACGTTCAGCACACCGGGCGGAAGGCCGGCTTCGAGCGCGAGCTCCGCGTAGCGCAGGGCACCGAACGGCGCGATCTCGGGCGGCTTGCACACGACGGTGTTCCCCGCCGCGAGCGCGGGCGCGACCTTGTGGCCCATGCCCATCATCGGCCCGTTCCACGGCACGATCGCCGCGATCACGCCGTACGGCTCGGGCAGCACGTAGTCGAAGTGGTTCGCCGCATACACCGGAACGACCTGGCCTTCGAGCTTGTCGACCCACCCCGCGTAGTAGCGGGTCCACGAAGCCGCGTACGCACCCGAGTCGAGGACGCTCACCGGCGTGCCGTTGTCGAGCGCGTTGATCGCGGCGGCTTCGGCGCGGTCACGTTCGAGGAGGTCCGCGAGACGCAGCAGCACCGCCACGCGTTCGGGAATCGGGCGCGCCTGCCACTCCGGCCGCGCGGCGCGAGCCGCCGTGACTGCCGCGTCGACCTCGGCCCCGCCGGCCAGCACGACTTCGGCGTGCAACTCGCCCGTCGCCGGATTGTGGTGTGCGTACGTGCCGCCGCTCGCGGTCGTGATCCGGTCGGCGCCGATCAAGAGCCCCCGCGCCGCGATCGACTGCACGAGCGCGGTGGCGGCATCGAGGGTCATCGTCATGCTCCGCACCTTCCCGGGCGCCGGTCCGCCGTTGGTACCGTGACGGTCGCATGCCGGAGCCCGAGCCGTCGACTCGCGAGAAGCTGATCGACGCGGCCGCCCGGCTGTTCGCCGAACGCGGCATCGAGGCGGTGTCGCTCGCGGAGATCGTGCGCGTGTCGGGCCAGCGCAACACGTCGGCGGTGCAGTACCACTTCGGCGGCCGCGACGACCTGTTGCTCGCGATCCTCGAGCAGTACGTGCCCGTCATCCGCGACCGCCGGCTCGAGCTGCTTGCGATCGCGGAGGCCGACGGTGCCGACCCGCGCCTCGCGGCGGAAGCGATCGTGCGGCCCGTGACCGAGCTCGCGCAGCGCGGCTGGCGCGAACGCGCGTACCTGCAGATCGGCTCCGAGCTCACGGCCTCCCTCGACCGGGCGCCGCGCGCGGTGAACGACGTGCTGCGCCAGACCGCCGGTTACGAGGCGATGGCGTTGCTCGCGAAACGCTGCCCGCCGCTGTCCGACGAGATCTGGACCGAGCGCAGCCGTCTCATGTACCCGTTCATCGGCCGGGCCGCGGCCGACCGCGCCCGCAGCCTCGACCGGCACGGCACGCACGCGGTGCTTCCCGATGATCGCTTCGTCGACAACCTCGTCGACATGCTGCTCGGCGCGATGACCGCGCCCGCGAGCGGCCTGCAAGCCGCTAGTCCTCGAACGGGGCGTGCGAGAGGTTCGTGAGCCGTTCCGGCGCCCCGTCGGTGACGAGGATGGTGTCGGCGCCGAAGTAGCCGCCGGTGCCGGGCTCGCGGACGTATCCCTGCACGACGAGCACCATCCCCGCCGCGAGCGGACGGTCGGCGTGCACCGGACGCTCGTCTACGACGGGCGGTTCCACCCCGAGGCCGATGCCGTACGCGACCGGTACCGGCGGCGCGATCTCACCCGACGCGGTCCACGCGTCGAGCACCGCGCTCGGGCGCGCGCCGGGAACGCACGCGGCGATCGCGGCGTCGTGCGCCGTGATGAACCGGCGCGCGAGCGCGCGTTGCGCGCCGGACACACCGCCCGCGGGCCCGAAGCACGGACGCGTGCGGCCGGCCACGCCTTCGTACCCGGCGTAGTGCACGCTGCCCATCATCGTGACGAGCTCACCGGCGCCCACGGGGCGCGCGGTCGGGATCCGGCGGTAGGGCGCGTCTCCTTCGCGCGGCGTCGCGCAGAACGCGCCTTCGTAGGTCGGGTGGTTGATGCCGTACGCGCACACCGCGTGCTGGAACGCACCCTTGAGCTCGAGCTCGCTCGTTCCCGGGCGCAGCTCGTGCGCGACCGCGGTGAGCGCGCCTTCGGCCATCGCGATCGCGGTCCGCAGGCATTCGATCTCGGCCGGCAGCTTCACCGCGCGCAGGTGGGCCATGAGCGCTTCACCGTCGATGAGCTCGGCGTCGGGCACGAGCATCGCGAGCAGCTTCCCGAGCCCGGGCTGCATCCCGTCGACCGCGATGCGGTCCGCGCCGGCGAGACCGGGGATGTCGCGGATGGCGTTGACCGTGCGCGACGCGTTCCACGTGAGCGCGTTGAGGTTTTCGTGCGGGATGTCGGCGGGGATGCCGTCGTCCCACGTGGCCGCGAGGAGATGGATGCCCTGCGTCGACCGCACGAACGTGCACATCGGCGCCCACGGCGTGATCACCGCGCGCCACAACGGCCGGTGCCCGACGACGTAGCGGGCGTTGCCCTGGCGCGTGCAC
>C688J35102_120989855_pt1 | contig 14762 bp, 12 predicted proteins | sample HopSoiMetagenom2_FD_35102 | JGI IMG/M metagenome (IMG submission 35102)
ACAGTCGGGACCGTGACGCTCGCGGGCCGCTATCGTCGCTTCGGTGCCGATGCGCGTTCGCGAGGACCCCGCGCCGCGGCCCGCCGTCGTCCCGGGGGGTGAGCGGCCGGCCGCCACCCTTGGGGATCGCACGTCCCGGCGGCGCTCCGGGTGGGTACCGGCGATCGCCGGGCGGCCCATCGAGTGGGCGCTCGACCACCCGCTTCTCGCGTCGTTCGCGGTCGCGATTGCGTTTCGCGTGGCGTTCGCGGTCGCGATCACGGTGTTCCGAGGGGGCACGCTGTTCCTCGACGACCAGTCCTACTCGGAGCTCGCCAAGGCTGTTGCGGCCCACGGACTCGGGCCGCTCGACTACAACACGCACGTCCTGTTCCGCCAAACCGGCGGGCTGTTGGGTCCCGTGAGCCTGCTTTACCGCGTGTTCGGACCCGTCGAGCTCGCGGGGCAGCTCTACGTCGCGCTGGTCGGCGCGCTGCTCGCGCCGCTCGTCGCGCGCCTCGTGCTCGAGGTCGCGAGCCGGCCATGGGCGCTGGCGGCCGGGCTGACGGTTGCCGTCCTGCCCTCGCAGATCCTCTGGTCCTCGCTCATCCTCAAGGATGCGCTCGTCTGGACTGTGCTCGCCGCTGTGGCCGTCGCCGTCGCGATCGCCGCGCGCAGCACGGGGCGCCGCCTCGCCGTGCTCGGGCTCGTCATCGCGGCGGGGGTCGTCGCGCTCGGGTACCTGCGCCTGTACACCGTCGAGATTGCGCTCATCGCACTCGTGCTGGCGTCGCTATTCAGCGATCGCCAGGGCCGCGCGCTTCGCGTGGCCGGCGCGATCGTGCTTCTCCTGTGCGTGCCCGTGCGGTTCGACATCGGCGTCGGAGGCGAGTGGCTCGTGCGCCACGGCCGGCCTCCGGGCGAGCAGCGCGCGCTCAACGCCACGGGCAACACGAAGGTGGCCGCGGCCGCGGCCGCCGCGCCGGCCGAGAACGGCGTGAATGGAGAGGTCCGCTACCTCCCGCAGGGCATGACCGTCGTCGCGCTCCGGCCGTGGCCGTGGGAGGCGGCGTCGTCCGGGGACAGCACCGGCCTGTGGCTGGCGCGACTCGAGACCGTCGTCTGGTATCCGCTCGTGGCCCTCGCGCTCGTCGGGCTCACGACGGTGTGGCGCCGGCGCCGCGCCCTCGCGTTCCCGTTCTTCGCCGCGGGCGGCGCGCTCATCGTGTACGCGCTGTCCGAGGGGAACCTCGGTACGGCCTACCGGCATCGCGGCGAGCTCGTGTGGGTGGTGGTCGTGTTCGGCGTGCTCGGCGTGCAGCGGCTCGTCGAATGGCGCACGGGCCGCCGCGCCGCCGTCCCCTAGCATGGGTCGCGTGCCGCACGCCCGGCCCGACACCTCCGCCGTTCGCCCGACCGCTTCGGGGCGCTAGCCGTGTGCGGGATCGCGGGCTGGGCGGGCGACGTCGCCGCCGACGAGACGGTGCTGCGCCGGATGTGCGGTGCGCTGACCCACCGCGGCCCGGACGACGAGGGCTACCTGGTCCGGCCGGGGCGCGTCGGCCTCGGGTTCCGCCGTCTGTCGATCATCGACCTCGCGACGGGCAACCAGCCGCTGTGGGACGAGCGCCGGACCGTGGCGGTCACGTGCAACGGCGAGATCTACAACTTCCAGGAGCTGCGCCGCGGGCTCGAGCAGCGGGGGCACTCCTTCCGCACCGGCTCGGACGTTGAGACGATCGCGCACCTGTACGAGGAACGCGCGGACGCGTGCCTCGAGGCGCTGCGCGGCATGTTCGGCATCGCGCTGTGGGACGACGAGCGCGACCGTCTCGTCCTCGCTCGCGACCGGCTCGGCGTCAAGCCGCTGTACTGGGCGCGCGTGGACGGCGGGATCCTCTACGCCAGCGAGCCACGCGCGATCCTCGCGAGCGGGCTGCTCCCGGCCCGCCCCGATCCGGAGGCGATCGGCGAGTACCTGACGCTCCAGTACGTGCCGCCGCCACGCTCGGGGTTCCTCGGCATCTCGAAGCTCGCGCCGGGCGAGATGCTGGTGTTCGAGGACGGCGAGCCGCGCGTGCGGCGCTGGTGGGCGCTCGACCACGCGGCCAAGGCCGAGACCGCCGGTGCCGAGGACGCGCTCGACCGCCTCGACGAGCTGGTCGCCGAGGCCACCCGCCTGCGCATGATCGCCGACGTCCCGGTCGGCGCGTTCCTGTCGGGCGGGATCGACTCGAGCCTCGTCGTGAGCTACATGGCGGAGCAGTCGAGCAGCGTCCACACGTTCTCGATCGACTTCCCGCACGCGCGCTACAGCGAGGGCGCCCACGCCAAGGAGGTCGCCCGCGTCTACGGCACCCAGCACGAGGAGTACCTCGTCGACCCGGAGATCGTGCCGACGATCGCGGAGGCCGTCGACCACGCCGGCGAGCCGTTCGCGGACTCGAGCGCGATCCCGACGTACGTCCTGTCCGAGGTGACGCGCCGCAACGTCACCGTCGCGCTCTCCGGCGACGGCGGCGACGAGGCGTTCGCTGGCTACACACGCCACCGCATCGCGAGCGCCGCCGACCGCCTCGGGCCGGTGACGATGGCCGGCCGGCCGCTGGCGCGCGCGATCGAGGCGAGCGGCCTGAACGGGCGCATGACGCGGGTCGCGCGCGGGCTCGCCGCCGTGTCGCGCACGTCGCACGAGCGCTACGCGACGATGATGAGCCACTTCGACCCGTCCGGGCTCGAGCGCCTCTGCCGGCCCGACTTCCTCGTCGAGGCCGGCGGCCCGCGCGTCGCCTGGGACGGCGTCCTTGCGCTGCCCTCGGTCCGCGGCGTCGACCGCTACCTCGCGCTCGACACGGCCACGTACCTGCCCGGCGACCTCCTGTTGAAGGTGGATCGCATGTCGATGGCGCACTCGCTCGAGGTGCGCTCGCCGCTGCTCGACCACCGTGTCCACGAGTTCGCCGCGTCGCTCCCCGGCGACCTGAAGCTGCGCGGGCGCACGACGAAGTGGCTGCTCAAGCAGCTCGCGGCGCGCCGCGGGCTGCCCGACCACCTCGTGCACCGGCGCAAGCAGGGCTTCGGCATCCCCATCGGCGAGTGGTTCCGCGGCGAGCTGCGCCCCTGGATCGACGGCGTGCTCCGCGACCCCGCTACCCGGGCGCGCGGCTACTTCGACGGCGCCGAGGTCGACCGCCTCCTCGACGACCACATCGCGCGGCGCGCCGAGCACACGAACCGGCTGTGGAACCTGGCGATGCTGGAGCTGTGGCACCGCCGGTGGATCGACGATGCATGACGGCGCCGCGCTCCCACACGTGCTGTTCTGCATCGGCGGCCTCGGGCCGGGCGGCAGCGAGATGCAGCTCGTGAGCGTCGTCGAGCGCCTCCACGGCACGCGCCTGCGCGCGAGTGTCGTCACCCTGAGTCCCACGGCGGACCCGGCGCTCGTCGGCCGGCTCGAGCAGGCGGGCGCCGAGCTGCGGCCGATGCGCGCCGCGGACGGATCGCGCCTAGGCGGGCTCGTGGCGGCCGCTGCGCGGATGAACGCGTTCGTCGTCCGCCGGCGCCCGGATGCGATCTACGCGTGGCTCGAGGAGGCGGCGCTCTTCTCCGCGCTGCCGGCGAAGGCGCTGCGCGTGCCGTTCGTCGTCGCCCGGCGCAACATCTACGGCGCGTACGCCGGCCGGCGCCCGGCGATCGTGCGCGCGATTCACCTCGCCGAGCGCCAGGCCCGGATCGTGACGGTGAACTCGCGCGCCGTCCGCGACGTGACCATCGCCCGCGGCGTGCCGGCGGCGCGCGTGCGCCTCATCGAGAACGGCCATCGCGTCGACGTGGCGCCGGTCCCACCGCCCGACGGCGAGGTCGTGATCGGGTACGTCGCCGGCTTCCGCGCCGAGAAGGGCCACGTCCGGCTGCTCGACGCGCTCGAGCGCGTGCGCACCGACGTGCCGTGGCGCGTCGACCTCGCCGGCGACGGCGCGCTGCGGCCGGCGATCGAGGCCGACGCGGCGCGGCGCGGTCTCGACGGGCGGCTGCGCTTCCTCGGCGGGATCGAGGACACGACCGCGTTCTGGGCCGAGCGCCACATCGCCGCCCTGCTCTCCGACCACGAGGGCTCGCCGAACGCGCTCATCGAGGCCGCGCTCGCCGAACGGCCGATCGTCGCGACCGCGGTCGGCGGCGTGCCCGACGTCGTGGGCGACGACGGCGGCCGGCTGGTGCCGGCCGACGACCCGGCTGCGATCGCGGCCGCCCTGACGGCGATGATCGAGTCCGCGCCCGAGCGTGCGGCGGCAGGAGCTGCCGCACGGTCGCGTGCGATCGAGCGGTTCTCGATCGAGCGGTGCGCGGACGGGCACTGGATGGCACTCGCGGAGGCGCTCCCACACGAACGTGCGTGAGATCAGAGGGCGATCTCGTAAGAGTCATAGATGATCGATCGACCGCCGAAGCTCTCCTTGTTGCGCATGAGCCCGACGTTGAGGTAGCGACCGTCCTGTTCTGTCGAGATGCCGAAGTCGAACCACCGCTTCGCGGCATACTCGCGGTCCAGCAGGTGATCGACGACGATATCCAGCGCCCCGCATTCGCGCCCCTCGTCCGCGGCGCCCATGTACTGCGCGTGGGCGACGTACGGCGTCTCGTACACGATGACGCCGGCCAGGAGCCGACCCTCCCGGCGCGCGACGAAGAGCTTGATGTTGTCGGGAAAGCGTTGCGCGAGGAGGGTCATCTCCTCGGCCGTGTGGACTGGCGCTACGCCGTGCCGGCTCTCGAGTACCTGCTTCTCGAGCGCAATGAACTCCGCAAATGCGTCATCGCGGCCGATTTCTAGACCCGCGTCCCGGGCGCGTTTCACGCTGTGCTTGCGCCCCTTCCCGTACGGCAAGCGCTCCGTCATCGCGATAGCCGCAGCGACGTCGCGGCGGACCAGGCGCGCGCCGACCCGAAATAGCGCGTAGAGATCCTCCTCGGCCGGAACGGCGCTGTAGATGTGCGGAACAGCCTTGTAGACCCACCGTGATACGCCGCGGGCGCGGAGGTGTTCCGAGACGGCGTCGAAGAGTGCCAGCATTCGGTCCGCCGTCATCTTCGTGTCGCTGATGACGCCCCCGAACGTAAGGCCGCCGTGGCTCACAAGCGTGTCGTCGGTGACGTTTCCCGGCATGACCGCAGCGACACGGGCGCCGTCGACCACGATCAGCGATCCGTCGCGAAACCGGTCGGCGTGATAGTCCATGTAGTCCCGCAAGAAGAGGAAATGCGATGTGCGCGAACGCCTCACGCACTCGTCCCACGCGACCTTTGCGTCACCTGTATACGCCTCAACCTTGTATTGGTGAGGCGCGCCTCGCGTCATCCTTCAACGCCAAACGTCACGAACGAGTCACCGCCGGTAGGTCGCGCCGGGTTACCGACATACACGCCTCGCGCCTCGGTGTTCTTGACCACGACTGCGCCGGCGCCGATCACGCAGTCTTCCCCGACCTCGAGGTTGTCCCCTACGCAAGAGTTCACGCCGAGGAAGCAACTCGCACCGATCCTGCAGTACCCGGATATGACGACGTGTGAGGATACGAAGCAGTGATCTTCGATCACGGTCCGGTGACCGACGTGGTTGCCACTCCACAGCACGACGTTGTCCCCGACCTTTACATGGTGCTGCAGGACGTTGTCCTCGAAGATCATGCAGTTGTCTCCGACCGTCACGTTTCGCCAGACGAACGCTCGCGAGCTGACATACGAGGCGCACTGGTAACCGACTGACTTGACGTGTCGGTAGAGACGGGTCCGGACGCGGTTGAGTTGCTGCGAGGAGATCGCGACGAACGCTTTGTGGGTGTCCGGCGGGAAGTGCTCGACCAGTTCCTCGAGCGGGACGACCGGCTGGCCTTCCAAGGTCTCCGTCTCGTCACCGATGAACCTCCGCTCGACGGCGAAGGCGACGACCGTATGCGGCGAGTCGTGTGTGAAGTACTCGTAGGCGATCTCGGCCTGCTCGCCGGCGCCGACGATCACGAGGTTGTCGGGGGGCATCGCGTCCTTTCGCGCCGGACGAACGTTGTCTCGTCTGGCGTCGGCATTTGCGTTTCCAGCCAGTCGACGATCCTGCGATTGGCATCGAGGCGGTGGCTGGGCCGGCCGGAGTTGAGGAATCCGTGGTCGGCGCCCGGGTAGCGCACGAACTGCACACGTGCACGTCCCGCTTCGACGAGCGCCGTATGCAGCTCCTCGGACTGGCCGATCGGGCAGCGGAGGTCCGCATCGCCATGGAGGATCAGCATCGGGGCCGTGACGGCGTCGGCGCGGTGGACCGGCGATAGCCTGGCGCTGACCGAGCGGCGTTCTGCCGCGGTGCGCGCGACGTTCCAGCGCATGAACCACGGCCCTATATCGGAGGTGCCCGCGAAGGACTCGAAATTGGTGATAGGGCAGACGACGACCGCGGCCCGGACCCTCGGGGTGACGGCCGCCGCCCAGGCGGCGAGGTAGCCGCCATATGACGCCCCCGCGACCGCGATGCGGTCCGGGTCCACGCGGCCCTCCGCGATGAGCTGGTCGGCGGCGGCGAGATGCTCGGGCAGATCACCCTCACCCCAGCGGCCGCGGATAGCGTCGACGAAGCTGCGTCCATACGACGCGGACCCGGTTGCGTTGAGCGCCAGTACCAGCCAGCCTCGCGAAGCCACGACGTAGCGATAGAGGTGGCCCGCGGCGAACGCGTCGCCTACGAACGAGTGCGGTCCGCCGTGGAACGCGAGGAGCAGCGGGGCGTTGTCGGCGTGCGTGTCGCCGATCAGCCAACCGTCGCGCAGCGTGCCGTCGGGCGCGCGAAACGTTCGCCGGACGACCGGGGGCAGGCGCGGGGTGGCTCGCCGGCCCGGAGATGATGCCCCGCGCCTACCGGTCCCTTCAAGGTCAACGGACCAGATCTGCCCCGGCTCGGTCGGGCCCGTCGCCGCGAACGCGAGGCGCCGTGCAGGCCTGGAGACCGCCCATGACGTGACCTGCTCGTTCGCTCCCGCGACATCGGTGGCGACCGGCGCGTCGACGCTCGCGCGCACGATCTTGATCGCGCCGGCGTCGGCGACCGCCCACATGACGGTGTCGTCGTCGAGCCAGGCCATGCCGCGGGCGTGTCTCGCCGGCCGACCCGGGATGGCGTTCCGGCCGTCCTCGGGGACGAGGAGCTTCGCGGGCCCGCCGTCTGCCGCGACGATGAAGGCGTCGAGCGCACCGTCCTCCATCCCGAGCCGGCGCTTGACATGCCCGAGCACCGCGAGCCGGCGTCCGTCCGGCGACCATGTCGGCGCGAGGTGGAACGCGAGGTCCGTGTCGAGTTCCCGCACGCCGCCATCCACGTCCCAAATGCAGAGCCGGCTGACGCCCCAATCTTCGCGGTGCCGGGATGTGCGGACGAACGCCACCGTTCGTCCGTCGGGTGACCAGGACGGCGTGTGGTCGTCGCCGGGGCCGCCTGTCACGGGCGCGGGCCCCGGCGCGCCGGCAACGTCCGTGATGTGCAGCGCGAAGCGAAAGCCGGTTATATCGCCGAGTCCCTCGGCGCGGTAGACGTCGCGATCAAGGACGCGCGGGGTTACTCCGTCCGCGCCGCCGACGCCTCGCGCGGCGACGAACGCAAAGCGCGTTCCGTCCGGGGACCATGCGGGCGGTCCGCACCGACGATGCCGCGCGATGAGCCTGGGTGCCGCCGCGCCGTCCGGCGCGACCATGAAGATGCCCGACTCCTGCTCCAGGGCGCCGACCACCGCAAGCGTCTGTCCGTCGGTCGACCAGCGGGGTCCCGAGACGCCCGATGGAGCGGGGACGTTCACTGCCGCACCGCGTGGCGGGGCGATCAACAACGCGCTCGCGTAGCCGTCGGCCCCGGGGTCGAAGCGCGTGACCACGAAAGCGACGTTTCCGTCCCGGCTGATGTCGACGGCGCCGGGGCGATCGATCGTCATAAGATCGTCGGCCTCCAGCCTTCGGTGCGAGGCGACCACGTCGCCGGAACCCTATCGGGGACCGTGCGCTAGCGTGTTTACCGATGGAAGCGACTGTTTCACGGACCCACGTATGAAGTGGCAAAAGAAAGGACGGGTCTACGTCCCCGACGGGAGCATGTGGTGGGCGAAGCACTATGCGTTCCCGCCGACGCCTCATGTCCTCGATGACGCAACGCTGCGTATTTACTGCACGTTTTGTGACGAGAACATCGTCGGGCGGGTGGGCTACGTCGACGTCCTGCGTGAGGATCCGCGAACAATCGTGCGAGTTTCGGATACACCGGTCCTAGACATCGGTGACGCCGGTACCTTCGACGAGAACGGCGTCCTGCCGACGCGGGTACTCGAGGTCGAGGACGAGCTCTGGATGTACTACGTCGGGTACCAGCTCGGGCACCGGGTGAAGTACTTCCAGTTCGAGGGGCTGGCCGTCAGTCGGGATGGCGGGGAAACGTTCGTGCGGCGCCAGCGCGTGCCTGTGACTGATCGGAGTGACTCCGAGCTTCACCATCGTACTTCGGCGTTCGTCCGGTTCTCGGGCGACCACTTCGAGATGTGGTACGTCGCGGGGGATGAGTGGATCGACGTCGGGGGTAAGCCGCTCCCGCGATACAACCTGCGCTACGCGCGATCGGCGGACGGCGTGACGTGGCCGTCGAGCGGACAGGTCGTTCTCGACTTTGCCGACGACGACGAGCACGCGTTCGGACGGCCGTGGATCGTCGATGACAACGGCACACAGCGGCTGTTCTACTCGATCCGGACTCGATCAAAGGATTACCGCTTGGGCTACGCCGAGTCGGGCGACGGTCTCGACTGGATCCGCAAGGACGACGAGGTCGGAATAGACGTCTCGGCCGAAGGATGGGATTCCGAGTCGCTCGCGTACTCGAGCATCGTGCAGGAGCCAGATAAGACCTACCTCTTCTACAATGGCAACCAGCGCGGGCGGACGGGTTTCGGCTATGCCATTTTGGACGAACGGTGGTAGGTGAGCGCGGTCCGACGCTTCCCTTCGCAGCCGCGGAAGACCGTGTGATCGAGATGCTAGCGGTGGATTCAGCGCATCCCTCCGTCGCGTACCTGATCTCGTCGTATAACCACCTTCCGTACATCAAGCGGAGTATCGACTCCGTCCTCGGTCAGCGGTATCCGAACGTCGAGATCCTCGTTTGCGACGACTGCTCGACCGACGGAAGTCGCGAGTTCCTGGAGCAGTACTCGCGCGACACGCAGATCACCGTGTTGTTCAACGACCGCAACCGCGGTGCCGCCCATGGGCTCAACAAGATGATCGCGCGGTCAGATGCCGAGTACATCGGATTCCTGGCGTCAGACGACTGGATCGAACCGGAGAAGACCGCTGCACAGGTGAGATTCATGACCGAGCACGGCGTCGACGCCGTCCTCGCTCCAGTGAGGGTGTTTGACGAGAAGTCGGGCGCGAGTGACATCCCCGACATGTCCGACGTTCGCCGTCAGATCGAGGAGGGCACCTACCTGGAACGCCTCTACCGGACGGACTCCGGTGGCGCGATGACACAGTCCGGACTCTTCCGCCGAGCCGCGGTAGCAGCGATCGGCGGCTTCCTCGAGAACTATGGGTCCGACGACTGGCTCTTGTGCATCCGCTTTCTCCAAGCTGGCTACACGGTCGGGTTCCTCGAGGAGGCGCACACGGTCTATCGCCTCCATGCGACGAACACTCATCGCGATGCGCTGTACTGCCTCCATCGCCTGCAGCTTCCAGTGATCAGCGATTTCGTTCCACCGGAGCACCGGCGGACCGCGCTCGCGTCTGCCTATCACAGTTGCGCGATGAAGCTACTCGAGACGGACGCGATCCGGTCCGCAGCGTACGAGGCTCGAGCGCTGCACGCGCGGTTCGACCTCGACGCGGCGGCGGCCTACGCCAAGGCCGCCGTGTTGGGGACACCCGGCATGCGACGCCTGTACTTCCGCGCAGTCAAGCCGCTTCGGGACCGACGCCGGGCGCTCACCGGTCGTGAGCCGTGAGCCCGCGCCTCTCGACGGCATGGCGTCGCCGCACCGGGCAGACGCTCGGGCTGTACCTCGACGTGCTCCGCCCCCACCGGCGACTGGCTGCACTGGCCGTCGGCCTGGTCGCGGCGGCCGGCTTGCTTGAAGGCGCCTCGCTCTACGCGTTGTCGGCCATACTCACGACCGGGTTCTCGGGCAATCAACGAACCCTTGCGGACACGCTGCCCAGACTGCTCCTCTTCACCGCCCTCGGCGTGCTGTCCGCGACATCCAAGGCCTACGGCGATCGTACGCTCCTCAGGCTCCGGGTCCGCCTCGAACAGCGGCTCAAGTCGGAGATGAGCCGCGCGCTGCTGGCCATGAACTGGTCAGACTTCCTGTCAGTGCGGCACGGGGATATCAGTAAGGCGACGCTGCTCGAGGCGTTCAACGTTGCCCTGGGGGCACAGTCGCTCCTGCAGGCGCTGGGCACGGCTGGAGTGTCAGTCGCGTTCGGCGTTCTGGCGCTCCTTCTGTCATGGCAGATGACGTTGCTCACGATCGCGTTCGGTGCACTCGGTGCCGTGGCATACCGAATCGCTGGCCGGCGTGCGTTCGATCACACGACCCGACTGTCCGCCGTGGCAAGCTCAATCGGTGGCTATGTGGCGGACATCTTCGGGAACCTCAAGTTCTTCCGATCGACGGGTAGCACCAGCACCGCCGAAGCGGACTTGAGCCGGGCGTACGACGAGTACTCCGGCGCATACTTCAAAAGTCAGGTCTACGCCGTTTGGATGCGCTTCGGTTTCGAGGGCGGAAGCGTTCTGTTCGTCGCCGGGCTCCTTGCCTACAGCATCGCGGGATCCGCTTCGGCCTTCGCCGACGGGCTTGTGTTCATGGTCGTGTTCTACCGCCTTGCGCCCCGGCTCTTCACGGTCCAGGAGATGTGGTACCAGGCTCGCAACTACAGCTCGTGGTACATCAGCTGGAAGGACCGACTCGACCTCGCGCGCGCGGCAGCCGATCGTCGGGGCGGGGCGGAGGCGCCGAGCTTCAACGACGCCCTCGAGTTCCAAGACGTTACGTTCGCGTATCCGGGCGCGCGTTCCGCCGTCCTCGAGCGCGTGAGCTGGCGGCTGCCGAAGGGAGGCTGCATAGCGCTCGTCGGCGAGTCCGGGAGTGGCAAGAGCACGTGCGTCGACCTGATCACTGGTTTGCTTCGCCCGGTGTCCGGTGAGGTTGCATTGGACGGCGTGTCGCTCGAACGCGTCTCGCTCGGAGCATGGCGGCGGCGCGTCGGACTCGTGCTTCAGGAAAGTCCGGTGTTCCACGCTACGGTCCTCGAGAACATCGCCTGGGGCGATCCCGAGCCGGACGTCGAGTGGGCCCTCGAGTGCGCGCGGCAAGCGAACGCCGCGGAGTTCATCTCCGAGCTCTCGAGCGACCTTCATACAGAGATCGGCGAGAAGGGCGGCCGTCTCTCGGGAGGACAGCGTCAGAGGATCGCTCTCGCGCGCGCTCTCTATCGTAGGCCCGAGCTGCTGATCCTCGACGAGGCCACGAGCGCGCTCGACGGCGAATCGGAACGCAAGATCCAAGAGGCGTTGGAACAGCTGAAAGGACGCCTGACGATCCTGATCGTCGCGCACCGGCTCAAGACCGTCCGCATGGCGGACGAGATCGTCCTGCTCGGCGCCGGTCGTGTCCTCGAGTGCGGCAGTTGGGACGACCTGCTGGGTCTCGAGGAGGGCCGCTTCCGCGAGATGGTCGCAACGCAGGTCGCCGGGGCCGACTGAAGCCCGGCCGCGTCAGGGGCCCGCGACCGCTCGGACCGCTGCCACGACCTCCTCGACCTCCGAGTCCGGCATGTGGGGGCCGATCGGCAGACTGACTATGTCGCCGGCCAGGCGCGTCGCCACGGGAAGGTCATCGCCGCTCAGAGCCAGGCCGCGATACGGCGGCTGCAGGTAGGCCGGCACGGGGTAGTGGATGAGCGTTGCGATCCCGCGCGCGTCGAGCGCGCGGCGGAATTCGTCGCGTCTGCGCGTGCGAACGACATAGAGATGCCAGACCGGCTCGGCCCACGGCGGTACGTACGGCGTAACGAGGTCGCAGTCGGCGAATGCCTCGGTGTAGGTCGCGGCGATCTCGATGCGACGCCGGTTCCAGGCGTCGAGGCGGCCGAGCTTGACGAGGAGGATCGCCGCCTGAAGCTCGTCGAGACGCGCGTTCTCGCCCGCAACTTCGTGTTCGTATTTGCTGCGCGAGCCGTAGTTGCGAAGGACTTCGACGCGGTCCGCCAAGTCGGCGTCGGCCGTCGTGAGTCCGCCGCCGTCCCCGAACGCACCGAGGTTCTTGCCGGGATAGAAGCTCCACGCCGCGGCCTTCGCCAACGAGCCGCACGGGCGTTCGCGGTAGCGCGCGCCATGCGCCTGCGCGGCGTCCTCGATCACCGGCAGCCCGTGTCGTTCGGCAACCGCCACGATCGGCTCCATGTCTGCCGGTTGACCAAAGAGATGCACCGGGACGATCGCCCGTGTGCGCGGGGTGATCGCGGTGCCCACCAGCGAAGGATCGATGTTGTACGTCCGCTCGTCTGGATCGACCGGAACCGGCACCGCGCCCACCTGCGAGACGGCGAGGAATGTCGCGATGAAGGTATTCGCCGGCACGATGACTTCGTCGCCCGGGCCGATGTCGAGCGCGCGGAGCGCCAAGCGCAGCGCGTCCAGTCCGTTGCTCGTCCCGACGCAACGGGGCGTACCGCAGTAGGCGGCGAACTTGTGCTCGAATGCGGTGAGCTCTCCGCCGAGGACGTAGCGTCCGCTCGCAAGCACGCGTGCGATCGCCGCGTCGATCTCGTCGCGCAGCTCCTGGTATGTCGCACGAACGTCAAGAAACGGGACGGTCATTCCGCAGTGCGCGTCACGAACGTGTCGTAGTCACGGATGTAATCCCGTTCCTCATATGGCCGGGAGGCGAGAACGAGACAGATCGATCCCGGTGCGAAGTTCGAGTAGCTGATCCAGATCATCGATGGCATGTAGAGGCCACGGTACGAGCGGTCGAGGTGGAAGACGTCCCGATCCACGCCGTCATCGACGATGACGTCGAAGCTCCCAAGGAGGCAGACGATGAACTCCTCGCACGTCACGTGGGCATGGGAGCCCCGGCTCTCACCGCCCGGAATGTCGTAGACGTAGAACGTTCTCGCGATATCGAAGGGGATCTCCTCGCCGCCGTGCACCGGCGTGATCTTGCCCTGAGGGCTGCGGATGACCGGCAGGGTCACGTACCGGCAGTCGCCGACGGTGCGTCGCCTCATCCGCGCCCGGCTCGCTCGCTCGCGAACACGTCTGGATCGCGGATGTAGTCCGACTCGTCGTACGGCGCCGAGGCGAGGATCAGTGCCACGGCGTTCGTTGAGAAGTTCTGTAGTTGCCGCCAGATCATTGGCGGCACGTACAAGCCGAAGTACGACCGGTTCAGTGGGAATGTCTGCGGCCCCTCGCCGGCGTCGAGGACCACGTCGAAGCTCCCGGACGCGGCGACGATCAACTCCCGGAGTGTGCGGTACGCATGGCCGCCCCGAAATTCGCCACCCGGCACGTCGTAGATCCAGTACATGCGTCGGATTTCGAAAGGGACGTGCGAGTGCGATTCGAGGTAGGTCAAGCTGCCGCGCCGGTCTTGGACGCGGGGAAGATCTACCAGCCGCGGTCCGCCGCGTTGCGCTGAGTCGTGTTCCAGAGCCATCGGTGCTGGTTCGTTCGGCTCCAGTTTCCGCACTGACAGTGCCGGCCGACCGCGCATGCTATGACATCGACGCTGGTCCCGAAGGCGTTGCCGTGCACCCAGCTGGGTGGCGGCTCCTGCGCGGCTAGGATCAAGCTGATGTGGCCGCTGGTGTCGGTCTTCATGCCGACGTACAACCACGCGTCGGTGATCGAGGACGCGTTCTCGGGCGTTCTTGCGCAGGATTATCCAGCGCTCGAGGTGGTGATCCCCGACGACGGCTCGACCGATGGGACCGTCGAGCTGATCGAGCGGTTCGCGCGCGACCACCCCGCGCTCGTACGCCCGCTGCTCGCGACGGAGAACGTTGGCATGGTGCACAACTTCAACCGAGGGTTACGCGCCTGCCGCGGCGAGTACGTGGTGTTCACGGCGGGCGACGACGTGCTTTTGGCCGGGAAGATCCGCGCGCAGGTCGAGTGGCTGGAGCAGTCCGACCGCCGTGTTCTGTGCGGACACGACGTCGAGGTCTTCGACGACGCGACCGGCCTGGTCATCGGTCGGTACGGCGACACCTTTCCGCTTCGGCGCGGGTTCGGCGCGAGCGCGATCATCGAGCAGGGCACGTTGTTCTCCGGTACGAGCGTCACGGTCCGCAGGAGTGCACTGCCTCCGGGCGGATACGACCCGTCGCTTCGGTTCCTCTCCGATGTGAAGCTGCAGATGGGAGTGCTCGCCGACGGCGGCGAGTATGGATACGTGCCCGGAGTGCTGGCCCGCTACCGTCGCCATGCGGATAGCGTGACCGCCCGGCAGGGCCAAACCGTCGGCCACACCCACCAGGTCGTTGCCGATTGGGAAGCCGTTACGACCTGGATCCGGCGCAATCATTCCGAGTACGACGCCGTCGCCCGGCGGCGGATGGCGGACACCTACCTCGCCGCGGCGAAGACGCTCGTGCTCCTCGCGGACCGTCGGGCGGCAGGCGCGTACGGAGCGCGCGCGGTCCGTTCGTGGCCGCCTTCGGCCGCGCGCGCCGCTGTCGTAACCGCG
>C688J35102_120989854_pt1 | contig 14738 bp, 14 predicted proteins | sample HopSoiMetagenom2_FD_35102 | JGI IMG/M metagenome (IMG submission 35102)
CGTCGTCGGCGCGTTCACCCCGCCCGTTACGGGCTGACGCAAGCCGTCTTCGAAGAGCGGCGGCGGGCCTCGCCCGCCGCCGCTCACCCGCGTGCACGCAGGGCTCAGCGAGAGCCGCTGCGCACGGCGGCGAGCAGCGCCAGCACCCAGAGGGCGACGAGCAGGTTGTACGTCAGGAGCGGCAACGCGATGCCGAAGACGGCGGCGAGCGAGAAGCCGACGGAGTTGAGTGACGCGAGCAGCTCGATCGCCTCGCGCCCAAAGTGCGTGGCGACGATCGCAACCGCGACGTGCACGAGGATCCGCGTGAGCCGCGAAGGCATCAGCCTCGGCCAGCGAACGTACGCCCAGAGCGCGAGCGCGCCGGCTCCGAGGAGGAAGAGGACGCCGTAGGCCGAGGGGCTCACGAGCCGAGCCTACATGCCTGCTGCCGTCGACCAGGGGCCGTGGCGTGCGACTCCGAGAGTGCGGTGGCTTGCTCGAGCGTCAGGCGGCACGGGGTGTTTTTTCGAGGCAAGCGAGTCCTCCAGTCGGTGGCGGTCGTTCGCCGCCTCTGGGTCGCGATTCTTGCGGCCGCGGTGGACGGACTCCCGACTGGCGCTAGGGGTGGGTTCGGCCAGCCCTTCGGTTGATGTGCGGCGGCGGCGATCGACCGAGAGTGAGCGAAAGGCTCTGTCCGATGGGGGCGGAGCGGGATACCCATCAAGGGGAGGACGTACATGCTCCAGTTCATCACCGAGGCCCTGATTGCGCTCCGTGAGCGCCAGGAGGGTCAGGCAATGGTCGAGTACGCACTGATTCTCGGCCTGATCTCCGTCGTTGCGATCGGCGCGCTGACGCTGATCGGCGGCGACGTCAACGGCATCCTCGGCCAGGTCGAGGCCGCGCTCTCGGCTGTCCCGGGCGCGTAAGGCACCGATGCTGGACAGCCTTTACGCTCTCGCCGCACGCGCGGCAGCCTCCGACGGCCAGGCGCTCGTCGAGTACACACTCGTGCTCGGCTTGGTCACCGTGGTCGCGATGGGGACCCTCGCACTCGTCGGCGGGAGCGTGAACGGCGTCCTCGTGGCACTCGAAGGGGCGCTCAGTGCAGTCCCAGGTGCCTGAACCGCAGGACCGCTCCGGCTCGCCGGCTGTCGACTCGACGGCCGGCGTTCCGGTGCGCCCTGATGGTGGCCGCGAGCGGGAGCGCGGAGCCGCACTCGTCGAGTTCGCGCTCGTCCTGCCGATCTTGCTCGTTCTCCTGCTCGGCACGATCGACTTCGGCAAGGCGATCAACTACTGGATCGACCAGACTCACCTTTCCGCCGAGGGCGTGCGCTGGGCGGCGGTCAACAAGAACCCGGGCAGCGGCGGAATCAGCCTGCAGCAGTACATCAAGCAGCAGGCCGACACGAACGAGCTCCGAGCCGGAGGCCCCGGAGTCGGCGGATCGGGTGCCCAGGTCTGCATCGATTTTCCGAACGGCGGGACGCCGGCCGTCGGCGACCCTGTGCGCGTCCGCATCTCGACCAGCTACCACTGGATGCTCGGTGGGCTCCTGTCGATCCTCGACCCTTCGTCGAGCTTCGCCGGGACGACCACGCTCAGCGCGTCGGCAACGATGCGGCTCGAGGCGCTTCCCACCAGCTACTCCGCGTCCTGCTATTCGGCGGCGGTCTGATGGCCGGCGCCGTCACCCGGATTCTCCGTGGCTCGCGTGGCGAGCGCGGCGGCGTGATCGTGATGTTCGCCGTCTTCCTGCCCGTCCTCCTGCTGTTCGTCACCTTCGTGATCGACGTGGGGAACTGGTTCGAACACAAGCGCCACCTGCAGCTCCAGGCGGATGCGGCTGCGCTGGCGGGAGGCGGCAAGTTCACGTTTCCCTGCAGCGACAGCGCAATCGAGGCGGAGGCGCGCAACTACGCCGGCGCGTCGGCCTCGACCCCCGGCGCGCAGTGGAACTCGCAGATCGGCGGCACGCAGTCCGGCAACATCCACGCGCTCCTGAACGCGAGCAACTTCTGGAACAACGGCGGCAGCGACCACAGCGCCGGCGGCGGCCCGTGCGGCCTCGGCTTCCTCGACGTGAAGATGACCGAGTCGAACCTGCCGTGGCTCTTGCAGGTCGCGCAGGTTCCCGCGATCAACGCCCACGCGCGCGTGTCGTTCAACCAGATCGACACCCAGTCGGGAGCGCTGCCTGTGGGCGTTCAGGACGTCAATCCCAAGAGCGGCCAGGTGGTGTTGATCGACGAGGACGCATGTCTGAATGTCGGGACGCCGTCGAGCTGCTCCGTCGTCGCAACCGCACCGCTCGTGAAGTCGGGCCTGTGCCCGGCGCCGAACGCAGGGCTTCAGTGCTGGGACACGTCGGCAGCACCCATCACGCCGGTCAGCAATCCGGCGTTGACGATCAAGCGGAACCTCGGCGTAGTCGTCGTCCTGAGCGGGGCGGCGACGCTCCCCGCGAGCTATCCCGCGGTCTGCTCGCGGATTCTCGTGTACTGCTACGAGACGCGCTACGACAACCAGGGCGCGCCGCTTCCGTCGACGAAAGGGCTCCTCGACGTCCGCGGCTACACAGCGTTGGCTGTTCCGGCGGCCGGCCAGGCGCCGAAGGTCGGCAGCGTCTCGCTGTTCAACACCTCCGGGACCTGCCCCGACCCGTACTTCGTGTCCGCCGCCACGTCGTGCACCCTCGACGTGAGCGCGGCGGTCGCATTCAACGGCACGAAGAACGCCGTCGGCGCCAAGGTTTGGGCGAATGTGAACGGGACGGACTACCCGCTCGCGTGCTCCGCCCCGACGGCAGCGACGTGCACCTGGACGTCGACCGCGGCGATCCCGGTGGCCCCTCAGAGCGGCCGCACCGACGTCTTCCTGAAGTGGGAGCAGACCGGTGGGAGCGTGGCGGGGAACACGTGCAAGAACGGGAACGGCAACAAGTGCACCGGCTCGTGGAATGGCGACGGGACCGCGTCGCAGGTCTCGACCACCAAAGTGGGAGAGCCGCTCCAGCGCATCTACGGCGCGACCAGCGGCGGCTCTGGGCCGATCAAGCTCGTTCGGATCGCCGACAACGGCGCCACCTGGGCGAACTCGCTGGTCTTCGGCACGACGGCCCACTCGCTCGTGGTGCAGGTTGCCGTCGCCGGGAACCTGGCGAACGCCGCGGCGGTCACCGACCCTCCGGTCTACCTGCGGGTCGCCGGCGACGTCAACACGAACGGCAACCAGTCGCAGAACCAGTCACTCGACTGCGACCCCGCGGTCTCTCAGCTCGCGGATGAGATCGCGGCCGGCTGCAAGCCGTCGTACACGAAGAACAGCGGGACGGCGTGTCCGGCAAGTGCGAGCTCACTGTGGGGCACTTCCCAACCGTGGTCCTGCGTCGCGATCCAGACGGGCCAGGCGACGAACCAGGTCGCGAAGGGTCTCAACACGAAGATCCTCGGCAACGACAAGCCGAGCTCGTGTACATCGGCGAACCACTGGAGCTCCTTCCCGGCGCTCCCCCAGGGTGACCCCCGCGTCGTGCACGTCTTCCTGACGCCGTTCGGAACGTTCAACGGAAGCGGCTCCGGGACTGTGCCGATCAGCGACTTCGGGACGTTCTACGTCACCGGCTGGACCGGCCAGGGCGGCGGGTTCAACAACCCCTGCCAGGGCAACGGCGACGACCCCGTTCCGAACAACGACGCCGGCGTGATCGTCGGCCACTTCATCAAGTACATCGACCACATCAACACCGGCGGCGGCTCGAGCGCGTGCGATCTCAGCGCATTCGGAGCCTGCGTCGTTCAACTGACGGACTAGGAGGAGGAACGTGCAGAGCATCTTGTCGTCACGCGCGCTCTCGACGCGGGGAGGGACGGTTGCGCTCGGCGTCGCTGCGGCGGCGCTGGCGGGAGCGATCCTGCTCGTCTACGCGAGCCATTACCGAAAGAGCGTCAGCGACGCGAACCAGCCGGTCAGCGTGCTGATCGCGAAGCGGCTGATCGAGAAAGGGACGTCGGCCGACGTGATCGCGCGTTCCCGCGTCCTCGAAACAACGACGCTCGCCCAGAAGGACCTGCAGGCAAATGCCGTCAGCGACCTGTCGGCGATGGGCGGACGGGTCACGGTCGACAGCATCTACCCCGGCCAGCAGATCACGACGAGTGACTTCGCCGCGGCACGCAGTGATGCGCTCGCGACGCAGCTCACGGCAAATCAGCGGGCGATTGCCATCCCCCTCGACAGCTCCCACGGTCTGATCGGGAACGTCCGGACCGGTGACCGCGTCGACGTCATGGCCGGGTTCGACGTGCAGGCGGTGACACGTGCCGGCACTCCCGTCAACAATTCGGGACAGGCCAGGCCTGTGCTCCGCGTGATCATGCGGGACCTCGTGGTGCTCTCCGCACCCGCGTCGGCCAAGAACGGCCTCGGCGCGACCGCGAGCCAGAACGTGGTGCTCCGGACGAATCCTCAGCAGGCGGCCGACCTGGCCTTCGCATCCGACAACGGGAAGCTCTGGCTCGTCCTGAGGCCGCGCACGGGTGCCCGGCCCACGACCGCGACCCTGGTCACGCCCGAGACGCTGCTGCTCGGTGTCAACCCTGTCATGGTGCTGCATTCACTCGGAGGCCAGCGGTGACGAGTCCAAACGCCACGATCCTCGTCGCCCTCGATACGGGGCTTCAGCCCGAGCAGATCGAGATGATGCTGCCGGCGGGCGACCCGGCCATGCAGGTGATCGGCGTCGTCGAGGGACTCGACAACGGCTGGCGCACACTTCAGGAATCAGATCCGGACGTGCTGGTGGTCGCCTGCAAGGGCTACTCCGAGCGCGTGCTGTATCTGATCGACGGTGCTGCGAAGGAACGCCCTGACCAGCCGATCATCGTGCTGTGCGAGGGCTCGCCGAACGGCTTCCTCCGGCGCGTGTTCGAGGCGGGTGCCGACGACGTCGTCGTGCTTCCGGCCGAGCAGGAGGGAATCCGCTTCGCGTTGCAGAAGTCGCTTGCGCGTCGTCAGAGTGCTGCGCTCACCGGCGACGGGGTGCTCGGGAAGCTGATCTGCGTCCTCGGACCGAAGGGCGGGGCCGGCAAGACGTTCACGGCCTGCAACCTCGCGGTCGGCCTGGCCGAGTCGGGAAAGAGCGTCGCGATCGTCGACCTCGACCTGCAGTTCGGAGACGTCGGCCTCGCGCTCGGCCTGCCGGCGGAGCGCACGAGCTACGACCTGGCCAAGGCCGGCGGGACGCTCGACTTCGAGAAGGTCGACGGCTACCTCGCCACCCACTCCTCCGGAGCCCGGGTGCTCCTCGCTCCGATGCGGCCTGACCAGGCGAGCTTCGTCACGGTCGAGCTTCTGCGGGAGGTCTACTCGACCCTGCGGTCGCATTTCGACTACGTGATCGTCGATACGCCTCCAGCATTCCCGCCCGAGGTCATCGCGACGATCGACAGCTCGACGAACGTCTGCATGGTCGGCGTCCTCGATGCCCTCTCGTTGAAGAACACCAAGGTCGGACTCGAGACGCTCGACCTGATGGGCTACGACCGCGAGCGGATCACGCTCGTGCTCAACCGGGCCGACAGCCGCGTCGGGATCACGAAGGACGACGTCGCGTCGATCCTCGGAAGCACTCCGACCATCCTGATTCCGAGCGACCGCGACATCCCGCGCTCGGTCAACGAGGCGACCCCGATCACGTCCTCGAAGACGCGATCCGAGGCGGCCCGCGCGTTCCGGAAGCTTGCTGCGAGCTACGTCGGCAGCGAGGACGCGCAGCTGAACGGGCACGCGCATGCAAACGGCAACGGCAACGGGAACGGCGGCGGCGGCAAGCGCCGGCGCCTCCACCTGCTCGGAAGGAGAAGCTGATGGAGCTTCACGAGAGGCTCGCGACGGCACGCCCGGTCGCGGCAACCCACAGCGTCGACCCGTTCGCCGACCTGAAGAACCGGCTGCACCATGCAGCGATCAGCGAGCTCGGTCCTCAGCTGTACAACGCCAACATCGACGCGTTGACGCTGCGTGAGCGGGTGACCTCGGACATCCAGGAGCGACTCAACGCGGAAACGAGCGTGTCGCGCCAGGATCGCGAACGGCTCGTGATCGAGATCGCCGACGACATCCTCGGACACGGGCCGCTCGAGCGGCTGCTCGCAGACGAGAGCGTCACGGAGGTCATGGTCAACGGGTTCGACGACATCTGGGTGGAGCGCCAGGGCCGGCTATACGAAACGAGCGTCCGGTTCAACGACGAGTCGCACCTGCGGCGGATCATCAACAAGATGGTCGCGCAGGTCGGGCGGCGCGTCGATGAGTCGTCGCCGATGGTCGACGCCCGGCTCCCAGACGGGAGTCGCGTCAACGCCGTCCTGCCGCCGTTGTCGCTCTCAGGCCCGCTGGTGACGATCCGTAAGTTCAGCAAGAAGCGGCTCGACCTCAACGACATGATCCGGCTGGGGACGCTGACGACGGAAACCGTCCAGTTCCTCCAGCGCTGCATCCTCGCGGAGTTGAACATCCTCATCTCCGGCGGCACGGGCTCGGGCAAGACGACGCTGCTGAACGCGCTGTCGACCTCGATCCCGGAGTCCGATCGCATCGTGACGATCGAAGACGCGGCCGAGTTGCGCCTGAACCAGCGGCACGTCCTTCGCCTCGAGGCGAGGCCGAAGAACATGGAGGGCGAAGGCGAGATCGCGATCCGCGACCTCGTTCGGAACTCATTGCGCATGCGGCCCGACCGGATCATCGTCGGCGAAGTCCGCGGCCCGGAGACGCTCGACATGTTGCAGGCGATGAACACGGGACACGACGGCTCGCTCAGCACAGTGCATGCAAACGCGCCCCGTGATGCCCTCGCCCGGATCGAGACGATGGTTCTGATGGCGGGTTACGACCTGCCGGTTCGGGCGATCCGCCAGCAGGTCGCCTCGGCACTCGATCTGATCGTGCACCTCGAGCGGCTCGAAGACGGCTCGCGCCGCGTCACTGCGATCACCGAGGTGCAGCGCATGGAGTCCGACGTCGTGACGTTGCAGAACCTGTTCGAGTTCAAGGTGGACGAGGTGACGCCTGACCGCGTCGTCGTCGGGAGCCTCCGCTCCTCCGGGCTGCGCCCGGCGTTCCTCCACAAGTTCGAGAAGCGCGGCGTGGCGCTCCCGACCGGGTTGTTCCGCAACGTCGTCGAGGCGGCTCCCCTGCGCGAGGTTGCACGGTGAGACGCCGTCTGCTCCTTGCCTTCGTCTGCGTCGCCGGCGTGGTGGCCGGCGGCGCCGACGCCGCGACGCCGCTGCGGTTGACGCAGGCCGGTGGAGCGCAGTTCCCCGACCGCCAGTTCGTGGTCGGGTTCCCGGCAGGAGTCCGCGTCACGGCGAACAGGATTCGGGTTCTCGAAAACGGGTCTCCGGTGACCAATCTGTCGGTTGTTCCAGCCGGAAGTGCCGGTCGCCGCGCATTCGGGATCGTGCTCGCGATCGACGCGAGCAACAGCATGCGAGGAGCGGCCCTCGCGCGAGCACGCGACGCAGCCATCGCCTTCGTGACCGAGCAGGAGCGCTTTACGCACCAGCAGGTCGCGGTCGTCTACTTCAACAACAGGGCGCGAGTGGCGCTCCCGTTCACGAGCGATGCCGAGACACTCGTGCGCGCGCTCGAGGCTCCCGTGCGGACGGCTCCGGAAACGCACATCTACGACGCAATCGCGACGTCGACGTCGTTGCTGCGCAAGGCGAGGATCTCAGCGGGGTCGATCGTGGTCCTCTCGGACGGCTCGGACACCGGAAGCCAGATCGGAGCCGCGAAGGCTGCGCAGGCTGCGCGGGCCGCGCATGCTCGACTCTTCGCGATCGGTCTCCGCTCGCGGGCGTTCCGACCCGGAACCCTTCGCTCCCTTGCGGCAGGTTCCCACGGCGAGTACGTGGAGGCGGCTTCGGCAACCCAGCTGGCCGCGACCTATCACGCGCTGAGCTCACAGCTCGCCGGGGAGTACCTGGTCGGGTACCGCTCGGGCGCACAGGCGAGCCAGCACGTGCACGTCACGGTCAAGGTCGACGGGTCCGACACCTTCGGCACGGTTTCGTACGTCGCTCCGTCGGTCGCCGCCGCACCGTCTGCGGGCTTCCAGCGCTCGTTCGGCGAACGCTTCTGGCAATCCCCGCTTGCGCTCCTGCTCGTCGCCGGGGGGATCGGCCTCCTGTTCGGCCTCGTCGTGGTGGCGGTCGCGCGCCGCGATCGGACCGGCGTCCGCCGCCGCGTCGCGGAGTTCGCCGGCGGCACGGCTCTCGAGCAGGCGGGCGCCGCCGTCGACACCGGCACGATCACCGGCCGCGCCGGCCGGACAGATACCGGTCTTCGTCGTGCCGAGCTGTGGGAACGGCTCGAGCGGCAACTGGCGCTCGCCGGAATGCCGTTGTCAGCCACCCAGATGGTGCTGCTCACGGCTGCGGGCACGCTGCTGGTTGCCGTCGTCGCGACAGCGATTGCAGGTCCGATCGGCCTCCTGCTCGCCCTCGGAGTTCCGGTCGGTGTCCACGCATTCGTCAAGTCCAGGCTCCAGCGGCGCCGCGCGAGATTCGCCGAGCAGCTGCCGGACAACCTCCAGGTGATCGCCTCAGCCCTCCGTGCCGGGCACAGCCTCATTGGTGCGCTCGCGGTTCTGACAGAGGACGTCGCGGAGCCGTCGCAGACGGAGTTCCGCCGGGTGCTCGCGGACGAGCAGGTCGGCGTGCCGCTCGAGGATGCGCTTGCCGACGTCGGCGAGCGGATGGGCAGTCGCGACCTTGCGCAGATCTCCGTCGTAGCCGCGTTGCAGCGCGAGACCGGCGGCAACTCGGCCGAGGTCATCGACCGTGTGACGGAGACGATCCGCCAGCGCTTCGAGCTGCGCCGGCTCGTGAAGACGCTGACGACGCAAGGCCGGATGTCGCGGTGGGTCGTCTCGCTGCTGCCCGTCGTCCTGTTCTTCGTCATCAACCTGATCAATCCCGACTACATGAAGCCGCTCTACGAGCACCCGAGCGGGCGTGTCCTGATCGCGGTCGCGGCGGCCATGGTCTTCTCGGGGTCCTACGTCATCAAGCGCATCGTGACCATCAAGGTCTAGGAGGAGTCGTGACACTGTTTCTCTTGCTGGGGCTTGGCCTCGTGGTCATGTCGGTGGCACTGCTGACTCGTGCGGTTCTGCTGCCGCGTCGCCGTGCGGTGGTGACGATCGGGAACATCGGCGGCTACGGGTTCGGCGGATCTCAAGGGGATCCCACGGCCCCGCACCGCTCGCTCGTCGACGCCCTCGCCGACTGGCTCGGTGCGTTCGTCGCCTCACGCGTCGGAAGCGCGCGTGAGGAGCAGCTTCGGCACGAACTGCTCGCCGCCGGCTTCTACCGCACCACGCCTCGGAAGTTCCTCGGGTACCGGGCGATCCTGACGATCTTGCTCGCACTGGGTTGGGCCTGGATTGCCTCCACGTCGGGGGTCAGCAGCGGCGCCGTCGTGGTCGGGATCGCAATCGCGACGCTCGCCGGCTGGTTCGGGCCGCTGCAGCTCGTGAAGAGCAGGTCGATGCGGCGCCTCGAGCGCATCGACTACGAGCTGCCTGAGCTGATCGACCTGCTGATCGTCACGGTGGAGGCCGGCCTTGGCTTCGCGTCGTCGCTGCAGGTTGCGTCGACGCGCGTCGAGGGGCCGCTGGGCGACGAGCTGAAGCTCGTGCTCCAGGAGCAGGCGATGGGGCTCTCGACCGAGGAGACGCTTCGGAACATGCTCGCGCGGGCGGACACGCCCTCGGTGCGGTCGTTCGTGCGCGCGATCATCCAGGGCGAGACACTCGGCGTCTCGATCGGCCAGATCCTCCGGAACATCTCGGACGAGATGCGCTCGCGCCGCAAGGCGAAGGCAGAGGAGCGGGCCCAGAAGGCGCCGATCAAGATCCTTTTCCCGCTGATCTTCCTGATCTTCCCGGCGATGTTCCTCCTCCTGCTCGGCCCCGCGATCTTCCGTTTCATGGACGCGTTCCACGGATGAGGCGAGGCGATCTGATCGGGGCAACGGCGTTCGCGCTGATTGCCGGCGTGAACGGCGTCGTCGCGGCGGCTGCGATTGGGCGCCTAGCCGGGGAGCCCGGCGTCCACGGCGCGGCGCTTGCAACGTTCGCAGTCCTGCGAGCGGCGATCGTCCTCGCCTTCGCCTGGTTCACCCTTGCCCGAGGCCCGTCACGAAGCGCCTCGCGCGACCCGCTGGCGCTGCTCGCTTGCGTCGCCGCAGTCGGTGGGCTGATGGCGCTCCGGCCGCCATCAGGCTCTGCCTCGCTCGCGCCGCTGCTCATCGGCGATCTCGTCGCGACCGTCGCGGCGGCCTGGCTGCTCGCGTCGATCCTCACGCTCGGGACGTGCTTCGGCATCCTTCCCGAGGCGCGCGGTCTCGTCACGCGAGGCCCGTATTCCCTCGTTCGGCACCCGGTCTACCTCGGAGAGGTCGCCCTCTGCGCCGGTCTCGCGATCGCGGCGTTCCGCCCGTGGAACGTCGCGCTGCTGGCGATCGTCGCCGCGTCACAGTGGTCCCGGGCGCGGTTCGAGGAACAGGCGCTGACAACCGCGTTCTCCGACTACCGCGCCTACGCCGAGGCGACACCGGCCTTCCTACCGCGCCTCGGCCGTAGGCCGGCTCACACCCTTGCTCTCCATCAACCGCTGACAAGCGCACACGAAAGGAATCTCCGATGACGCACCACGGCAGACGCATTGCGGCCGGCCTGGCGCTGGCCGCCCTGACCCTATCCCTGGTGATCCAGGGCGCGGATGCCGCGGGTCCTTCGCAGCCGCACGGCTTGAGCGCGCACGCACTGGCACAGGCACCCGCGCTCCCGTACCTCTCGTGGAGCGCCGTTGCCGGGGCAGATCACTACCAGGTGCAGGTTGCCGCCGATCCTGCCTTCAAGGCACCCGTCTTCACAGCCGGGCTCGGCGACTTCACGACCGCCAACACACGCGCGACGCTGCGGAAGACGCTTCCGAGCCACCGGTACTGGTGGCGTGTACGCGCGGCGTCGAAAGCGGGCTCCGTCTCGGGCTGGTCGACTTCGTCGTTCGCCGTGTCGTGGAACCGGACTGTCGCGCCCGAGCGGACCGGCGGGCCGAATGTTCTCCGCTGGCGCCCGACCCTGGGCGCCGTCAGCTATTTCGTTGAGCTCTCGGCCGACGATGGGTTCGGCTCGCTGATCGGCGGCCGCGGCATCACGACAAGTGCGACATCCGTCAACCTGCCGACGACCTTGCCGGAGAACACCTACTACTGGCGGGTGACGCCGATCGACGCCGAAGGGAATCGTGGAACGAGGTCACCGCAGAGCGGTGGTTGGCGCCATTTCTGGCCCGGTCCCGATTCGGCGAAGAGCCTCACAGTAAGCGACGCTTTGCCGGGAGATCCAACGATCTTCTTGCCTCAGTTGTCGTGGAAAGGAGGTGCCGACGCGGTGCGGTACGAGGTCGAGATCAACCCTGATGAAAACTGGGCGGCCGGATCGCGTGTTTGCTGCACCGGCACCACCATCGCGACGGCCCTGACGCCGACGGTGTCGCTCCGCAACAACCGTTACTACTGGCGGGTACGCGGTATTGATGCAAGCGGAAACGCCGGCGCGTGGTTGAGTGAACGCGGTGGCAAGAAGGCCGAGTTCACAAAGACGTTCGGAAACGTCTGCTCCGCCGGACTGGTGGAACAATGCAGCGAGAGCTCGCCGCCGAGCTTGACGAACCTGCGTGTCGAGGACGCTAGCGGGCGTGTGGGCGCCGGTGACGGAACGCACAGCCCCATCGTGCGGTGGGATGCGGCAACCGGCGCGTCCAGCTACGAGTACCAGATTGTGCGCTTCCTCCCCGGCGAGGGCGGCGGCTGCTTGTGGACCGCGCCTGTTTTCCACGGCACGACGGCAACCACGGCTTGGACGCCCCTCGGAAATCCACGCGCAACCCGCCCGTATCCAGACGCGCGAGCAATTCTCGCGACCGACGCACAGGCGGCCTTGGTTCGCGGTTTTCAGTACTGCGTGCGAGTGCGCGCCCTGACCGAGCGCGATCCTCGTAACAACCCGGTCTATGGCGACTTCTCCTACCTCGCACCTGCATTCCTCTTCGAGGGGTACGGCGGCGACGGTGGCCGGGCTCCCGCTCCCGCGAATCGCGTCTCCGTCGGCCAGATGCCGCTCTTCACGTGGACCGCGGCGCAAGGCGCCGGGGGGTATTGGGTGATTGTCGCGAAGGACGCTTCTTTCACGAGCCTCGTCGACTATGCATTCACTCCGATCACGGCCTACGCTCCACGCGCATCAACGACGCCGCGGACTTACCCGGACGAGACGACGGAGTACTACTGGGCCGTTATCCCCGCGCGAGCCGACGGCGCCTGCATTGGGAATGGTTGTCTTCTGCAATTCCAGGTGCATCACGCATTCCTGAAGGCTGTAGCTCCGACGAAGTTGATTCCCACGCGCGATGTGGCTCCTTTCTTCAAATGGAATACCGTCACTGGTGCACGACGCTACGACCTCGAAGTATCGACCGACCGTCACTTCGGCGGTTCTTTGATCGATAAGGTGACGACGGTGGCGCCGTCCTACACGGCGACCAAGGCGTACCCGGCCGGGAAGCAGATCTACTGGCGCGTCCGCGCGGAGGACGAGACCTTGACTGCCCTGAGTTGGGCAGCAGGCCCACCATTCCGGATCACGCTCCCTACGCCCGTCAAGCTGCGCAGTGAGGATATTGGAAACGGCGGGATCCCCACCTGGCGCTGGAGCAAAGTCCCGGGCGCGGCTGCGTACGACGTCCACGTCGAGCTCCCGAACGGAACCCAGCGCGACTTCAACAACGTCCGAGTAGCGGCATTCGTGCCGACGCAGATGACAGGAACGGGCGTGTTTCATTGGCGCGTTCGCGCCGATTTCGCGGCAGGCTCCGCGACCGTTCCGGGACCGTATTCTCGAAAGATGACGTACCGCCGAGACATTTGGCAGCCGACGTCGCCGCGAACGATCGGTGCGAGACGAGCCATCGTCCTCGCCTGGCAGCCGGTGCTCTTCGCGAAGGCGTACCGGCTCCAGGTGTCGAGCCGCCGCGACTTCGCGACGGTCGCCGAGAACGTCACCACCGACAACCCCTCCTACGCGCCACTCCTCGGCAGCGCGTTCTCCCGCGGAGGGCGGTTCTACTGGCGCGTCGCCGCGGTCGACGCCTACTCGAACGCGGGCCTGTTCACTCATCCGGACACGTTCACGATGCCACCCCCTCCCGCACCGGCGGCCGCCACCCAGCGCCCGGCGGGGCTGACGATCCGCCGGCACAAGTAGAGAACGGCCCGTCGCGGCTGGGCGGACCCACCTTCGGGGTGGGCCGCCCACCCGTGCGAGCGGCGATCCGGCCCGCCTGCTGTCGCAGACTGCTCGCATGACGACCGCTGAGGAGCGTGGCGACGGCCTCGAAGACAGGGTCCTTTCACCCATGGCTGGAGCGGCGACGGCCTTTCTCGCCACGCTCCTCGCGATCGCCGCAGTCGCGCAGGCCGGCTTCGGAGCACGCGGGCTGATCGATGCCTTCGCCTGCGCCGTGCTCGTCGTCCTCGCGGCGATCGACATCGACCGGCACCTGCTCCCGAACCGGATCGTGCTCCCCGCAGCGGCGATCGTGCTCGTCGCACAACTGGTCTTCTTTCCCGAGCACTGGGTCGCGGTGCTCGGGGCTTCGCTCGGCGCTGCGGCGCTATTTGCCGGCGCGCGCCTCTTCTACCCGGCGGGTCTCGGTATGGGTGACGTCAAGCTCGCGCTGCTGCTCGGCGCGGCTCTCGGCACGGCGGTTCTGCCTGCCTTGACACTCGGAACGTTCGCGGCGGGTTTGTTCGGCGTCGTCCTCATCGCACGTGGCGGAGCCGCGGCGCGTAAGACCGCGATCCCATTCGGCCCGTTCCTCGGGTTCGGGGCGATCGTCGTTCTCCTCTTCGGCTGACCGCCCGAGGGGTGGTCCGACCGCACCCGGCGGGTGGGGCGCGGCGGATGCGACTGCGCCACGCTGAGCAGCATGAGGCGCAGCCCCGTCGAGCTCGACTTCCGGACGAACGGACAGATGGACGTGACGCTGCTGTGGGACCGCAGCGACGACACGATCGTCGTCCAGGTCCTCGACTGGACGACGAGTCAGCTCTTTACGGTCCGGCCGCCGCGCGACCGGGCGCTCGACGCCTTCCGCCACCCATTCGCGTACGGGGAGGTCGGCGATAGTGGCTTCCTGGGCACCTAACCGGGAGCCGTCGGATCGCGGAGAGCGCCGTGCCGCGGGGACGTCGCTCTGGCTCTCGCTCCTCGCGCGCGTTCAAGCGGCTCGCGGCCGGCAGCAGGAGCCGGCGCCTGCAGACGAGCGCGCGCCCGTTGCGGGATCCGATCGCTCGCAGTCCTGAACAGCTTCCGCGCCTTGAACCCGTGACGGAACTGTCGTAGCGTCCCGGCGGCTGCGGCACTCGACGAAAGGACCATCCTTGGACACCTACCAAACCGTGCTGTACGTCCACCTGCTCTCGCTCGCAATCGGCATCGGCGCGGGCAGCGTCCTCGTCGTGAGCCTCTACCACCTGAAAGCGGCGCAGACGCTTGCCGAAGTCCTGCCCTGGGCGGCCGTCGCCGCGAAGACGGAGAAGGCATTCCCGATCGCGATCGTCGGGTTGTTCCTGACCGGCGCCTACATGACGCATGACGTCTGGTCGTGGGATACCGGCTG
>C688J35102_120989853_pt1 | contig 14732 bp, 11 predicted proteins | sample HopSoiMetagenom2_FD_35102 | JGI IMG/M metagenome (IMG submission 35102)
TCGTTCGCGATCAGCCCGCGCTTCGTGAGCAGCTCCACCGAGCGGCGGTAGGCGATGCGGTCCAGCGGCACCGGCAGGTCCAGCTCGTCGGCGCGCACGCCCATGTCGGCGCAGGTGAGCGCCACCCGCTCGGGGTCGCCCGCTAGTTGGAAGTTGGGGACGACGGGGCGCAGCGACTCGAAGTCGATGTCGCGCTCCGAGAGGATCCACACCTCGCCGTTCTCCACCCGGCCGTGGACGCGCCCCGCCATCTGCAGGATCTCGTTGGGGCCCAGCGGCAGCCGCGTGAGCACCGAGCGCCCGCGCTCCACGAGGGTGGTGAACTGCGCGTCTTCGATGACCACCGTGTCGAGCCCGCGGATGTTGAGCGCGCTCTGCCCGGCGCTGGTCATGGCCAGCACGAAGGGGTGCGGCGCGCCGTCGCCCTCCAGGAAGGGGCGCAGCTTGGCCACCGGCTCGCCGCCGTGGTAGTACTCGGTGAGCACGTGCGGATACTGCTGGGTGACCTCCTTCGCCACCGCCTCGGTGCCGGCGCGCGTGGGGACGAACACGGCCACCCCGCGCTTCGCCTTCGATACGTGCCGCATGAAGCGGTCGCCCAGGAAGGCGAGGGGGTTCTGCGTGTTGGAGACGCGCACCTCCGCCGCCTTCTCGGGGTCGAAGGCGCTCGACACGATCACCGCGGCCGAGCCCAGGTACTCGCGGTAGAAGGTCGGGTCGACCGTGGCGGAGAGCCACACGAAGCGGCAGCCGGCGCGCTTGGCCAGCGCCAGGCAGAGCTCCAGCTCCGCGCTGGTCTGGTGGATCTCGTCGACCACCACGACGTCGGAAGCGTCGATCAGGTCGTCCTGCAGCCACCGCCGGGCGATGCCGGTGGTGATGATGACGACGTTCCAGTTGGGCGTGTCGGGGGTGGCCTCGCGCTCGCGGTTCACCACGCCCACGCGCAGCTCGGGCCCGATGATCTCCTGCGAGATGGGGCGCACCGCCAGCGTCTTGCCGGTGCCGGTGCCGGCCATGATGCCGAAGCCCTTCCCCTCGCGCGCGAGCTGGCGGATCTCCTCGCCGTGCTCGCGGTTCATGATGGTCTCGACGTGGGTGAGCTGCACCCCCAGCTCGATGGTCTCGCACGCCGCGCGAGTGGGGGCGATCACGACCACGCGGCCCTCGGCGGGCCGCCCGGGATAGCGTTCGGACGGGGGGGTGGTCGAGACTTCGACCATGCGGTTCCGGGCCTTGTGGGAGCGGGAGTTTGACGCGGGCCTCCGCGTGGGCGCACAATACGCCCGCACCCGGAATTCGCAAGAACACGGCCAGATGGGGATGATGCCAGAGCCCGCCGCAACCCTCGTTTTCACAAACGTTTCCGAGCTCGCGCGCTGCACCGGCCCCGCGCTCGGGAGCGAACATGCCGACCCCGCCGCCCTCCTCCCGCGCGGCGCCGTCGCCGTGCGCGACGGACGCGTCCTCGCCGTCGGCGCGGAGGACGGGCTGCTCCGCGCGTACCCGGACGCCGAGCGCGTCGACTGTGGCGGCCGCGTGCTCACCCCCGGCCTGGTCGACAGCCACACCCACGCGGTCTTCGGCAGATGGAGGACGGACGAATACGCGCTCCGCTGCCAGGGCGTGCCGTACATGGAGATCGCGCGGCGCGGCGGCGGCATCAACGCCTCCGTCCGCGACCTGCGCGCGCGCTCGGAAGACGAGCTGGTGGAGATGGCCCTCCCGCGCCTCGCCGAGATGCTGGCGTGCGGCACCACCACGGCGGAGGTGAAGAGCGGCTACGGCCTGGCCACGGAGCACGAGCTGAAGACGCTGCGCGCCATCCGCCGACTGAACGAGCTGCAGCCCATCGACCTGGTGCCCACCTTCCTCGGTGCGCACGAGTTCCCCCCCGAGCACCGCGGCAGCGACGGAGACCGCGCGCGCTACGTCGACCTGCTGGTGGAGGAGATGATCCCCGCGGTGGCCTCCGAGGGCCTGGCGCGTTTCTGCGACGTCTTCATGGAGCCCGGCGTGTTCGACCGGGCGCAGAGCGAGCGCATCCTCCGCGCGGGCCTCGACCACGGTCTGCGCCCCAGGCTCCACGCCGACGAGCTGGAAGGCAGCGGCGGCGCGGAGCTCGCCGCCGAGCTCGGCGCCGCCTCGGCGGACCACCTGGGCGCCATCTCGGACGAAGGAATCCGCGCGCTCGCCGCCTCACGGACGGTGGCGACGCTGCTCCCGGGCACGCTCTTCTTCCTCGGCCGCCCGAAGTGGGCCCCCGGCCGCGCGCTCCTCGACGCCGGCGCCACCGTCGCCCTGGCGACGGACTTCAACCCTGGCTCCTGCCCCTCCCCCAACCTGCAGTTCACCATGACGACGGCGTGCTCGCGCATGGGCCTGAGCCCCGCCGAGTCCCTCCGCGCGGCGACGGCGGCGGGCGCGCAGGCGCTGGAGCTGTTGGACGGGCGGGGCACGATCTCCGCGGGCGCCCCCGCGGACCTGGTGCTGTGGAATGCGGCTTCGGTCGGCGAGATCGCGTACCGGCTGGTGGCGCCGCTGGTGGCGGGGGTGTGGAAGGGGGGGGAGCGGGTGGGGTGAAGGTCGGCGGTGATGAGAATCCTGAGGTGTCACCCAAGGGCACCCGGCGGTTGAAACCGCGGCAACAACGGCCCGAAGTCCGCCTTCGCGGACTCTCTTGACGGCATCACTGCACGACCTCGATCGGGGTGACCCTGGCGGTTGGAAACCGCGGCAACAACGGCCCGAAGTCCGCCTTCGCGGACTCCCTTGACGGCATCTCTGCACGACCTCGATCGGGGTACCGATGCGCGCTCCTTACACCCAGCTCTACCTCCACCTCGTGTGGTCGACGTGGGATAGACACCCGTTCCTGGTCGGAGAGGTCCGGGACCGCATCTACGAGTGCATCCAGGCGGAGTGCGTGAACCTGCGGGTGGAGGTGATCGCGATCGGGGGCATCGAAGATCATCTGCACCTGCTCGTCCGCGTCCCACCGACGATCGCGCCGGCGGACCTGGTGAAGCGGGTGAAGGGGGCGTCGAGCCACATGATGAATCCACGACTTCCACGCGCCCTTCTACTTCAAGTGGCAGGGCGCGTATGGCGCCTTCAGTGTCTCCAGGCGCCACGTCCCCCTGATCCGGGACTATGTGCTGCGGCAGGCCGAGCATCACCGTGACCTGAGCCTGTACCCCCAGCTGGAGCCTCCCTCCGGACCAGAGGCCGCCTCGATCCCCGAATAGCGGGGCGATGCCATCAGGGGAGTCCGCGAAGGCGGACTTTGGGCCGTTGTTGCCGCGGTTTCCAACCGCCGGGGAGCGAGACTTCGGCCGCCGGCATATTCTTTACGGCGGAGCGGGCTCCCGGTTGACCATCGCCCCTCCAGCCGTTATCTTCCCGGCTGAGATCGTTGGAAAAGTGGGAGCCGGCGGGCTCCCCACCTGTCGGTTCGGCCCCTCGAGGGCGCGATACTGCCGGGTCCGCTGCCGCGGCGCGCCCCTCTTCCTTCCTCGCCGGATGGAAGCGATGGGTGCGTTTGCGACGGACGGGCCTGAATCCATCAGGCCCGTCTTTTTTGTTCCCTCGTCTAACGGAGACGTCGCCATCAACGAGAAGCTGCGTGTCAACCGGCAGATCCGCATCAGCCCGGTCCGCGTGATCACCCCGGACGGCGAGCAGGCCGGGATCCTTCCCATCGAGCGGGCGATGGAGATCGCGGAGGAGCAGGGGCTGGACCTGGTGGAGGTCGCACCGCTGGCCCGCCCCCCGGTCTGCCGCATCATGGACTACGGGAAGTTCAAGTACGAGGAGCAGCGGCAGGCGCGCGAGGCGCGCAAGCGGCAGCACCACGTGCAGATCAAGGAAGTCAAGATGCGTCCCGGGATCGAGGACCACGACTTCGACTTCAAGACGCGGCACGCGCGGCGCTTCCTCGAAGAGGGGAACAAGGTCAAGCTCACCATGATGTTCCGCGGACGGCAGATGGCGCACCCCGAGTTCGGGCGCCAGGTGCTGGACCGTGTTTCCGCCATGCTGCAGGACGTGAGCAAGGTGGAGCAGCACCCGCAGCTGGAAGGGCGCAGCATGGTGATGGTGCTGGCGCCCACGGCGAAGCCACCCGCCTGAGGTCCGCCCCGGGGCGGGCCACGGAAGTACTGAAACGGAGAGGTACCATGCCGAAGATGAAGACGCACCGGGGCGCCGCGAAGCGCTTCAAGACGACCGCCAAGGGCCGGGTGAAGCGCGGCCACGCGTTCCACAGCCACATCCTGACCAAGAAGTCGCAGAAGCGGAAGCGCAACCTGCGCGGCACCACCATGCTCGCCAAGGCCGACGAGAAGCGCGTCAAGCGGCTGATCCTGGCCTGAACGGGCCGGCCGGACTTCTGGGACTATTCGACAGTTGAGGGATAGACGATGCCTCGTGTGAAGAACAACGTCGCGCGGCTGCGGCGCAAGCGGCAGCTCCTGGCCGACGCCAAGGGCTTTTTCGGCCGCCGGAAGAACCTGTACAAGACGGCGAAGGAGGCGGTCGAGCGCGCCCGCCGCTACGCCTACCGCGACCGCAAGAACCGCAAGCGCGAGTTCCGGCGGCTGTGGATCGTGCGCATCAACGCCGCGGCGCGGATGCAGGGCCTGTCGTACTCCCGCTTCATGGACGGGCTGCGCAAGGCCGGGATCGAGATCGACCGCAAGGTGCTCGCCGACCTCGCCGTGCGCGAGCCGGCGGCGTTCGAGCAGCTCGCGGGCGCGGCCAAGGCCAGGCTGGGCAACAACAGCTGAGCCTTCCGCTTCGACACGACACGCGCGGCGGCGCCGGGCCTCAGGGTCCGGCGCCGCTTCGGCTTTTACGGCAACGGCCGTCTCACGCAGAGACGCAGAGGAACAGAGAGAACGGCACGCGCGCCGCGGCGTCTAGCCATCCGGCCCAAAGGTGCGCAGATTCCGCGGTCCTGGCCCGGCGAGATGAAGAGGAGACGATCGTGAGCGTGGTGGACGACCTGATCGGCGAGCTGAAGAAGATCGAGCGCGACGGCGAGCGCGCGGTCGCCAAGCTCTCGTCGGCCGAGGAGCTGGAGGCGCTGCGCGTCGAGTACCTCGGCCGCAAGGGCGGACGGCTCACGGCCGTGCTCCGCCGCCTGGGCGAGCTGGGGGCCGACGAGCGCCCCGCCGTGGGCGCCGAGGCCAACCGGGTGAAAGACGCGCTCTCCGCCGTGATCGACGCGCGAGCGGCGGCGCTCGCCCCCGCGGCGGACGCGGGGCCGCGGCTCGACCTCACCCTTCCCGGGCGGCACCGCTGGAAGGGCGGGCTGCACCCGGTCACGCAGGTGGTGGACGAGATCTGCGAAATCTTCCGCGACCTGGGGTTCACCCGCGTCGCCGGGCCCGAGGTGGAGACCGTCGAGTACAACTTCGTCAAGCTGAACACGCCGCTCGACCACCCCGCGGCGGACATGCACGACACCTTCTACCTCGACGAGACCACGGTCCTGCGCACGCACACCTCGCCGGTGCAGGCGCACGTGATGGAGGCGTACGCGCCGCCCATCCGCGTCGTCGTGCCCGGCACGGCGTATCGCCGCGATCCGTTCGACGCCAGCCACGCGCCGGCCTTCGAGCAGCTCGAGGGGCTCGCGGTGGACGAGGGGATCACCTTCGCCGACTTCAAGGCGACGATCTCGGCGTTCGTGCACCGCTTCTTCGGCTCCGACGTGCCGGTGCGCTTCCGCCCGAGCTTCTTCCCCTTCACCGAGCCCTCGGCCGAGGTGGACGTGCGCTGCCAGATCTGCGGCGGGAGCGGCTGCCCGGCGTGCAAGCAGACGGGGTGGATGGAGATCATGGGCTCGGGGATGGTGCACCCGCGCGTCTTCCAGAACTGCGGGCTCGACCCCGAGCGCTACACCGGCTACGCCTTCGGCATGGGCCCCGGCCGCATCGCCATGCTGCGCTACGGCGTCACCGACATCCGCCTGCTCTACGAGGCCGACATGCGCTTCCTCGGCCAGCTCGTGTGACGGCGGGGGTAGGGGGTGGGGTCGGGCTGGAGTTGGGGCTGGTCCGAGGCCATTGGCCCGGCGGTTGGAAACCGCGGCAACAACGGCCCAAAGTCCGCCTTCGCGGACTCGCCGGACGGCATCGCGGCGCTTTTCGAGCATCGGCGTGGCCGCGAGTTCGGAGTGCCGCTGCGCGCAACTCCCCAGACGTCATCCTGAGGGAGCCGCCGCGCCCGGGCCGCGTCCACCCCGATGCTTGGCGGCGACCGAAGGACCGATAGCTGCGGCAGCAACATAGGCAGCCGTTCCGCGCTGCCTCGGTCGCGCCGGCTCCTGGTGTCGCTCAGTGGTGCCGCGGCCGCGAGTCCGCGAAGGCGGACTTCGGGCCGTTGTTGCCGCGGTTTCAACCGCCGGGAGGCCCACCCCGGCCATGCAGCTGCTTCGATCGAACGACAACACAGGATTGCAACGCTGAGATGGACGTCTCCTACCGCTGGCTGAAGGCACTCGCTCCCGGGATCCAGGGCACCGCCCGCGAGGTCGCGGACCGGCTCGCCATGCTCGGCGCGCCCGTGGACGAGGTGGTCGACCTCGGCGCCGGGCTCGGCGACGTGCTCATCGCGCGCGTGGACGAGGTGCGCCCGCATCCCAACGCCGACAAGCTGCGCATCTGCACCGTCACCGCCGGGAAGGGCGAGCCGCTGCAGGTGGTCTGCGGCGCGCCCAACGTCCAGGCGGGTCGCTTCTACCCCTTCGCCCCGGTCGGCGCCTCGCTCCCCGGCGGCGTCGAGATCAAGGAGGCGAAGCTGCGCGGCGAGGCGTCGCGGGGGATGCTCTGCTCCGCGCGCGAGCTGGGGCTGGGGCGCGACCACGCCGGGCTGATGACGCTCGCCGGCGACTTCGAGCCCGGGATGCGCTTCCGCGAGGCGCTGGGGCTGGACGACTGGCGGCTGGTGGTGGACGTGACTCCCAACCGCGGCGAGCTCCTCTCGCACGTGGGCATCGCGCGCGAGCTGGCGCCGGGCGGGGTGGACGGCATCGACCTCCCGCCCTTCCCCGGCGCGGCGAAGGCGCGCTTCCCCTGCAAGTCCGCGCGGCGCGAGGGCGACTGCGGCCCCGTGCACGTGGAGATCGAGGACGTGGACGGCTGCCCGCGCTACATGGGCGCCGTCGTCCGCGGCGTCAAAGTGGCTCCGTCGCCCGAGTGGCTGGCGGCGCGGCTCAGGGCGGTGGGGCAGCGCCCCATCAACAACGTGGTCGACGCCACCAACTACGTGCTCCAGGAGCTCGGCCAGCCGCTGCACGCCTTCGACCTCTCCCAGCTGGAGGGCGGCGAGCTGGTGATCCGCCGCGCCGCCGCGGGCGAGACGCTGCGCACCCTCGACGGCGTGGACCGCGCGCTGCTGGAGGACGACCTGGTGATCGCCGACGCGCGCCGCGCCGTGGCGCTCGGCGGGGTGATGGGCGGCGAGAACAGCGAGGTGACCGACGCCACCACCGACCTCTTCCTGGAGTGCGCCCTCTTCGACCCCGGCACCGTGCGGAAGACGGCGCGGCGGCTGGGGCTGTCGACCGACGCCAGCTACCGCTACGAGCGCGGCGTGGACCCCGAGGGGCAGCCCGAGGCGCTGCACCGCGCGCTGGAGCTGATCCTCGCCGTCGCCGGGGGCACGGTGGCGGCGGCCATCGACGTCGACCCCAGGCCCTTCGACCGCCCCGTGGTCGCGGTGCGGCCGGAGCGCGTCGGCCGGGTGCTGGGGACGCCGGTGGAGGCGGAGGAGATCAAGCGGCTGCTGGAGCCGCTGGGCTTCGAGGTGAAGAAGAGCCAGCCGGTGCGGGTGATCGTTCCCGGCTACCGCCACGACGTGCGCACCGAGATCGACGTGATCGAGGAGATCGCCCGGCGCCGCGGCTACGGCTCCTTCCCCGACACCCTCCTCCCCTTCCGCCCCTCCGCCGTCCCCGAGGACCCCGGCGTGGCGGTGGAGCGGCGGCTGCGCGCGGTGCTGGTGCGCTGGGGCTTCCTGGAGGCGCGGACGCTGGCCTTCGCCCCCGAGGCGGCCGGCGCGGTGCGCCTGCTGAACCCGCTCTCGCAGGAAGAGGCGTTCCTGCGCACCATGCTGGCGGAGTCGCTGGTGCGGCGGGTGGAGCACAACTTCGCCCACGGCGTGCGCGACGTGCGGCTCTTCGAGATCGGCACCGCCTTCCGCAAGCCGGAGGGCGGGCTGGCGGCGGAGGAGCGGCGCATCGCGGCGGCGTTCAGCGGGGCGCGCGCGCCGGCGCACTGGAGCGGCGCGGCCGGCCCCTTCGACGTCTACGACCTCAAGGCGCTGCTGGAGGAGCTCGCGGCGGAGTACGAAGACGGCCGGGTCGTCGCCGGCGAGGTGGATGGAGCTCCGGGGCTCCACCTGGTGGCGGGGGACGCCGTCGTCGGCCGCGGGTGGCAGGCGGCGGAGGGGGCGGTGGATGCGCCCGCGTGGGCCTCGCCGGTGCTGCTGCTGGAGGCCGCGCTCCCGGCCGCGGCGGGACGGCGTGCGCCGCGCCACCAGCCGCTCCCCGCCTTCCCCGGGAGCGAGCGCGACCTGGCGCTGCTGGTGCCCCACGCGGTCACGGCGGCGGAGCTGGAGGAGACCATCCGCGCCGCAGCGGGCCCGCTGCTGGAGGCGGTGTTCCCCTTCGACCTGTACGAGGGGAAGGGGCTGCCGGAGGGGACGCGGAGCCTGGCCTGGCGGCTGCGCTTCCGCGGGGCGGAGAGGACGCTGACGGACCCGGAGGTCGACGTGGGCGTGGACCGCGTGCTGGCGGCGCTGGAGGAGCGGCACGGTGTACGCCGCCGCTGACGACGAAGGACCCGACCCCGGCCCCGGCTGGGAGCGCCTGGAGCGCGCCGCGCGCGCGGCCGCATCCGCCCTCGAGGGGTGGCGGCGGCGCGCGCGCGAGGCCGAGGCCGAGGTCGCGCGCCTGCGCCAGGAGCTGGAGGCGCTGACCACGCTGGGGCCCCTCCCCTCGGCCGAGGCGGGCGACGAGCTGCGCCGCCTGCGCGCCGAGAACGCCGTGCTGGTCTCGCGCACCGCCGAGGCGCGCAAGCGCATCACCGGCCTGCTGGCGAAGCTGGCGCTGCTGGAGACGCGCCGGTGAGCCGCCCGTCGCGCCGCCCGCCGCCGCCGCGCCACACCGTGGCGGTCGAGATCGCGGGCGAGAAGCACGTGCTGCGCAGCGACGTGCCCCCCGAGTACACGCGCAAGGTCGCCTCGCACGTCGACGCCACCATCCGCGCGCTCCCCGGGTTCCAGACGCTGGAGCCCTTCCGCGCGGCCACGCTGGCGGCGCTCTCCATCACCGACGAGCTCTTCCACGCCCGCGACGAGATCCGCCGCCTGCGCGAGGAGGCCGACCGGATCACCCACGAGCTCACCGACCTCCTCGAAGCCGCCGAGGCCGCCGCCGCCGAGAAGCGCCCCGTCCGCCGCCCCGCCGCGGCCCCGCCGTCCGCGCCCGAGGCGCCGCCGCCGCTCCCCACCTGGGTCTCCACCCCGGCGGAGGAGAAGCGCGACCCGGCCCCCAGCCTCTTCGCCGACGACGAGCCGGAGCTCAACCTCCCCCCGCCCGACGAGTAGTCGAGCGGCCCGGCGCCTCTCCTGGGTGCCTCCGCGTCTCCGCCTGGAACGCTTTGCGTGGCTTGCGTCCAAAGCACGTCCGAAGGTATCTTCTTTTACGCGGCCGACTGCCGCGCGCGCGACTGAGCGCACCGGTGCGGTGGCAGTGGACCTTTGGCCTGCCACCGCTTTGTTTTGCCCCCGCCGCGGGCTTTCACGCCCGCGCCGAGATAAATCGAACCATGAACACGATCCTGATCGCCGTGGTCGCGGCCCTGGTGGGCGCGATCGTCGGCTTCGTCGCCGGCCGCGCCGCGGTTGAGGCACGGCTGAAAAGCGCGCGCGCCTCGGCCGAAGACGTGGCCGCGGGCATCCGCGCCCGGGCCGAGGAAGAGGCCGAGCGGCTGCGCAAGGCCGAGGTGCTCAAGGGGCGCGAGGAGGCGATCCGCGCCCGCGAGGAGTGGGAGCGCGAGGAGAGCCGCCGCCGCGAAGACATCGAGCGCTTCGAGCGGCGGCTGCAGGAGCGCGAGGAATCGCTCGACCGCAAGATCGCCCTCCTCGACGAGAAGCAGCAGCAGCAGGACCAGCGCGCCGAGGCGCTCTTCCGCCGCGAGAAGGGGGTGGAGGGCCGCGACCAGGAGCTGGGCGCGCGCTTCGCCGAGGTGCAGCACCGGCTGGAGTCGCTCGCCGGCCTCAGCGCCGACGAGGCGCGCCGCCAGCTCATGCACGACATGGAGGAGGCCGCCCGCGCCGACGCCGCGCAGCGCATCCGCGAGGTGAAGGAGGAGGCGCGCCGCGACGCCGACCGCGAGGCCAAGAAGATCATCTCCCTGGCCATCCAGCGCATCGCCGCCGACCACACCGCCGAGACCACCGTCTCCGTGGTGGCGCTCCCGTCGGACGAGATGAAGGGGCGCATCATCGGCCGCGAGGGGCGGAACATCCGCGCCTTCGAGCAGGCCACGGGGATCGACGTGATCATCGACGACACGCCGGAGGCCGTCGTCCTCTCCGGCTTCGACCCCATCCGCCGCGAGACGGCGCGGCTGGCGCTGGAGAAGCTGGTGGCCGACGGGCGCATCCACCCCGGGCGCATCGACGAGGTGGTGGCCAAGAGCCGCAAGGAGGTGGAGAACTCCATGCGCGAGGCCGCCGAGCAGATCCTCTACGAGCTCGGCATCCACGGGGTGCACCCCGAGGTGGTGAAGGTGCTGGGGCGGCTGAAGTTCCGCACCAGCTACGGCCAGAACCAGCTGATGCACTCGAAGGAAGTCGCCATCCTGGCCGGGAACATGGCGGGGGAGATGGGCTTCGACGCCACCCTGGCCAAGCGCATGGGCCTCCTGCACGACGTGGGGAAGGGGATGACCCACGAGCACGAGGGGACGCACGTGGAGTTGGGGTGGAACCTGGCCAAGAAGTACGGCGAGCCGCCGCAGGTGCTGAACGCCATCAAGGCGCACCACGACGAGGAGCCGCACCTCTACCCCGAGAGCTGGCTGGTGACCGCGGGCGACGCCATCAGCGGCTCGCGCCCCGGCGCGCGGCGCGAGATGTTCGAGACCTACGTGAAGCGGCTGGAGAAGCTGGAGGAGATCGCCACCTCGTTCCCCGGCGTGGAGCGCTGCTTCGCCATCCAGGCCGGCCGCGAGCTGCGCATGATGGTGATCCCCGAGCAGGTGAGCGACGAGGAGATGGCCCGCCTCAGCGAGGAGACGGCGCGCCGCATCGAGGCCGAGCTGCAGTACCCCGGCCAGATCAAGGTGGTGGTGATCCGCGAGACCCGGGCGGTGGACTTCGCGCGGTAGGCCCATCCGCGTGACCGAGGACCGGGTCCGCCCGAACCGGGGTGAGGGGTGGATGCGGCGGCCGCGCCACAGGTGCTAGATTGACGTGGAACAACGGGGCGGCGCGTGCGTCGCCCTTTCGCGTCCAGGGATGGGGGATGATGAGCGGACGAGGGCGGGCGTGAGGGTCCTTTTCGTCGCCGACGTGATCGGCTCGCCGGGGCGGCGCGTGCTGGGGCAGCTCCTGCGCCTGGTGCGCAAGGACGTGCGCGCCGACGCCGTGATCGTCAACGGCGAGAACTCCGCCGGCGGCTTCGGCATCACCCCCGAGATCGTGAGGGAGCTCTTCGAGCTCGACGTGGCCGTGATCACCACCGGCAACCACGTCTGGGACAAGAAGGAGATCCTCCCCACGCTCGACAGCGAGCCCCGCCTGCTGCGCCCGGCCAACTATCCCCCGATGAACCCCGGCCACGGTTCCGTCGTGGTCCCGGTGGGCGGCGCGCGGCTGGCGGTGCTCAACCTGCAGGGGCGCACCTTCATGACGCCCATCGACGACCCCTTTCGCGAGGTCGACCGGCTGCTGGCGGAGCTCGCCGCCCGCGAGGAGCCGCCGCACGCCATCGTCGTCGAGTTCCACGCCGAGGCGACCAGCGAGAAGCAGGCGTTCGGGCGCTGGCTGGACGGACGCGTCGCCGCCGTCGTCGGCACGCACACGCACGTGCAGACCGCCGACGAGCGCCGCCTGCCCAAGGGGACGGCGTACCTCACCGACCTGGGGATGACGGGCGGGCTGGGGGGGATCATCGGGATGAAGTGGGAGATCTCCGTCGAACGGCAGCTCACCATGACGCGCGGCGAGCGGATGCAGCCGGCCGACGACGACCTGCACCTGCAGGGCGCGGTGGTGGAGATCGACCTGGCGACGGGGATGTCGAAGTCGATCGAGCGGGTGAGCGTGGGGCTGGAGCGGCTCCTCACCGAGAAGTTCGGGAAGAAGCACGGATGACGGCGAAGATCGTCGACGGGGCGGCGGTGGGCCGCGAGATCCGGGCGCAGGCCGCGGCCGAGGCGGCGCAGCTCGCCGCCCAGGGCACGGTGCCCGGGCTGGCGGTGGTGCTGGTGGGGAGCGACCCGGCCAGCGAGGTCTACGTGCACAGCAAGACCCGCGCGTGCCACGAGGCCGGGATGCACGACCGCCTCCTCCACTTCCCCGACACCGTCACCCAGGACGAGCTCTTCGGCGCCATCGACGGGCTGAACGCCGACCCCCGCATCCACGGCGTGCTGGTGCAGCTCCCGCTCCCGCCGCACATCCACCCCAAGGCGGTGCTGGAGCGGGTGCACCCTTCCAAGGACGTGGACGGCTTCCACCCGCTGAACGTGGGGCGCGCCTTCGTGGGCGACCCGCGCGGCTTCGTTCCCGCCACCCCGGCGGGGATCATGGAGCTGCTGCGGCACGAGCGCATCGAGACGCACGGCAGGCACGCGGTGATCGTCGGGCGCTCCCTGATCGTCTCCAAGCCGCTCGCCTCGCTGCTGATGGCGCCGGGCCCGAACGCCACCGTCACCCTCACCCACCGCCACACGGTGGACCTGGCGAGCCACACGCGCATGGCCGACATCCTGGTGGTCGCCGTGGGCAAGCCGGGGCTGATCACCGCGGAGATGGTGAAGCCGGGCGTGGCCGTGTTCGACGTGGGCACCACCCGCGTCCCCGACCCGAACCACGCCAAGGGGTACGTGATCCGCGGCGACGTGGACTTCGAGGCCGTGGCCGAGGTGGCGAGCCACATCACCCCCGTCCCCGGCGGCGTGGGGCCGATGACCATCGCCATGCTGCTGCGCAACACCATCGAGGCCGCGCGCCGCTTCCACCACGCCCGGACGCGCGGCGAGCGGCGGCGGACAGGGGCGTGATCCCCGAACCGGCAACGGATTTCCTCACGCAGAGCCGCGGAGCCGCAGAGAGCCATGCAAATCTCTCTGCGGCTCCGCGGCTCTGCGTGAGACCTTCTGTTGTCGTTGGTTCGGGTAGACGGGATTCCGGCGGGTAGCTAGAATCCCTTCGGGCAGTCTGCGGTTGCTTTCGCACTCTCGCACTTCGCACTTTCGCACTTCCGATGTGGGACCTGTTCACCTCGGCCGAGGCCGACAAGCGTTCGCGCGAGCCGCTCAACGAGGCGCGCAACGCGGAGCTGGCGCGCGCCGTCGCCGCGCTGGACGCGGACGCGCCCCGCGCCTCCGTGCGCGTGCCCATGGAGGGGATGCGCGTGTCGGAGGTGAACGCCGCCGCGCGCGAGCTGATCGAGGGCGTCTTCCCCCCGCTCTGGGTGCACGGCGAGGTCTCCAACTTCACGAAGGCGCGCTCCGGGCACTGCTACTTCTCGCTGCGCGACGCCGACGCCCAGCTCCGCTGCGTGATGTGGCGCGACGAGGCCCGGCGCCTTCCCACGCAGCCCGCGGAGGGGATGCAGGTGCGCGCGCTCGGCCGCCTCACCCTCTACGAGCAGCGCGGCGAGTTCCAGCTCTCCGTCTCGGAGCTGGAGGCCAAGGGCGAGGGGCTGTGGAAGCTCGCGCTCGACCGCCTGCGCACCAGGCTGGAGGGGGAGGGGCTGACGGCGCCCGCGCGCAAGCGGCCGCTCCCGGCGCACCCGGCCTGCGTGGGCATCGTCACCTCGTCGGCCGGCGCGGCGCTGCGCGACATCGTCACGGTGATCCGCAGGCGGGCGCCGTGGACGCGCATCGTGCTGGCGTCGGCGCGAGTGCAGGGCGAGGGCGCGGCGGAGGAGGTGGCGCGCGCCATCCGCCTGATGGGCCGCGCCGCCTGCGCCGAGGTGCTGATCGTGGGGCGCGGCGGCGGGTCGATCGAGGACCTGTGGGCCTTCAACGAGGAAGTGGTGGCCCGCGCCATCGCCGAGTCGCCGGTGCCGGTGATCTCGGCCGTGGGGCACGAGACCGACTTCACCATCGCCGACCTGGTCGCCGACCTGCGCGCGCCGACCCCCTCCGCCGCCGCAGAGGCCGCGGTCCCCGACGGCGCCGCGGTGCGCCGCGAGGTCGACGACCTGCGCGTCCGCATCCACGACTGCACCCGCGAGCGCATCGCCGACGGGCGCGAGGCGGTGTTCGAGGCGCGCCTGGAGCTGACCGGCGCGGTGGAGCGCACCCTGCGCGCCCGCCGCGAGGGGCTGGCCGCCACCGCCGCGCGGCTGCAGGCGCTCTCGCCGCTGAACGTGCTCTCGCGCGGCTACGCCGTCCCGCTCGACGCGGGCGGCCGCGTGCTGCGGCGGGTGGACGACTTCGCCGCGGGGGCGCCCTTCGACCTGCGCGTGGCCGACGGTGTGGTCC
>C688J35102_120989852_pt1 | contig 14728 bp, 10 predicted proteins | sample HopSoiMetagenom2_FD_35102 | JGI IMG/M metagenome (IMG submission 35102)
AGTTCGAGGCCGTGGTCGAGTCCCACCCGGTCAACGACTTCGCCCACTTCTGCCTCGGCCGCGCCCTCAGCAAGACCGGCCAGAAGCACCGCGCCCGCCACCACCTGGCGCTCGCCTCGAACCTGCGGCCCGACCGCCGCGACTACCGCTACTACCGCCGCCTGCTCGACGCCTAGAGCGGGGGAGGTGGGCGGGACAGCCGAGGCTGCCCCGCGAGGTGTGTCGGTTACGCGCCGAGGAGTGGGATGACGCAGCGGAATTTCTTGGCGTTGCTTGCGGGCGAGGAGTTGATGGATCCGGATGCCGAAACGGTCGTCACGGCGTATACGTCGGATCCGCTAACGACGGGTATGTCCCTCGTCCACTCATCCCCCGTGGCAAGCGTGATGTTCGGCTGTTGAGAGAAGGCGGCGAGCAGCAGCGGGTCCGGGAGCTCTCCGCCTTCATTGGCACAGGCGGAAGCCGCGGCCGCCGGAGTGAGGGCGCTGGAGTTCGGCACCGTCTGCCAGCAAGCGCCGGCGAACAACCGGGTGCCCTGCTGGCAGCCGGCGTGGTAGCCGTTGACCGTCTGCGCGTTCACGGCGTTGGCGGCGTTGAGGGCCGTCTCCGAGTCTTTCGCCGACTCTGCCGTGTCGGCGTGGACGGCAGAGGGGACCTGGCCGAGGGTGGAGACGTCCACCTGCAGTCCGGTGACCGACCCCGGCGCCAGCCGATCGCCCTGGATCGACCCCGGCGCCAGCTGCGCACCGGGAACCACGCCCCGCTTCAGCCGATTCGCCGGCACCGAATGCAGCGCCAGCCGGTTCCCCGGCAGCGACTTCACCTTCACCGTGTGCCCGTTGATCTTCGCCGCCGCGTACACCGTCCCCGCCAGCGCCGCCACCAGCGCCACCGCCGCAACCACCAGCGTCGGCACCTGCCGCCAAATTCCCCTGCTCATCTTTTCTCCTTGAATCGATTGAACGAGACCCCCTCAAATGGATGAGGGCACTTAAAGCGGCGGCAACTTAATAGACGATCTCGGTGGTTGGACAGATGTCCCCCGTGGGTTCGGCGAACGTTCGATCTCGGTCACTTCTGGAAATAAACACAGTGACCGCTTCAATGATTCAACCGGTGATAAAAACTCAACCGACTTTTGGGTATTGCATTCTTCTGTGGCACTAGAAAAGATGCGCGCCGACTCGGTACGCGTTCGGTATCGCGGCTTCGGGTCCAGCCACCCCATCGGAAAGGACCCGTCTTGCACAGCGACACCGCCCGGCCTCGGCTTGCTCGTGGCATCTTCTCGATCATCGCCCTGCTTCTGGTCGCGGCGGTGGCGTCGTCGGTCCATCAAGGCGTCGCGCGGGGTGACGACGAACCTCCCGTCCGAGCCGAAGCTCCGGTCCCCGCTCGCACCGAACTTCCCGAGGAGCGCACCGCAACCTCCAACACCTACGAACTCCCCAGCGGCGCCCTGCAGACCGAGCTCTTCACCGCGCCGGTCAACTACGAAGCCGCCGACGGCGAATACAAGCCGATCGACGAGAGCCTCGAAGAAGCGCCGGGCGGCGGTGTGACCAACGGCGCCAACAGCTTCGACCTCCAGCTTCCCGAACAGATGGGCGACGGCGCAGTTCGCCTGTCCGAAGAAGGCGACTGGCTCTCCTTCCGCCTGCTGGGCGACGAAACCGAAGCGGCCGAAGTAGGCGGCGCCACCGCAAGCTACGAGGCCGGCAACGGCTCCTCCTTCGAGCTCCACAGCCTCCCCGACGGCGTCAAGGAGGAGATCACGCTCGACAATCCCCTCGCGCCCAGGCTCTACCGCTACGGGCTCGACTTCTCGCAGGGTCTCGCGCCCTCGCTCCAAGAAGACGGCTCGATCAAGGTCAAGGACAAAGGCGGCGACCTCTTCGCGACCCTGCCGGCGCCGACGATCGCCGACGCCGGCGGCGCCCCGCCCGCCTCCGCAGTCCACTACAGCCTCCAGAAAGGCTCCGAAGCCGGGCAATGGACGCTCGCGGTTGAAGCCGACGAAGCCTGGCTCTCGGATCCCGAACGCGCATGGCCGGTGACGATCGATCCCCCCGTGTACATCTACACCGAACAGGACTGCACGATCGGCAGCCTCCCTTCGCCCAAAGGCTGGACCCGGTGCGGCGCGAGTGGCGCCACTGAACTGGCCGCCGGCTACGTGCAGAGCGAAAGCCAGCCGATCCGCACCTTTCTGCGCTTCAAACTCGGCACCAACCTGAATCCCGTCATCCCCTCGAACGCCTACGTCAGCAACGCGACCCTGAAGCTCTACGCGCCCAAAGCCGCCGAAAACACCGTCCCGGGCCTTGAAACCAAGCGCGTGACTCAGAGCTGGAACACGAAAATCAACTGGGAACAGTTCAAGAACAACGATTTCATCAACCCCTACAAATGGACGACCCCCGGCGGCGACTTCACCTCCGAAGGCCACGCCGAAGTCCTTACCGCCAACCGCGAAGGCGGGGCGGCTGCGGGCTGGTGGAATTTCTCCTCTTCGAGCCTGCGCGAACTGGTTGAGGGATGGGTCGAAGACAACACGATCCTCAGCAACGGGATCAACAATCAGGGCATCGTCGTCAAGCAGATCGACGAGACCCGGACCGCCGAATGCGAAAGCAAAGGGGTCTGCCCGCGCCGCTACGTCGGCTTCAACTCCAGCGCCGCCTCCAATCCGCCCCAGCTGGAACTCACCTACTTCACCAAGGCCCCTGCCACTAACAAGATGGTTTCGCCCAAGGAAGGCACCACGACCGCACGGCGGCTGATGCTGAAGGCTGCCTGGGCCGAAGGGGGCGGGGTCAACAGGGTCCACTTCCAGTACCGCGCCTCCAAGAAAGGCCCTTTCAACAACATCCCCTCCTCGCTGCTACGAAACGCCGAAGGCGAAACGAGCGAAGGACTCGCGGTGAGCGGGACCTGCTGCGAATCCGAACCGCTCTACTTCGACGCCGCCCACATCAGCAGCGAACTGCAGAGCAAAGGTGGGGCGGTCCAGGTCCGCGCCCTCTTCGAAGGCCAGAGCGGGGCGGGCTTCAGCGAACCGATCGAAGCCAAGGTCGACCGCTACCTCGGCGGTCCCAAAGACGCGACTACCCAGGTCGGTCCGGGCACCCTCGACCTCCTCACCGGCAACCTGACGCTCTCGGCCGCCGATGTCTCGATCGGCGGCTTCAACCCACTTTCCTTCTCCCGCACCTATAACACCCGCGCTCCCGGCAGCACCGGCGAGACGACGGTTCTCGGCCAGGGCTGGAAGCCCGGGGTCCCGATCGAAGAAGCCGGTGGATCGGAATGGGCCTCGGTCAAGACGACGAGCGAATCGGAAACGATCGAAGGCGAAACCTACGCCTTCGAATACGCGACCCTGAAGAGCATCGAAGGCTTTGAAATCCCCTTCGAAAAGATCGGCGAAAGCTACGTCGCCCCGCCCGAACTCACCGGCTTCTCGCTGGTGCTCTCCGGCGAATCCAACGAAACCTTCCTTCTCACCGACCCCAGCGGCAACAAGACGACCTTCTCAAACAAAGACAGCGGCAACCCAACCGAATACCTGCCGGCCTCGGTCAGCCAGCCGGGCTCCGGGCCGCACGCGACCCTGATGACCTGGAAGTTCGAACACAACCAGCGCAGGCTGGTGGAAGAGGTCGCCCCGACGGCCAATGTCAATCCTTCCGAATGCGCGGAACACCCAACGGAAACCACGGGTTGCAACACGCTGAAATTCACCTATGTCTCGGCGACCACCTGGGGCGCGCCGTCGAGCTACGGCGAACGCCTGCAGAAGATCACCTACTACGGCCCGGGGGCCAAAGGCGTGGAAGTCGCCGCCTATGCCTACGACACTCAGGGACGGTTGGTCTCCGAGTGGGATCCGCGCATCACCCCTAACCTTAAAACCACCTACACCTACGAAGGCGAAAAGCTGCGCAAAGTGACGCCGCCCGGGCAGGAACCGTGGACCTTCGAATACAGCCCGGCCCTCGATGGCGAAACCAGCCAGGTATCGCGCCTGAAGACGATGAAGCGCTCCAACCTGCTTGGCGGCGAAACGAAGACCTCCATCCGCTATGGAGTGCCGCTCAGCGGCAGCAGCGCGCTCTACCAGATGGACGGAGCCTCGGTAGGTACCTGGGGCCAGACCGACATCCCGACCGATGCCACCGCCGTCTTCCCGCCGACCCAGGTTCCTGCCGAACCGGCGACCTCTTACGAAAAGGCGACCGTCTACTACATGGATTCCGAAGGCTTCGGGGTCAACACCGCAACGCCCTCGGGGGCCGGGACCTCAAGCCCGTCAATCTCGACCACCGAAACCGACCAGTTCGGCAACGTCACCCGCGAGCTGACGCCGCAAAACCGCCTGCGGGCGCTCGCCGATGCCGAAGGCAAAAGGGTTGAACGCTCTCATCTGCTCGAGACCAAGTTCGTCTACTCGGGCGATGGGACCGAGCTGCTGGAAGAACGCGGGCCTCTGCATCAGGTGAAGCTGCAGGAAACCGGCGAAGTCGTGGAAGCGCGCATGCAGCGGACGATCACCTACGGCAACCCCGAACACCTCAACCCCGCACCGCTGCTGCCGACGAGTGAAATTACCGGGGCGCTCATCCCCGCCAACAGCACCGAAGCCGACCAGCGCTTGACGGAAACCAAGTACAACTGGGCGCTGCGCAAGCCGATCGAAGCGATCGTTGACGTAGGCACCGGGCACCTCAACATCAAGTCCAAGACCTCCTACAACGAAAGCACCGGCCTGCCGACCGAAGTGCGCCAGCCGAAAGCCTCCGAAGAAGGCGGCAACGTCCCCGGAGCGACGAAGACGATCTACTACGGGGAAACCGCCTCATTTGATACGGACTGCTGGTTGGTCACCAAGTGGGCGGGCCTCCCGTGCAAGGTCAAGCCAGCCGCGCAGCCCGGAGCAGAAGGCCCGGCGATGCCGGTCACCTGGATCAAGTCCTACTCGCCATACGGCCAGCCCACCGAAATTGTCGAAGAAACCCCGGGAGCGGGTGAAGCGGGGATCCGCAAAACCGTGATCACCTACGACGCCGCCGGCCGGCAGACGTCGAAGAAGATCACCGGCGGCGGCCAGCCGGTGCCGAAGGTGGAAACCCTCTACAACTCGACTAACGGGATGCCCGAAACCCAGCGCTTCGTCTGCGAAACGGGGGAATGCAGCGTCTTCGACACCCAGGCGACCACCACCGAATACGACGCCCTCGGCAGGGTCAAGGCCTACAAAGACGCCGACGGCAACGAAGCGAAAACCACCTACGACAGCTTCGGCCGCCCCAGCACGGTCAGCGATGCCAAGGGCTCGCAAACGATCCACTACGACTCGGTCACGGGGCTGCCGACCGAACTGACCGACTCGGCCGCCGGTACCTTCACCGCGAGCTACAACGCCGACGGCAGCCTGGTCAAACGCGGCCTCCCCGACGGCCTTACGGCGGAAACCACCTACGACGCGACCGGGGCGGCCGTGGGTCTCACCTACACGAAGGCATGGAACTGCGGCGCGAGCTGCACCTGGCTTCAGTTCGGCCTCAAGGACTCGATCTACGGGCAGATCCTCTCCGAAGAAGGAACCCTCGACGCCGATAGGTACAACTACGACCGCGCCGGCCGCCTGGTTGAAGCACAGGAAACCCCGGCAGGGGGCAGCTGCACGACCCGTAGCTACGGCTACGACAAGGACTCCAACCGCCTCTCGCTGACCACCGTGGGATCAACGATGGGAAGCGGCTGCGGCACCGGCTCGAGCACCGAAAAGAAATACAGCTACGACAAAGCCGACCACCTGGTCGACTCCGGCATCGTCTACGACAACTTCGGCCGGATCACGAAACTGCCCGCCGCCGATGCCGGCGGCAAAGAACTGACGACCAGCTACTTCAGTACCGACATGGTCGCCACCCAGTCGCAGGGTGAAGTCACGAACACCTTCGAACTCGATGCGTCATTGCGGCAGCGCTCGCGCTTGCAGGCGGGCGGGCTCGAAGGAACGGAAACGCTCCACTACGACGGATCCTCCGACTCGCCAGCCTGGACCGAACGTGGCTCGAGCTGGACCCGGAGCATCGTTGGCCTCGGCGGCGAACTGGCGGCAGTTCAGGAAAGCGGCAAAGAAATCACGCTGCAGCTGCCGAACCTTCATGGAGATGTGTCGGCCACGGCGGCGCTCAATCCTGAAGTGTCGACCCTGAAAGGCACCTTTGGCTACGACGAGTTCGGGAACCCGACTTCTGGCAACCTGGAGCCGTTTGGTTGGCTGGGGGGGAAGCAGAGGCGAACTGAACTGGCGTCGGGGGTCATCCAGATGGGAGCCCGGAGTTACGTGCCCGCAGTGGGTCGTTTCATCTCGGTTGATCCCGTGAGGGGAGGATCAGCAAACTCCTATGACTACGCTCTCCAAGATCCGATCAACAGATTCGACCTCGACGGATGCAACGCGCAAAACATCCAGCCCTTTAGCCAGAATCCAACTGTTGGGAGCTGCCTCAAGGAATGCATAAGCCGCCATTGCTCAAGCCATAACGCAACGATGAAGTACACCACCTTCCAGCATTGCTTGGCACATGCCCGTGGCCTCCTAGGTGCTGTTGCCTGTGTGCGACATTTCTGCGAGGTCGGCTCATTGTTAATCTGCGGCCTTCATTGCATCAGCAATCGCCAGCCACCATCACCCTCTCCCAACGCATGGGACGTGACGAAGGCAGTTGCTGAGCGAGCGTGGCACATGGTCAAGACCGGAGAAGGCTTACCATTCATCCCTGTCGGCTAGCTTTCAGACTGCGAGGCACGGTCCGGTGGAGAATCTCATAGAAGGCAGGCAGATCCTTGAGGCCACTGTGCAGGCTGGTTCAGCACGTCTAGGCGCTGCTACCCGTCTGGGTAGCCCCTACCCAGAACCCTCCGATATGCGGGGCGTGGGGAAGGTAAATTTTCGCCTGGATCAGGTCTGGATGACCGACCGGGTTGTCACGGACCGGATGGCGGAGAAAACGAGAGCCCAAGCGACCTGGCTAAGCAGGCCCTTTCTGATCCTGTTCCAGAAGCTGGCTGATCGACTGTTCACTGGAGGGGATCAGGAGCTTCTGTTTGAAGGGGGAGCAATCCGAACGCGTAATTCTCAAGGCTGGGATGCTCCAAAAGGCTCAGTGCATCAGCCGAAGTACCCGCGCCATCCGCTCTGCGCCTTCGATCCGCTCAGCCGATCCGAGCAGTTGGCGCACACGGGCCAATCTGAGAATGTGCGGGGTACCGAAACCGAGAAACTGTCGCTAGCGCTCCAGGGAAGCCTTTTCGATCATGCTGTGTGGCAAGAGATCCAAGGTTCGTCCACCAACGCGAAAGATATCAATGCCTTCATATGGATTGACAACGGCGTGCGGCTCCGTCGCTTAGCCTTCGAAGGTAGCAAGAGGTATGAGGGGAGTCTCTGGTGCATTACCGAGCTTTGGGACTTTGGCGTAGATGTGCCTATCGCATGAGGAAAAAAGGCATTCTTCGGAAGGCCGCGCTACTGTTCCTAGCTTTGTTCGCTCTGTGTGTATGGACGCTCGGAGTTGTACTCATCGGTAAGGGGCACACTTGGTCGGGGGGCGCGGTCGTCCTGGCGGGTGTGACCCTCTTCTCGTTGGCGATCGGTCTATGGCGAGACGATGGCAAAGGTGCGCTGGCTAGTGTTATCGAGGGTATTTCCGAGTTCTTCAACGCCTAGTCAGCTATGTCCGCCGCTGCTGTGTGGATCCTCAAGTCTCCCCACCGATGGTTGGGGCCAAGCCCTCTGCGAATGGTATTTGGGTTCCCGCAGCCGATATTGGTGGGCTGGGGCTATAGGTCACCGGTAACCGATCAGCCCACCCGGACCGCCTGCCGCTTTGCGCGAATCGACGAATCAATGGCGCAACTAAGGCTAGACTCCAACCAGATGGTGGGTTGCGCCGATAACTATCGGAAACGGCGGCGTATGCGATTAATTCGCAGCTGTGCCGTCTGCTTTTCGACGGCCGCGCTCGGTCTGGCGCTGGTCTCGGGCGACCTACCAGTAACGGCGTGCGCCATGGTGACTTGGTTTCTCACGCTCGTCGCGCTGGGGCTCGGTGTATGGAGAGATCTCAAGAGCAATGGGTAAGGCGCAATGAAAAGCTATGTGTTCATCGTGTTGTTTGTGGTGGGCGTCGTCCTTGCTCTAATGGGGCCGCTGCTCTGGCATCTCCGCGAGGAGCTGGCGTTAGGTTGGCGCGAGCAGTTTGGGAGCGGCGGTGAAATCGAGGATAAGCTTGTGAAAGAACGTGCGGACATACTTCGGTCGATGGAGCCTTTTAGTTGGAAAAGCATTGTGTTGCTAACGGCTATTGTGGTCGTGATTTGCTTTGCTTTCGGGGTAGTCGTTGCGCATGGTGGCGTTGTGTTGTATATAGGCGGTGTAATCGTAGTTGCGGCTCTAATTGCATTATTTAACAATGTGCTGTTCGCTCAAATTCCCCGGCTACCAGACCGTGGAAGCAGGGACGCTGGCAAGGCGGGGCAGCAATAAGCGTCAGCTTGACCGCCAGCAGGCATTGGTTGGTGTTACGTGGTCAATACTCTTCCTATCGTTGGTGTGTCATCGGCATTGTCCGGTGTGAGACCTGGCGTATTGCAACTCTGGTCCAGAAGATCGTCCTTGGGCGTACGTTCATGCGGATGGCAACGGCTTTCTAGCGAACAAAAGTACTTGGGTGAAGGAGCGAGACGGTGATCGCCGCGCTAGAATCAAGCAATTGTGATCGACTATGTTCTCTTTGCTGTGCTCATCGTTATTCCGTTACTCGTTGAGGTAACTGTGTATTTCTGCAGTATCTGGTGGCATAGTGATGAACCCAAGGATCCCCGTAACGGGCTCTAATGCAACGCCCTTCGCATAACCCCCTGCCCGGCGCAGGCGAGCTGAGGAAACTCGCGTAGAGCCGATTGTCCATCCCGAGGGAGCTCGGAGCGTAGTCAGGACGCGGAACCCCCGGCATCGGTGACGTCTCGCCGGCCTGTTCATGGGTCCGAACCCTATGTCGCGTGTGACTAGCCGGAGTATCGCTGGGGTTGCGTCGGCCCCTGGGACGGAGGGTGCGTCGCTCCTCAGCGGCCGATCTCAGGTCTTTTTGGGGGCGCGGGGGTACGATTATCGACTACACCCGTCTGTGCTAAAGATTCCGACGTGGTACGGCCACGACATATGTCCCGGGGGAGGGGGGTTGCAGTGGTCCTCCTCTTTACCCTGGCCGCGCTGCTGTTTCTTGGCGCTCTAGCGATCGCAATAGCTGAAGATGCGATCCACGCCGTCGAGCCGGTTATCTTGGGGATAAGCGTTCTTGTCTCTGGTGTACTTCTGTTCATGGGCAGGGCGTTCCCCCCAAAGGGATAGTCACTTCTTGACGGCCGCCGTTTCGGCTAAGGGCGAGTCGAAGGAACGCCAACGGGGGGTGACGCAGTGGATCACGTGCAGCGAAAAACGAGCTTTCAATCATTTGCTCCGGATAATGTGGCGGGCCTAGAAAAGTGGGCAAGGCTGAGATGTCGAGGGAATAGCGTGGAGCGCCTGGCTTCAGCACATGGTCTCGAACCTCGCTTCGATGTCGTGGCGCAATATCTATCCCGTGGTCTTCCAGCTGAGTCACGTGCCGCGGTGGAGCGGGTGTACAAAGAAGAGCTGGAGCAGCCTTCCAAGAGCCGATGAGCCGTAAGGGAGCGCTGGTCCTTTTGGTGAGGTCGCGACCGTGTCATGGTGAGGGGTGTGGTTGCACTGCTCCTGGGCATTGCTGGCATCGCCCTTTGGGTCGCTGGGGGTCGCGCTGATAGTTCGATCAGATGGGTGGGCAAGCACGGCGCTGATCCTGTTAGGTGCTGTGTTGGTGGTCGCTGCTATCGCCCTCTCCCAGGGCGACTCAAGCAAGGGAGTTGCTGGGATAGTAGAAATCATCGCTGAATTCCTTGGTAGTAGGTAAACCATGCCCGTCCTGAGGCTGGGAGCCGAATCACTTGCCGGCGCGAGGAAGATGCTGAGACGGATGGGATGCAGCCTTGAGGCGGTATTGCTCTGGACCGCTTCTTCGGTTTAGGCTCTTCTTCCTATGGGAGACAACCCGGCACGCGCCACCTACGACGCCTTTGCCCCGATCTACAACGAGTTCAACCACCAGAACGATTACGAGATGTGGCTGGGCGAAACGCTCCTGCCCGAGCTCGAGAAGCATGGGCTGAAGCGGGGGAGGGCGCTTGATGTCGCTTGTGGCACCGGGCGCGCCTTTGGGCCGTTGCTGCGGCGTGGCTGGGAGGTGCGGGCCTGCGACCTCTCGCCGGGGATGCTGGAGCGGGCGCGGGAGGAGGGTGGCGAGCAGGTGCAGCTCGACGCCGTCGACATGCGCGAGCTGCCTGTCTACGGGGAGTTCGAGCTCGTGCTCTCGCTGAACGACTCCGTCAACTACCTGCTCGGCGACGATGACCTCGAGCGGGCGCTGGCGCGGATGGGCGCGAACCTCGCCGACGACGGCCTCCTGCTCTTCGACGTCAACTCGAAAGGAACCTACGACTCCGGCTTCTGGTCGGGCAGCAGCCGTACCGTCGAGTACAAGGGACGCAGCTGGACCTGGCTCGGCCTCGGCGAGGTCAAGGGGGAGCCGTCAGTCTTCGAAACCCGGATCGAGGGCGACGACATCGAGCCGATCGCCCACCGCGAGCGCTTCCGCGGCGAGCCCGAGGTGCGAGAGGCGATGCGCGCCGCCGGCCTCGATTGCATCGCGGCCCTCGGGATGCAGGAGATCGACGAAAGAGTCGTCCTTTCTGATCCGGTGGACGAAGGCCGCGATTACAAGGTCGTCTACATCGGAGCCAAGTCGAAGTAACGCTTTAGCTGGGCGCTGCTTGCTGTTTCGCTGCTCGGAAGCAGGTTAAACCCGCCACCGTGGGTATCAGTTCATCCACGTCTTGGATCCGGTGGATGGAGTCGAACTCGAGCTGGGGGAGCCAGGCTAGGACTTCGTCTAGAGCTTCGCCGATCTTCGTCCAAGCTAAACGGTCAAGTTGGAGTGGCTTCCAAGAGAGATGTCGGCTTAGGTCTGCGTCGAAGGTTCCAGCGCTGATCGCTTCCGAAACCTGAACGAGGTAGGAGTCGATAAAGAATTGGGAGATCTCTTCCCTCAGGGGCCTAGGAAGGTTTTCCCAAGTAGGCGTGTCGAAGTAGGCGCGGCAGATGCTCCTATAAACACGTTCGACGCCGCCTCCTTTTCGACCTCCATTCCTTTCTTCGAGCAACTCCAGGTAACCCCAGTCGGCAAGTTCTCGGAAGCAACGAGCGATGTTGCTCATGGAACCTCCTACCTCCTCGACAAATTGGGAGGGGCTGATCGGGCGGAGACTTGCCTCCATAAGGATCTTGCAGCGCCACTCACTGGAGAGTGCCTTCGCCAACTTCGTTCCAATTCCGAACTTGAATCCAGCATCGCTTGGATGCGCAGGCCCGTTGTGGCGGCGAGCAGCTCGCAGCAATTCGTTGGCCCCCTGTGAGGAACGAAAAGCAGTGAGCCCTACGACCGTGGGAATTCCTTCTCCCGCTCCAGAAGCCAAACGGCGGGAAGCTTCCAGCTCAATCTCTGGCAAAGAAGTGAGAATCGAATCCAAACGGCTCATCAGTTCAGCCCACGCTGTTTGGTCCAGGGCGACGGCGTCCCACGACAGATGTCGATCGAGGTCTTGGTCAAACGTTCCTTCTTCCAGCGCTGCGCGCACCCGGTGAAGGAACGAGCTAAGTATCGAATACGACACGGCGTGCCGATCCGAGGTGGAGATCCGCTCCCAGGCCACCGAATCGAAGTGCGCGCGGCGGACAGCCCGGTAGATGTGTTCTATAGCCGCTCCCTTGCGCCGGCCTGGTCGCTCTTCGACGATCTCGATATACCCCCAGTCGGCTAGTTGTCGAAAGCAACGGGAGATCTGAGCAAGGTCCCCTCCAAACCTTTCAACGAACAGCGAGGGGCTCAACGGAGCGACAGTTACCTCTACAAGAATCCGGAAGCGCCATGTATCGGCGAGTGCCTTAGCCATTTTGGCGCTGATGCCAAAGGCCGCAGCCTCTTTTTGTTTAGTGGGCAAGGGCAACGATTATCAAGAAAGACTGATCGTCGTGCTGATCGCCTAATTCTTTCAGAGGATTTGGATCTTTTCCCAAACTCCTCTCTACGTAGAAGAAGTACTCCCGGATACCGCCAGCGATAAAGCATCCTCCAAGCAAATACCGTTCTGTGAAAGGGGGTGAGCGAATGAAGTTCGACGTCATTCTTGGCGCGCTGCCGGCGACCAGCACGAGCAAGGGAGCGTAGGGGGGTGGCGGCTCCGCGCGGATTAGCGGGGAGCCGTCATCTAAGGCGATCATCCACCCTCTCCGTTCTTGTGCCGCTCGTTACCCAATTACTCCCGCCAACTGCCTTCGTAGTGGGAGTCATCCCCTTTTACGGTACCGCAACAGTTCTTTATTGATCGTGCGTGTTCTTGTAACGGATGGAGCAGGAGAGGGAGATGGCAAAAGGGAATTCTGTAGCGGTAGATGGACGACTCGCTGCGCGTTTGGCGGCGGGACTCGAGCCCAAGCTGCAGGACGCCCTGGATCACCCGGTTCGACGTGAGGTTCTGCGGGCTCTCAGCCAAGGTGGGGGTTCTCACAGCGTCGCCGAGATCGGTGCCGAGCTTCGTGCCTTCGGTCTTGGCCAGCTCGGCTACCACCTGCAGGTTCTTCGTCGCTCAGGAGCGGTTGCCTCGGTGGCTGTCGATCTGGGAACGGGACAAAACCGAGCTCGTTATGCCTCGGAGGTATGTGAGGACGCACAGGTGCGGGCTGTTCTGCGGGCAACCGAACAGGGAGATCGGGAGCGGCGGGAAGCTGCGGCGCAGGCGAAACTCTCGCCGCTCTTGACGATGTTCCGCGTCCCACGACCCGTCCGGACGATCCGTCTGCGGGGGCGGAGCACGATTGATGCGGAGCAGGAGCGTTGATGGAGAAGAGGAGTTCGGTTGATCGGGTCCTGAGCGCGCTCGGTCATCCGGTTCGCCGGCGCATCTTGGGTGGGCTCGCCGAGGGCGCCGGCAGCGCTAGCGCGCTCTCGCGTGCGTTCAAGATGGACCTCCCCATGGTGTCCTACCACTTGAACCAGGTCCTGGCGAAGCAATGCAAGGTCGTGGAATTGGTCGACTCGGTGCCGCGGGGAGGGTCGCTCGAGAAGATCTACGAGGTTATCGGCGAGGCGCCGCTGGATCTGCCCCCCGCTGGGGAGCCGGGGAGCTTGGACGAGATGATCTGGGCCATGGCGCTGGGCCTCGCTCTGTTCAAGGCCATCGAGGAATCGCAAATCAGGAGGTAGCACCGATCGGGTTCGGACCTGCTGCTTGACGTATAAATCAAGTCGCGCTTTTGGTTCAAGATGTATAACTGGTCGGTGGTGACCAGTCTGGCTATCGAGATCAAGGAGATCCTCGAGGGAGAGGCGCGGGAAGCGCTCGCGGCGGGCTGGGCGGAGGTCCGTGAAGAGGAGGCCGAGATCGGGCTGACGCTCTTCCTGGAGCCGATGAAGATCGAGGCGGCGCCCCTCGAGGTCTACTTCGACTCCGACCAGTTGCTGGTCTGCGCGCCCGGCCGCAACGACATGGTCTGCGAGTTCTTCTCGGAGGATCCGGAGGAGATCAAGCGCCAGGTGCGGGCGCTTACCGCGGCGATCGTCAGCGGCAGCTACGGCGAGCGGGTGCAGGACGGCACGACCGAGATCGCCGCCAGGTGGCCGGGTCCGGACGGCCAGCAGGAGGCGACGCGGAGCCTGCTGGCGATCCAGAGGCCCGGCAACGACGGCTGGCGCGACGTCTCCTACGAGCCCTACAGCTAACCCAGCCTCCCCCTAGAAGAGGGCCAGCGCCCCGAGCGCGATCACGCTCGCCGCGACCACCGCCAGGGCGATCGCCGTGGTCGCCCGGTCGAAGCGGCCGAGGGCGTTCTCGCCCATCAGCTCGCGGTCGTTCGCCAGCGAGCGGACGAACGGGAGCAGCACCAGCAGCAGGACCGCGTTCAGCGCCTGGCTGAGGAAGAGGATCTCGATCAGCGGCGCGCCGGGGATCAGGACCAGGCAGGCCGCCACCGCGGTTACCGCGCCGAAGCTGAGGTAGAAGGTTCGGGCCTCCTGGTAGCTGTCGTCCAGGTCGGCCCGGCGGCCGAGCGTCTCGGACATCGAGTAGGCGGTGGAGAGGGGGACGATCGCCGCCGCCAGCAGCGCTGCGCCGAGGAAGCCGAGACCGAGGAGGGTCGCGGCGCCGCCGCCGACGAACGGTTCGAGCGCCCGGGCGGCGTCGCCGGCGTCGTTGATGTCGATTCCCTGCGGGTGCAGGGTCGCGGCGCAGGCGACGACGACGAAGAAGCCGATGACGCCGGTGAGGAGGGCGCCGACGATGACGTCGACCCGCTCGAAGCCCAGGTCCTTCAGCTGCAGCCGCTTGTCAACCGCGTAGGACTGGATGAATGCCAACCCCCAGGGCGCCAGCGTGGTTCCGACCGTCGCCACCGCCACCAGAACCGCGTCGCGGTTGAGGGGGATGCTGGGGACGACGAGACCGCGGCCGGCCGCGCCCCAGTCGGGGTGGGCGGCGATCCCCGCCACCACGTAGGCGACGAAGACCGAGCTCAGCAGGAGCAGCA
>C688J35102_120989851_pt1 | contig 14680 bp, 9 predicted proteins | sample HopSoiMetagenom2_FD_35102 | JGI IMG/M metagenome (IMG submission 35102)
GTTTAACTTGAGGATCTTGGGATGTTTCGGCCGCAGATCCTTCGCCAAAGTGTCTCGCTCGGCTTTGAGCAACTGCACCTGCTGTTTGGCGCGCAGATAATCCGCCTCCGGTCCGACGTCCGAGAACGGCAGTCCTTTATCCTCGCTTGCTGATCCTTCGCTCGAACCTTCGGCTGTTCCGCCTTTGTTTTGAGCGCGATCAAGATTTTGATCGAGATCGAGCAGATTGAGGAGGTCGTACTCGGTCTTAAGCCCAGCGTATTCCCGGTTCAGTCTAACGAGATAAGCAGCGGCGCTGTTTCCTTCTTCCTGGATGAAGCCGATGTTGTTTTGCTTCTGGAACTCGAGCATTTCATCCTCAGCCATCCGAAGATCCTTCTCCGTCTGAATTAATTGCTCGGTAATGCCGCTGATGACGGAGTGGCCCTGTTCTTCGCGACGGCCCTTTTTGAAATCCAGATACTTCTGCATCACGGCGTTCAGATAAGCCTGGGTGTATTCAGGAGCGGGACCGATCGCGGAAAGCTCGAAGATCGATGTCCGCGGCTTCTGAACGACGGTGAGTGTCACCTTAACCGGCGGCAACTCCGGATGAGCGGACCGGACCAGCGCTTCGGCTTCGCGCTTCACTTCCGCGCTCTGCATCAATTGGATCTGGGTGCCGTAGAAATTGATCTGATCTTCACTGTATGCAACACCCTGCGCGATGTTCAGTTTTCCGGAGAGCATCATCTTGCTGGCCGAATAAAACTGTGGCGGCGTTTGATAGCTCAGGAATGCCTCGACGAACAACCCGAGACAGATCGTGAGAACCGGTATCCACCACCGCCGTAATAACAGCGTCTTGTAGCGGTGAAGCCGGGTGATGAAAGAGTTGGCCCAGGAGCCGGGCGTTGATTTTTCGCCGAAAGCCGATTGCATACTTACATGTTAATCAGACGCTGCGGCACGTAGATCTGATCATCAGGTTGCAGCGCCATATCTTCTTCGGTGTGGCCTTCTTCGATGACCCGTTTCAGATCCACGGTGAAATCCTGGCCATTCTTGCGGGTAACTTTTACTTTCCGTTTATTGGCGAAATCACCGAAACCACCGGCCCGGATTACCGCTTTGCTGACGGTGTACGTTTCGTCAGCCGGAATTTCCTGCGGGCCTTGTCCGTGAACCGATCCATAGACATAGATTCGGCCCCGCGATTTCTCACTGACCCGGTCGACGGCGAGGATCACGGTGGCGTGGTAGTAGTATTCCCGCTCCAACAGACCCTTGATGCTGTAAGCTAATTCCTTGCAGGTCCGTCCCTGGGCTGGCACCAGTCCGACATACGGCACTTCGAGTTCCCCGTTGTCGTTCACCCGCAGGCGCTGAGAATCGTTGTCGCGATCTTCAACCACCCGAAAGCTCACGTAGTCGTTTGAGCCGAGGTGCTTCTTATCGTCGAGGACCGCCATCGAGTTGGTCCGCAGAACGGTGCTGTTACTGGTAAGCGGCAGATCCTCCGACGGAGTTTTTTCCATCGGTGGGACAGGAGGAGGCGGCGAAGCGCTCTCGTGCGGGAATCGTTGGCCGTAGCCCGTCGAAACCGTTAACGCGAATATGACTGCATAAACCCCGATTCTCATTCCCTGTTCTTATCCGGCTAGAAGCTATACGTGCCGTCTAACGAAATGCGGTTCTGTTCGTATCCGCGCAGAGGCACATCAGATTCCTTTTTGGTATACTGGTAGCGCAATCCCAATGTGACATGCGGAGTTAGTTGATACCCAACGGTGAGAGCCCCGCCGTAACGGTGCAGGTGTTCGTCGATAAATCCGCCCGATTCATTGGCGTCTTCGTAGAAGAACTCAGTAGAAAGCAGAGTGTTGCGAATGATGTTCCAGGAAATGGTGTGGCGGACATAGTTCAGCCTTATCGAGTTCGAGTTCACGCCCAGCTGATTTTCGTGGCCAGCGCTGATGGTCTGCCGAATGAAGCTGTTCAACCGATGCGTGAGCAGAAGGTTCACGTAGTAATCCGATACGTTGCTGAAGTCGGAAACGAATCCGCTATTCTCGAAGTCGATCATCTGATAACCACCAGCCACTCGTACCCGGACGTTGTTGGTAATCTGGCTCTCGATGAAAGCGCCGACCGAGTAGTCGGTGGAATCGTTCAGGATGTTCTGATCATAATAGTTAAATACGGCGTACGACTCGAGACCGATGTTCGTGGTCGAGCTCACGGCCAACTGAATGGTGCCGGTAAGCTCTTCCGCGTTCCGGTCGAGGTAGTCGAAATCGCTGGTGGTCGAAATGTAGGTGTAATGATCGTAGCCAAGGGTCAGAACGATCTTGTTCAAGTCCCAGAGGACTGACACGCCACCGGTATTTTGAAAGCGACCGTAATCAACAGTGTTGCTCAAGGCCGGCTCCGCGATCGGGTCCTGCTGCAATGATGGCCGGTCATGGATGTTGATCCGGAAATCGCCGACGAAAATGTCGAATGAAATCTGGGTTGCAGGCGAGATCAGCAGACCATTCGTGTCCGCTTCGGAGTGATCGAGATAGATGGAATAGCCTATTCCAAGATCGAGGGTGAGCGTGTTGATCTGAGTGATTGGCCAGATGGCGTTCAGATTTACCTGCGGATGCAGGATCACGTCCTCCTGCTCATTGCGCTCAGCAAAATTAATGTTGTCGTTATACTCGACACCCATCGTTGCGCTGACCCGAAACCGAACCGGGCCGACCAGTAAGTTGTAGGGGAGCCGATCGATGTCCTGCTGACGGGCTTCGGAAGCGGCTTCTCCCGCCAGTGAAGGCCGGACCGCGTCCTGAGCACGAACGCTGATCGCGCAAAGCATTGTTAACGCGAAAAGAGCGACTCGCCCGAACGAGCAGTTGAAGGAGCGAAACGCAGCAAATGGGATCATAGGCGGGTTGGCGGGTAGGTTAGCAGTTGCAGTACCAAAACGTTTTTCGACCGATGGGCATACGGGTTCATGTGAAAAGTGCAACCTTTTCCTGTTTCAACGATGAAATGTTTTGGCTGGATGACTGACGGACGTGGAGACACCCTTTTAACGCCGCCTGAAAGTTGGAGGCAAGCCAAATCGGGGAAGCACGAGCGCGTTCCGCGCAGTTCGACGAGGCGCTTTTCAATGTTCGAACGCTACAAAGTTGGCCCGATCTAAGCTCATTATATATGTCAGTATGGGTTGCCCCACCTGCACAAAGTCCGCAGGCGCAACGCTTTTCATCGTTCTGGTCCAGGCAGCAGCCGCGTGTTCCGCGCTCGCCGGCAATCCCGCATCCAGCAGCCGAATGAATTGCGGAGCTCAAATCGAGTGCCTGACGCCGGATGGCCAAGTCGGCCGGATTTCCAAACTGCCGGTTCAGGATCCGACCGCAACCGCGCTAATTATGGAAGACGACACGGTGACGTGCGTTTTACAAGAGGGCGAAACCAACTTTGTTATCGAGCTGCCTGACGTGTCGGTGCCGGATCGCTTCACATTTTTGAACGAGAATGGAAAAGCGCGCGGGGAATTGAAGATCTCAGTTTCGAATCAACGCCTGGCACCGAACAGTGCCGCTTGGAAAGAAGTGGAAGGCGTCATTCCGTTCGCGCACAAGCGTCTGTTCGGAGTTTCCCTTCTCGGCATCGAAGCCAAATACGTTCGGCTTTCCTTCCGGGTAGATAAACAGACGCCGATTGCGTCATCGCAACCGATCAATCAAGCATCCGATACCAAAAGCGTTGCCGCATCAGCAGCCGCCAGCGCTTCATTCTCCAAGTCCGCGTTCGATGAGGCACTGAACTCCACGTTTAGTCGGGAACCGAGATCCAATCTGGTATTGCTCGGCTGCATTGTTTCGTCAGTTGCGCCCCTGCGCTGAACTCTAACTGATCGTCGGCTGATCAGGGCCACGCTTTTCCGAACCCGCAGCCGATTTCAAGCATTGCTTGAACTTTCCGAGGATCTCGGTTCGCGGCTCCTCACCGGCTGATTCGTTTAGATCCTCGCCCTACCAACCTGGAGCAGAGCACCGCCGCTCCTTGCATCGCCGACTAGCTACTTCGCCGCTTATCTCAATCGGCCACTCCAAACTCTCAAAAATGTTTCAACGGGCGGGTGTGCTGCGCTCGTGCAAAACCGACAACGGAAACAGTATTTATAGTTTCTCGATTTATTCGGCGCGAATTGTCGACTCGTTAGTCACAACAGCCGTCAAGGCACAGAATTAGCTCCCCTCGCGATTGCCTTAACAAGCATTTTTTGCATGGGAGCAGCTACCGGGAAATCACGCCTATCCACAGCACCTACATCCATTTCAGATCATGAAACCGACACATTTGAAAAAGTTAATCCCGAGCAAACACAAACTCGGCCACTGCTGGTCTGCAATCAGCCGCAGGGCAGTGATTATCTTGCATACCTTGCCCGGGCTACGAACGATGCAGTTCGGGATTGGGATGTAACAAACGGGAAACTCTGCTGGCCCCACGGCCTGCAGTCTTTACTCGGCTACCCAACCGAGCCGAACGAGGTAACCATTCGGTTCTGGGACGAGTGTCTCCATCCGGGTGATTACACAAAAGTAACCACCAGCATCACAGACGCGTTCGCTTCCGGCGCCGAACATTGGAGCGGCGAATATCGTTTCCGTCGTCAGGACGGGAACTACCTTCACGTTCTGGAACGCGCGTTCATCCTGCGCGATGCCGACAGCCGTCCCACCCGCTTCGTTGGTTCGATGATGGACGTGACTGCGCGAAAGCAGCTGCACGACCAGCTGTCGCGTTCGCAGAAAATGGAAGCATTCGGCCAGCTCGCGGGAGGCGTTGCTCACGACTTCAATAATTTCCTGACTGCGATTCTGGGTTACAGCGATCTGGTTCTTCATGAAACTGGCGGCAAAGGGGTAGTGGCCAGTCACGTTGCGGAGATCCGCAAAGCAGCCGGCCGGGCCTCTTCGCTGGCGAGTCAACTGCTCGCGTTTAGCCGGCGACACGTGCTCGAGCCGCATGTGATTGAGGTGAATTCGATTGTTCTGAATCTCGAGCGGACCCTGCTAAGATTGTTAGGCGAAAACATCACGATCGTGTGTCACTTGCATCACGAAAAGGCAGGCGCGCACGTGAAGGTGGACGCCGGACAACTCGCGCAAATCATCATCAATCTGGCGGTGAACGCCCGGGACGCGATGCCGTCCGGAGGTCAGCTCACCCTGGAGACCGCCGCCGCGACTCTGTCGGATGACCAAATATTATGCGGCACTGAATATCTGCCGGCAGGTGATTATGTGATGATCAGTGTGATCGACACCGGCGGGGGAATTACCGACGAAGTGAAAGGTCACCTGTTCGAGCCGTTCTTCACCACCAAGCATCACGAGCGAAATAGCGGTCTTGGCCTGGCGACGAGTTATGGAATTGTCTGCCAAAGCGGCGGACGTATTCGGGTTGAAAGCGCGCTCGGACGCGGAACAAAGGTGCAGATCTACCTGCCCAGAGTGCCGGCGCCACCGGCCCCTTCCTACCGCAAACCCAGCAGCAAACTTCTGCCTACCGGCTCCGAATGCATCATGGTGGTGGAAGACGACGTCAGCGTTCGGCACATTTCCGTCCGAGTACTGAAAAATCTGGGCTACGAAGTTATTGAGGCCGCCAGCTGCATTGATGCGCAGCGATTGTTTGAGCAGCGAAGCACCGGCAAGGTTCATCTGCTGGTGACAGATGTTGTTCTGCCTCACATGAGCGGTCGCGATTTCGCAACGTGGCTGCGGACAGTAAGTCCTGAAACGAAAGTCGTGTTTGTTTCGGGCTACCTGGAGGAATCCCACAATGCAGGTGAGTTGGGCGATCCGGGCACATTCTTCCTGTCCAAACCGTTTGATCCAGAGCAGCTGGCGACAACGATTCGTCAGGCGTTGGATTCGTAAGCTGCCGACCCCGTGAGGAGTAGTGGGACGAGACGAGCTCGTCCCTCCAATTGTTGCTCGCGCAGGAAATTCGTGAACGTCCTGTTTTAACGACGAGCGCGAAGGACTCGTAGCACGATCCTGCGGTAGACCACGCCAGCTATGAAAATGCTTAGTCGCTTTCTGCTACTCGCCATCACATTGGTGGCACCGAGGTTCGGCGCGGCCGAGCAACCCCTTCTCACCGGCGACCAGGCGATGGGAGATTGGCGGACCGACGCTCCCGGAGTTCGGCGCAAATTTTCGGTGAAGGATTTCCCGGCGCCGGAATCGAACATTTTCGCCATCAAACCGCCTCGTGTCGTGAGCCGTCCTGAAGGAGCCGAGCCGCGTGTCATGCCTGGATTCACAGTTCAACTCTATACCAGCGGTCTAAGCGATCCGCGTTTTCTCCTTACCGCGCCAAACGGGGATATTTTCGTCAGCGAAAGTGACGCGAATCAAATCAAGATCGTCCGAGACGGCGGTCACGGCGGAAAACCGAATGGTCCGCAGCTTTTTGCCGAAGAAAGTCTGAACCGCCCGTTCGGACTCGCCTTCTATCCGCCCGGGCCCGATCCCAAATTTCTCTACATCGCGAACACCGACGGAATCGTCAGGATTCCATACGAAAATGGCGACACGCGCGCGCGAGGACCGGCGGAAAGGGTGGTGTCGCTCTCAGGGGGCGCCGGGTTTCTTGGTGGCGGCGGACATTGGACACGCGCCATCGTGTTTTCGGGCGACGGCAAAAAGATGTACGTGTCCGTCGGATCATACTCCAACAACTCAGACAATTCGCGCGAGGCGGATCGAGCGCGCATTTTCGAGCTGAACCCGGACGGAACTAATCGCAAAGTTTTTGCATGGGGAATCCGCAATGCGGTGGGAATCGCATTCCGTCCCGGGACTAACGAGCTATGGATGAGCACGAATGAGCGCGACGAGCTCGGCGATAACCTTCCCCCGGATTACATCAGTCGAGTGCAGCCAGGCGGGTTTTACGGGTGGCCCTGGTTCTATATCGGTAATCATGCCGATCCGAAGCACAAAGGGAAGCATCCGGAACTGGCCGGCAAAGTCATCATTCCGGATGTTCTGATCCAGCCGCATTCGGCGTCGTTGAATCTCTGTTTCTACGACGGGAATCAGTTTCCGCCGGAATATGAGGGCGACATTTTTGCGGCACTGCACGGATCGTGGAATCGCAATCGTCGCACCGGATATAAGATCATCCGCGTACCGTTCGACCACGGTGCCGGAAAGCCGTTAGGTGAATACCAGGACTTCGTCACCGGGTTTGTAACGCCCGATGGAAGAGTCTGGGGCCGTCCGGTAGGGATCACGGTCGCTAAAGATGGGGCTCTCCTGTTCAGCGAAGACGGGAATAACACCATCTGGCGGATCGCTCACGACTGAGTCGTTGCCGCCGCCGAAGCAAGGGTATATTGCACTGTGGTAGTGACTTTTAAGGATATCGAGGCAGCCCGACCGCGCATCAAAGGCGCTGTCTATTATTCCCCCTGCCCTCCATCAATCCCGTTGAGCGGAATCACCGGGATGGAGATCTACTGCAAGCTCGATAACCTCCAGCGCACCGGAAGCTTCAAAGAAAGAGGCGCGCGGAATGCCCTGTCGTTGTTGCCAGCGGACCAACAGAAACGCGGAGTGATCGCGGCATCGGCCGGAAATCACGCCCAGGCACTGGCTTACCAGGGAAAATTGTTAGGCGTTCCGGCCACAGTTGTGATGCCGAAGTTCGCGCCACTCATCAAGGTCAGTAATTGTCAAAAGCTCGGAGCCCGTGTTGTTCTTCACGGGAAAGACTTCGCCGAAGCAAAAGCGCACGCGCACGAGATCGGTGAGAAAGAGGGATTCGCGTATATCGATGGTTATGATGACCCGGCGATCATTGCCGGACAAGGCACCATGGGAATCGAGATCATTGAGCAGGTGCCGGACGTCGATGTGGTGGTTGTCCCTGTCGGCGGTGGAGGTCTCCTCGCCGGTGTTTCGTTGGCGGTGAAGACATTAAAACCACACGTGAAGGTGGTGGCGGTTGAAGCCGAGAACGTGGCCAGCTTTGCCGCTGCGCTCGAAGCCGGTAAACCGACGCGTACCGCAATGCACCCCACGCTTGCGGACGGACTCGCTATACCGCAAGTCGGCGCAAATGCGTTCGCGATCGCTCAGCCGAATGTGGATCTCAGTGTCACTGTGACCGAAGAACAAATCGCGATTTCCATTTTGCGAATCGTCGAGCTCGAAAAAGGGGTGGTGGAAGGAGCCGCAGCGACGCCGTTGGCTTCATGCCTTTCCGGCAAACTGAAACAGTTCGCAGGGAAGAAGTGCGTGCTGTTGCTTTGCGGCGGTAACATCGATCCAAATGTGCTGAGTCGCGTGATCGAACGCGGATTGGTGGCCGATGGCCGGCTCTGCCGGTTTACCGCGGTGATCAGCGACCGGCCCGGTGGCCTGGCCGATTTGTCCACGCAGATTGCCGCCAGCGGAGCGAGCATCAAACAAGTCGTCCACGACCGCGCCTTTGCCAGCAGCGACATCTCGGCGGTCCGGGTTTTGTGCACTGTTGAAACGCGGGATCGCGAGCACCTGGCCGATCTCCGGGCACAACTGCGTAGCCACGGCGTGGAGACGGAAGACTCCCAGTAGTAAACTACGACGCGGAGTGGATTGGCCGCTTGAAGCGAGAGCGCGCTTCCATACCGTCAATAGATGGAAGCACGGGAGCAAAAACGGGCGCAATTCGCGAGCCGCCACCTGGGTCCGAACCCGGAAGAAGTGGAGGCGATGCTGCGGGAGATCGGGTTTGACGATCTCGACGCATTGATCGACGCCACGGTGCCGAGAAACATCCGGTTCGACCGCGACCTGGATCTGCCGGAGCCGAAATCCGAGGCCGAAGCGCTAGCCGAATTGCGTGTTATTTCGAAGAAAAACCAGCTCGCGAAGTCGTTCATTGGCGCCGGTTATTCCGACTGCGTCACGCCACCGGTAATTCAGCGCAATGTGCTCGAGAATCCCGGCTGGTACACGGCCTACACACCTTACCAGGCTGAGATCGCGCAGGGCCGTCTGGAAGCGCTCCTTAATTTCCAGACAATGATTACCGATCTGACAGCGATGGAGATCGCCAATGCATCAATGCTCGACGAAGCCACGTCGGCAGCGGAAGCAATGACGTTATGCCACGCGGTGCTTCCTGGCCGAAATCGTTTTCTGGTAGCTGATCATTGTCACCCCCAGACAATCGAAGTGATGCGCACCCGCGCTGAACCACTGGGGATTAGCCTAACCATTGACGATTACTCGGAATTCAAGGTTGATGAATCTGTTTTCGGCGTGCTCGTCCAATATCCGGCGACCGACGGCGCGATCTACGACCTGGAGCCGCTGGTTAGGCAAGCTCATGCCGCAGGAGCTCTGGTCGTCGTGGCGGCTGATATTCTGGCGCTCACTTTATTGAAACCACCGGGCGAATTCGGCGCCGACGTTGTCGTTGGAAGCACACAGCGGTTTGGCGTTCCTCTCGGATTCGGCGGACCCCACGCTGCTTACTTTGCTACTCGCGACGCCTACAAACGACACATGCCCGGGCGGTTAGTCGGTGTGTCGCACGATGCCGAGGGTCGGCCCGCCTATCGGCTGTCGCTCCAGACACGGGAGCAGCATATCCGACGCGACAAAGCGACGAGCAACATCTGCACAGCGCAGGTTCTTCTCGCCGTCATGGCATCAATGTATGCCGTTTATCATGGCCCGCGCGGACTGCGAAAAATCGCCGAACGCGTGCACGAATGTGCCGGCCGGGTCGCGAGTGGCCTCCAGCAGATCGGTTTGGGCGTTCGCCACCACAACTTCTTTGACACTGTGCGCGTCGACGTCAGCGAAGGAGGTGCCGCCGATTTCGTCGAGCGAGCGGCCCGGGCGGGTTGCAATATTCGGAAACTGGGGAGCGACTCGGTAGGCATTTCAGTCGATGAAACAACGACTGAGGATGACATCGAAACGCTGATGTCGTTATTCCGAGGAACACACGTCCGGGATTTGGAAGATCAACAACTGCGTGGCGGCGCGTTCCAGCTCCCGCAGTTCGCCGTTCGTACTTCCGATTATCTGCAGCACCCGATCTTCAACACACACGATACTGAGACGGAAATGCTGCGGTACTTGAAACGTCTCGAGTCGCGGGACCTGTCGCTCTGTCATTCCATGATTCCGCTCGGTTCCTGCACGATGAAACTGAACGCGACGGCGGAGATGTTTCCCATCTCGTGGCCGGAATTTGCCCGGCTGCATCCGTTCGCGCCGCCAGATCAAACGCAGGGTTATGCCGAAATGTGCAGCCAACTTGAGAATTGGCTGGCGGAAATCACCGGATTCGCCGCCGTCTCGTTGCAACCGAATGCCGGGTCCCAGGGCGAGTACGCGGGTTTGTTGGCAATCCGGGCGTATCACCGATCCCGCGGCGAAACCGGCCGAAATATCTGCCTCATCCCGCAATCGGCGCACGGAACCAATCCGGCTAGCGCGGTGATGGCCGGATTCAAGGTCGTTCCGGTTGCAACTTTGAAAGACGGCGACATCGATCTCGCAGATCTGCGCGCAAAAGCCGATGTGCATGCTCGTGATCTCGCCGCGCTGATGGTCACCTACCCGAGCACACATGGCGTGTTCGAAACATCCATCCGCGAACTTTGCGAAATCGTGCACACCCATGGCGGACAGGTGTATCTCGATGGCGCTAATATGAACGCGCAGGTCGGACTATGCCGGCCGGGTGATTACGGCGCCGACGTTTGTCATCTGAATCTGCACAAAACCTTTTGCATTCCGCATGGCGGAGGCGGGCCGGGGATGGGACCAATCGGGGTTGCGAAACATCTCACCCCGTTTTTGCCATCGCATCCAACCCTTAACGATTCGCTAGGACAAGATGGACGAGTAGGTCCGGTGGCGCAGGCGCCGTTTGGCAGCGCCAGCATTCTAACAATATCGTGGATGTATATCCGAATGATGGGCGCGCCCGGCCTAACCGACGCAACCCGGATTGCCATCCTTAATGCGAACTACATTGCCAAACGCCTGGACCCGCATTTCCCGGTGCTGTTCAAAGGCAAACGCGGCTTGGTTGCGCACGAGTGCATCGTCGATTTGCGACAATTCAAAAGCGCCGGAATTGAAGTGGAAGACGCGGCTAAACGATTGATGGATTACGGATTCCACGCGCCGACCGTTTCCTTCCCGGTCGCAGGGACGATGATGATCGAGCCGACGGAAAGCGAGGCAAAGCCAGAGCTTGATCGTTTCTGCGATGCAGTGATTGCAATTCGGTCAGAAATCGAAGCGGTCGTTAACGGGACCATGGATAAGCAAAACAATCCGTTAAAAAACGCGCCGCACACTGCGCGTCAGATCGCCTCGGACAAATGGGACCGGCCGTATTCGCGCGAGCAGGCTGCCTTCCCGACGGCCTGGACAAAAGAATTCAAGTTCTGGCCGCATGTTGGACGAATTGATAATGTCTACGGCGACCGAAATCTTTTTTGTTCGTGTGTTCCGCTCGAGCAGTTCGAGTAGCAACCACTACATCCGGAACGTCACTGGCTAGTCCACTGCTCGGACCGGTTTAATAGATCCCGGACCTCGTCGTCGGTTGTTTGGGAGAAGTCCCTGTAAAACTGACCGACAGCATAAAAATGCTCCGGCGCTATTCCGCAGATCGCCTCGTCCACTTCCTTCTCGAATTCGCGACACGTTTCCGGCGCGCCTACGGGGACAGCCACCACGATTTTCCCGGCTCCGCTCTGACGCAACGCGGCTACGCCCGCGCGCATGGTTGCGCCGGTTGCCAACCCGTCATCGACCAGAATGACTATCCGACCTCGTAGTTCGGGAGCGGGACGATGCTCGCGGTAAAGCAGTTCCCGACGTTCGAGCTCGAGCCGCTCCCGCTCGGTCGCCTCTTCGATCACCGCGGAGGCGTTCGGCAACACGCCGATTACTTCGTGGTTGAGAACACGCACTCCACCTGAAGCGATTGCTCCAAGGGCGAGCTCCTCGAACCCTGGCACACCGAGCTTCCGAACGATGAACACGTCCAGCTTAACCTTCAGATATCTGGCGATCTCATACGCCACCGGAACTCCACCACGAGGCAATCCGAGCACGATAACATCGGCCCGGCCCGCGTACTTTTTTAGTTCCAGTGCTAATCGCTGACCGGCCTCATACCGATCTCCGAAGGCTCTGGCCATGCGCGGTTAGGGCAACTACTTCACGATCGAACTTCTACCTCCAGCCAATAAAGTGCGGCCGTGCGTACTCAGAATCCGATTACAGCGTCCGACAACGCGCTCAGCTGCACTCCGTTGACGTAAATGGGATCGGCGTAACCGCTGCTAAGCTTCAGAGGCAAGCTCAGGAGAAGCCGTGACGACACGGGTTGGCACGAGACGCAACGCAGTGCCGGCTTCCTGGTGTTCGGACGCGGCACCGTCCTCGTGATATTCCGCGTCCTGATTCACCTGCCACAAATCATATAGCCCGCTGTCAGCCAGAATGTTCTCCACGCACAACATCGCCGTCATCATCGCGTGATCCTGGTTGTTGTACTTGTGCATGCCATTGCGTCCCACGAGATGCAGATTCGGATAACGGGTCTCCAGTTCCTGCCGGACCGTGGCGACGTGAGTGGCATAATGGTCGTCGTAAACCGGGTATGCCTTCTTCTGTCTAACAACACAGCCGTCCAGCACATCGCCTTCCCTGGCTAGTCCGATCTGGAATAGTTCGCGCTTGGCCAAATCGAGTAATTCTTCGTCCTTGGAATCCCAAAGACCGTCGTGTTCGAAACAGAAGTATTCCAATCCGTAGCATGCCTTCTCCGGATCCGGCACCATCTCGGGTGACCAGGAACGGAAATTCTGGATTCGACCGACTTTGACGCTCGGATCGTGGATGTAGATCCAGTTGTCATCAAATGCATCCCGGTTTTTCAGGATCAGCATGACGGTGATGAAGTCGCGATACTTCAAAGAATCGGCGGCATGTCTGGCTCGCTCCGACACTTCCGGCCGGATACCGCGGACCAATTCGCGCATGGGCGCCGAGGAAATGACGTGTTCGGCTTCGATTGTTTGAAGAGCGCCCTGCCGGTCGTTGAAGCGAACCTCCCATTGTTCGTTAGTGGCGTCGTAATCCAGGCCGACCACTTTGCAGCCCATCTCGATCTTTCCGCCCATTTCGAGCGTCTTCTCGGCGCAGCGTTCCCACATCATACCGGGCCCACGTCTCGGATAACGGAACGAGTTGATCAGGCTCTTGATAACCTTCGAGCGATCTTTCGGCTGGCGCTTTGGCAACAACGCATTCTTGATCGCGCTGCCGAGTGAAAGCCCCTTGATCCGCTGAGCCGCCCAGTCAGCCGATATCTCTTTGCAGCTCATCCCCCAAACTTTCTCGGTATAGCTCTTGAAGAAGGTGTTGAAGAGCCGCTTGCCGAACTGATTGCTCACCCAATCTTCAAAATTCTTCGGATCGCGTACCGGGAACAACCGGGCCTTCAGCCACGACAGCACGCAAAGCGCGGACCGGATGAAGCCGAGTTTGGTCAGTGCTTCGAACGCGCGCAGCGGATAGGAGAAAAACTTGTTGTCGTAGAAAATGCGCGACGACCGCGGCCGGATCAACATGTCGTTAGGCAAGATCTCAGTCCAGAAATCTTCCACCGCCTTCGACTTCGAGAAAAACCGGTGACCTCCAATATCGAACTGAAATCCCTTGTAAGTCGCTGTTCGTGAGATCCCGCCCACGTATTCCGGATCAGCTTCAAGAACCGTGACGTCGACGTCGTTCTTTCGCAAAAGATACGCCGCGGTAAGTCCGGCCGGTCCGGCCCCAATTATTGCAACATGTGTTTTCATCATTTTTACGCTACCCAGTTTCCCCGGGTAAAATTCCATACGTACCAGCCCTGCACGCTGAGCCCTGCGGCGCTCGCCAGCGCCACCACTACGCCAAGTGCGCGAACCGGCACCGGCGGGGTGCGAAATTGGCGCAGGAAATGCAAAAACGCCAGCACGATTAACGCGTGCACGCAGAATTCGTAACGAAGCATGCTTTCCATCTCTACGCAGGCCACTCCACTAACGGATACAAAGTAAATAACAGCGGCACAGAAATAGATCCCGATCCGGGTAGCCCAATCGGTTCGTCGGCGCATCGCCGGAATGAGCTCCACCGCTGCGACGGCAACGAGGAGCAATGCCCCGACTGTCATGGCCAATTGACTCGCTTCGGTCGGGTTGTTCAGAGCCGGGATCAGCCACCGGTAATTGGCCGGCTTGAACACCGCCAGATAGTCCGGAACGATGCCCCACCCAGCCGACTGAGTGAGCATATACATGTTCCAGTGCCCCCAACGCAGCTGGCAAAAGACGAAGAACAACGCCGCACCGCCGGTGGACACGACCATCAACGTGACCACCCGCCAATGTGCCTTGATCCAGTGCCAGGGCCGGCGGACGAAATCTCGCCCTGTTCTAAATAAAGCCTGAACCACGGGGTAAGCCGCGCACGGAATGCCGACGATGCGGGTAGCCGACATCAATCCTCCGTGCAGTGCTGCCCAAATCCGGCCGGTTCGCGCGGTCGAACCGCTCCAAAACATGAACCCGAACAGCGCCATGAGAAACAACGACTCCGAATAAGCGGCAATG
>C688J35102_120989850_pt1 | contig 14664 bp, 14 predicted proteins | sample HopSoiMetagenom2_FD_35102 | JGI IMG/M metagenome (IMG submission 35102)
AAGATCTGCTGGCCGTCCTTGCTGACGAGGAAGTCGAGGAAGTCCTGCGCGGCAGGCTCCTTGGCATCCTTCGTAACCGCACCGACGGTCTCGATCGAGATGGTCTGGGGCGGGATCAGGTAGTCAATGTCCTCACCCGCGTCCTTGGCCAGGATGGCCTCGTTCTCGTAGCTCAGGAGCACGTCTCCCTTGCCGCCGGTGAAGGTGGCAAGCGCGTTTCTGGCGCTGTCGTCCTGCACGGAGATGTGCTTGTACAGGTCATAGAGGAACTGGGTGGCCTCCTCGGGGCTCTTGCCCTGCTCGATCTGCGACCCGTAGGCCGCCATCACGTTCCAGCGTGCGCCGCCGGAGGTGAAGGGGTTGGCGTTGATCACGTCGACGCCCGGCTTCAGCAGGTCCTCCCACGTGTGGATGCCCTTGGGATTGCCCTTGCGGACGACGAACACGGTGACCGACTTGGCAATGACGCCCTTGGTGGGGCCGTTCTGCCAGTCCGACGCGACGAGGCCTGCGTCGACCTCGCGGGTGACGTCCGGCTCCAGGGCGAAGTGGACGAAGTCCGCGTGCTGACCCGCCTCGACCGCGCGGCTCTGGTCGCCCGACGAGCCGTACGACTCGCCGAAGGTCACGTTCTTGCCTGCGTCCGTGTCCTGGAACGCCTTGATGATGTCGGCATAGGCCTCGGCGGGCGTGGAATATGCGACCAGGTCGAGCTTCGTCGACCCTCCGCCGCCGGATCCGCTGGAACTGCTGCTTCCACCGCATGCGGCTGGGACAAGGGCCACTCCGAGAAGGACGAGGCCCAGAACTTTAGGAATTCTCAAGTTTTCCCCTTTGTCGATTGACTTAGTAGACTTTGGGAGCGTACGCTGGCTTTTGTGACGCGTCAACCCACAACCGACACGAGGTGCACGTGACCACGACGACATCGCCGGGAATCGGTGCAAACCTTCGCCGGCTGGCCGGGATGCACGCGCTCCTTCAGCGGGAGCTGGCCACATACCTGGGCCTGTCCGACCAGGGGCTGTGGAACATCCTGAACGGCCGGTCGGAGCCGCGCACGCGCACCGTCCAGCTCTGCGCACAGGCGTTCGGCGTCACGGTCGACGACCTGCTCGGCGATACCGGGAACTGTCTGCGCGCCGCCGCGCGGGCGTACGAGCAGGCCCCCATCCGCGCGGTGCACGCGCCGGCCGGGAGGGGAGACGGGCCCGCGGCCGGGCTGCGAGAGGTGCGCTTCAGCGCCTGAGAGCGCGGGCCGGCGGGCCGGGGGCGGGCGTCGGATACACTTGTCCGCTCTCGGTCGAGTAGCTCAGTGGGAGAGCACCCGCTTCACACGCGGGGGGTCGCAGGTTCAAATCCTGCCTCGACCATCCCGCGGCGCAGGACCGCTGCCGAGAGGTCGGCACTTTCCAAGCCGACCATTACGAAGTATCTTCGCCGCAACGCCGGAGGATCCGGCGCCCAGGCTCCGAATCCCGAGCCGACACCCGCCTGCGACCGAAGAGGGCCCTCATGAACGTTCGCCGACTGCTTCTCCCACTGGCCTGCCTCGCCGCGCTCTCGAGCGCCTGCGCCGGAGGCGGCACCGGAGGGAACGCCGCGGGCGGAGGAGGTGGTGGCGGCGGCGGTACGAATGCCGGCAGCCTCCCCACCACCGTCGACACGTCGGGCTGCACGGAGGCCCCGGAGGCGCTTTCGCAGGCGGTCTCGGCCAAGCTGAAGGGCATCACGCTCAGCCACGTCTTCGTCGTCAAACAGGACGACGGCACGTTCTACCTGTCGGGGCGCATGGAGGGCCCGAGCCAGGCGGGCAACGACGTCGCAACGTTCGAGCTGACGAGCGACGATCCGACATCGGCCTCGGTTTCGGCTGTGGGGCCGAACGCCACCAACTACTCCGAGTGGCCGGCCGGCACCGGAAGCACCGACGACCCCGCGGCCAAGGCGTCGAACCTCTGCGCTCGCACGAAGTAGGGCAGCCCGGCGGGCTGCCAGACCGGTCTCGTAAAGCGCCAATCGTCACTATGCTGAACGGCGAGCCGGGTCAACAGCCGTGACCGCCACAACCGACAACCGCGCCGGCGCCGGCGAATCGGCGCCGACGAACACGCCGTCCGAGCGCGAGGCATTCTGGTTCTGGCTCAAGCTCGGCTTCATCAGCTTCGGCGGCCCGGCCGGGCAGATCGCGATCATGCACGAGGAGCTGGTCGAGCGCCGCAGGTGGATCGGCGAGCGCCGGTTCCTCCATGCGCTCAACTTCTGCATGGCGTTGCCCGGTCCCGAGGCACAGCAGCTCGCCTCCTACATCGGCTACTCGCTGTACGGCGTCCGCGGCGCGATCACGTCGGGCGGGATGTTCGTACTGCCGTCCTTCGTCCTGCTCTGCATCATGAGCGGGATCTACGTCGAGTACGGCGACGTCACCGTCGTGGAGGGCGCGGTGAACGGGCTCGGCGCGGCGGTCGTGGCGCTGGTCGCGGCGGCGGTGATCCGCGTCGGCAGCCGGGTCATCCACACGCCGGCCGCGGTTGCACTGGCCGCTGCGGCGTTTCTCGCCATCCTGGCCGGCGTGCCCTTTCCGATCATCATCGTCGTTGCTGCGGCCGCCGGCTACCTGGCGGGCCGCTCCAACCCGGCACTGCTGGGCCGCCCCGGCGCCCACGGCGCAGAGGCCGACGACACTGCGCCGGCCGGCTCGGACGTGCGGCTGCGGCGACGGTTCCTCCGTGCCCTTGCCATCTGGCTCGTGCCGGTGGCGGCGCTGGTTCTCGCCGGCGGCGTGATCGGCGAGCTGGCCGGCTTCTTCACCGTCGCTGCGCTGGCGACCTTCGGCGGCGCCTACGCGGTCCTTCCCTTCGTCGCCACCGCGGCGGTGAACCACTACGGGTGGCTGACCTCGAAGGACATGGTGGCCGGCCTGGCGCTCGGCGAGTCGACGCCCGGGCCGCTGATCATGGTGAACACCTTCGTCGGCTTCCTTGCGGGCTACAACGTCGAGGGCGGCCTGGCATGGGGAGTCGCCGGTGCCACCGTCGCAACGCTGGCGACGTTCGTGCCGAGCTTCGTATTCATCATCACGGGGGCGCCGATCATCGACCGGATCCGGACCACGGGCGCGTTCACGAGCGCGCTCAACGGCATCACGATCTCCGTGGTCGGCGTGATCGCGGGCCTCGCGGTCTTCGTCGCCCGCCACGCGCTCGTCACGGCCGGCGACATCCGCTGGGTGCTCGCGGCGCTGGCGGTCGTCGCCTTCGTCGCAGCCTGGCGCTATCGCGTGGGCGTGGTCACAATCGTTCTGACCTGCGCCGCCGTCGGCATCGCCGAGACGCTGCTGACCTGACCCGCCCCGATCAGGCGCCGACGGTCACGCGCCGACCAGGTCCTGGAAGGCCTTGTTGAACTCGAGCTCCTCCTGCGGGGACAGGCTCTTGAACCCATACACGTTGTCGAGCATGTCCTGTGTCGGGAAGATCAGCGGGTTGTTCGCAACGCCGGGGTCATCGGCGATCAGCGCCTCCTTGGCGCCCTTCACCGGGCAGATGTAGTTGACCCAGTCCTCGATCAACGCGGCAACGTCGGGCCGGTAGGCGAAGTCCATCCACAGGTGCGCGTTGTACGGCGCGCTTGCACCCTTGGGGATGATCATGTTGTCCGTCCACAGGGAGCCGCCGCTCTCGGGGATGATGAACTTCAGGTCGGGGTTGTCGAACTGGAGCTGCACCACGTCGCCCGACCACGCCATGCAGGCAACGACGTTGCCCTTCGCCAGGTCGCCGGCATAGTCGTTGCCGGTGAACCGCCGCACCTGCCCGTTCTCGACGTAGGGGCGCAGCTTGTCGCAGGCGGCCTGGGCATCGTCGATCGTGCACTCCTCGGGATTCACCCCCATCGACGACATGGTCAGGCCGAGGGTGTCGCGCATCTCCGTGAGCAGCGTGACCTTCCCCTTGAAGTCGGGGTTCCACAGGTCGTCGAGCGTGGTCAGGTCGCCGCCGGTCAGCTTCGGGTTGTAGGCGATGCCGGTGAAGCCCGACTGCCAGGGCACGAGGTGGGTGTCGTCGGGATCGATGGGACGGCCCTTCAGCGCGTCGAGCAGGTTCTTCTGCACGTTCGGCAGGAGCGTGGTGTCGAGCTTCTCGGCGTACCCCAGCTTCACCCACTTGCCGGCCATCCAGTCGGTCAGGACGACGATGTCGCGCTTGATGTTCTGACCGGCCTCGAGCTGGGCCTTCACCTGCCCAAAGAAGGACTCGTTGTCCTCGATGTCCTCGATGTAGGTCGTCTTGGTGCTGTACTCCTTGTCGAACATGTCGAGCGACGGGTGGTGGGTCTTGTTCTTCGTGTCGATATAGAGCGGCCAGTTCGAGAACGTCCAGCTCGGTGCGACCGTCTTCTCGACGGTCGCCGGGCCCTGACTCGCCGGGGCGGAGCTGCCCTCACTCGAGCCGCCGCCACAGGCCGCGAGCAGGCTTCCGCTCGCCATCACGCCGCCGGCAACGCCGGCTCGGCGCAGCAGATCGCCACGGGTCAGCCCTCGCCCGCCCAGCGAGCCTCGCCACCGGGGCGCGTCCGCACCCGTGTGCTCGTCGCTCATCGAACGTCTCCTCTCGTCGCCGCCGCCGGAGCGCCGCCGATCATACAGAGGGGGGACCCTGGATCCAATCGGCGCGCCGGGGAACGGCGAGGGCCGCGGTAAACTGCGGGGTGCCCTGGCGGGCCGCATGGCTGCCCGCGGCTCACCTGGAGGACGCCAGATGGACGCCGAGGTCCTGCTTCTCACCGTGGGCTGCCTGCTCTTCGTGGCGGTCGGCTCAGCGTATGCGGCGAACCGCCTGAGCGTCCCCATCCTGGTCGCGTTCCTCGGGATCGGCATGCTGTTGGGCTCGGACGGCCCCGGAGGCATCGACTTCGACGACGCGGCGCTCGCGCGCGACGTCGGCATCGTCGGGCTGGCCATCATCCTGTTCGACGGCGGCCTGAGCGCGGAGTGGCGGCACATCCGCTCGGTGCTCCTGCCCGCCGTCTCACTCGGCACCGTCGGCGTCTTCATCACCGCGGGCATCGCGGGGGTTGCCGCCCGCTTCCTCTTCGACCTCTCGTTCGAGGCGTCGCTCCTGCTGGGCGCCGTCGTCGGATCGACCGACGCCGCGGCCGTGTTCTCGACGCTGCGCACCACCGGCCTTCGGCGCAGGCCGGCCGTCACCCTCGAGGCGGAGTCGGGGGTGAACGACCCGATGGCGGTTGCGCTCACGCTCGGCCTGATCTCGTTCATCACGGAGCCCGGCTACGGCCTGCCGGACCTCGCGCTTTTGCTGGTGCAGCAGCTCGGCATCGGCCTTGTGGTCGGCATCGTCACCGGCAAGCTGGCATCGTGGACGTTCGCCCGCTTCCCTGCGGAGCTGGCGCCGTTCGCCCCGGTGTTCGCGCTGGCCTGCGGCGCCGTGGGATTCGGCGCCGCCGGGGTGCTGCACGGGAGCGGCTTTCTGGCGGTCTACATCACCGGGCTGCTGCTCGGGGACACGCGCTCGCCGTTTCGCCGTCAGGTGCTCAACTTCCACGAGGGCCTGGCGTTCCTCGCGCAGATCACGTTGTTCGTCGTCCTGGGCCTGCTCGTGTTCCCGTCCCAGCTCGAGGGCGTGATCCTTCCCGGCCTGGCCCTTGCCGCGGTGCTGACGTTGGTGGCACGGCCCGTGGCGGTGTTCGTCGCAACGGCGGGCATGCGGTTCTCGCTCGAGGAGAAGCTGCTGCTGGGCTGGGCGGGGCTGCGCGGAGCGGTGCCGATCGTGCTCGCCACGTTCGCCCTCTCCGAGGGGATCAGGGAGAGCTCCACCATCTTCAACGCCGTGTTCTTCGTCGTCCTTCTCTCGGTGCTGGTGCAGGGCCTGACGCTGCCCCGGCTCACACGGGTCCTGGGACTCGTCGACCCGGAGCCGGACGACCACGAGCGGCCGCTCGAGGCAGGCGTCGTCGAGGGCATGGGCGGCGACGTCGTCGAGCACGTCGCCAGGGAGGGCGACGCCATCGTCGGGCGCCGGCTTCGCGATCTGCCCCTGCCTCAGCAGGCGACGATCGCAGTCATCGCGCGGGACGGCGTGATCGTGCCGCCCCGCGGCGAAACCCGCATCCAGCCGGGCGACCGGCTGTTCGTCCTCGCCCGGGCTGAGGACCTCGGCGACGTCGAGCGGGCGGTCGCGGGCTGGCAGCAGAGCTCCGGCTCGCGACTCCGCCGGTAGGGTTCGGGCTCGGTGGAGTTCCGCACCATCATCGAGCCCTTCCGCATCCACTCCGTCGAGCCGCTGCGGCTCAACACGCGGGAGGAGCGGGAGCGGGCCATCCGCGATGCCGGCCGCAACCTGTTCGCGCTGCGCGCAGGCGACGTGCTGATCGACCTCCTCACCGACTCGGGGACTGGCGCCATGTCGCGCGACCAGTGGGCCGCGATCCAGCACGGGGACGAGAGCTATGCCGGGTCGCCGTCCTGGTACCGGTTCGCGGAGGCCGTTCGCGGGCTCTTTCCCTTCCGCCACGTGATCCCCACCCACCAGGGCAGGGCCGCCGAGAAGATCCTCTTCTCCGCCGTCGGCGGGCCGGACAGGGTGATCCCGAACAACACGCACTTCGACACGACCCGGGCGAACGTCGAGTTCACCGGGGCGGAGGCGGTCGACCTGCTCGTGCCTGAGGGGCGCTTGCCCCATGTGGAGCACCCGTTCAAGGGCAACATGGACATCCACGCTCTCGAGCAGCTGCTGGCAGAGCGAGCCGGCGCCGTCCCGCTCGTCATGGTGACGATCACCAACAACTCCGGCGGCGGGCAGCCTGTCTCGCTCGAGAACCTCCGCGGCGTGCGGGAGGTCTGCGACCGCCACTCCGTGCCGCTCTTCCTCGACGCCTGCCGTTTCGCCGAGAACGCCTGGTTCATCCACGAGCGCGAGGATGGCCAGTCCGGCCGGCCGATCGCCGACATCGTGCGCGAGATGGCCTCGCTGGCCGACGGGATGACGATGTCGGCGAAGAAGGACCCGCTCGCCAACATCGGCGGCTGGCTGGCGCTGAACGACGACGACCTGGCGGAGCGCTGCCGCAACCTCCTGATCCTGACGGAGGGGTTTCCGACCTACGGCGGACTGGCGGGACGAGATCTCGAGGCGATCGCACAGGGTCTCGCCGAGGCAGTCGAGCCCGACTACCTGCGCTACCGGATCCGCTCGACGGCCTACCTGGGCGAGGCGCTTCACACGGCGGGCGTGCCCGTCGTCCGCCCGATCGGGGGGCATGCCGTCTACCTCGACGCCCGCGCGCTCCTTCCCCACATCCCGCCGCTCGCCTACCCCGGGCAGGCGCTCGCACTTGCGCTCTACGAGACCGGCGGCATCCGGGGCTGCGAGATCGGCACGGTCATGTTCGGGCTGAAGAGCGACGGTTCCGAGCAGCCCGCGGCCATGGACCTCGTCAGGCTGGCCATCCCGCGCCGCACCTATACGCAGAGCCATATCGACTACGTGATCGAGGTGGTGGTCGCCGTCGCACAGCGGGCGGGCGAACTCCGCGGCCTTCGCATCACCAGCCCTCCGGCGGCGCTTCGCCACTTCACGGCGACGTTCGAGCCGCTATGACGCTCGTTGCCTCTGCGCTCGCCTGGCTGCTCGCCGCCGCCGGCCTGCTCGCCCCTGCGGTGCCCGCCGGCTCCCCCAGCCTGATACCCGTGCCGGTCGGCCGCGGTGCCGACTTCAGGCCGCCGGCCGCTCCCCTGGAGGGAGCCGTGATTGCCGGCATGGGCTGCCGGCCGGTGGATGGCGTGCGGGACCCGGTGCACGTGGAGGTATTCGCCCGCGGCCGGGTCGTGATCGTCCCTGCGGGGATCGGCATCGCAGGACCGCTGGAGCGGCGGGGCGCCTACGCCTTCGGCGGCAGGTGCCGGTATCCGCTGGTGACCGTCGAGCCCACGGGGGTGGTGTGGGTCAGCGACGGCGCCGGGGCCACGTTGGGAGAGCTGTTCGCACTGTGGGGCCGGCCGCTTCGGCGCGACGGCGTGCTCGGCTTTCCCGGCCGCGTCCGGGTGACGATCGACGGCGCGGCGTACCACGGCGATCCAGCGCAGGCGCCGCTTCGACCGCGCTCGCAGGTCGTGGTTCAGGTCGGCGCCCGAGTGCCGCCGCACCCGGACTACCGGTTCGGGGACGAGCGGTGACGCGCCAGCCAGAGCGCGGCGGCGGCGCCCAGGGCGACGAGCACGACCCCGCCGGCCAGCGCCGGCAGCTTGCTGTCGCCGCCGCCCTCGGAGGTGCCGCTCGAACTGCCGCCGCCGGAGGACGCGTTGTGGATGACGCCGCCGCCGCTCTCGACGTCCACCGGCGGCACCTGGGCGGGGATCCGGACGCCGGCCGCGGCCGCGAGAGCACGGACCGCCCGGGTGGCAGCCACTGCCAGCGCATCGGGCTGCGGGCTTCGCGGCAACGGCAGCCGGCTCAGCACCGCGATCTCGGGCTTCACGTTCGGATGCCGGCGCACGATCGTGGCAATGCCGTTCTGATTCACGATCGCGGTGCTGCCGCCCGCGGCGACGCCGTACCCCTGCGGCATGACGACCAGCAGCTTCTCCTTCGGCTTCAGCCGAAGCTCCTTCTCCAGAAAGATGGCGTACTGCTGCGGCCGGCCGAACAGCGCCCCGGCTGAGCCGAGGTCAGCCGGAGACTGGATCACCGCCACCTTGATCGGGTAGCCGCCGTCACCCGCCGCCTTGACCACGCCGCCCAGCTGTCCGGAGACGGCGGGGGACGGTGTCTCGTAGGGCAGGAACACGCTCTGGAACAGCAGCACGTCGCTGGCCGGATCGCCGTCGGCAAGCGCCCGCCCCGGCAGGGCGGCCAGGGCCGCCACCGCCAGAAGAGCCACCATCGCCGCAGCGCTGAGCGGCCGCCGGCGCACGTCAGGCCTCGTCGATCGCCGGCCGCCGCGCGATCGACGCGCTCCGGGAGGGGACGGCCACCGCTGCGACCAGCGCGGCCAGCATCGCGAGCGCGCTGACCGCGAAGGCCTCGGTGAAGCCGTCCACCGTCGGCAGGCCGCCCGGGATCGCCGAGGAAGCGACGATGCTGGCGGCCATCTGGCTCCCCAGCGCGCCGCCGATGGTGCGCATGATCGTGTTCATGCCGCTGGCGACACCGGTCTGTTCCCTCGGCACGGCTTCGACGATCAGGTTTGCCATCGCCGAGAATGCAAGGCCGATGCCGGCACCGAGCAGCAGGCTGGCGAGATAGATCTCGATCCGCTTGCCGTGCGCCACCACCAGCAGGATGAACGAGCATGCCGAGATGGCCGCCCCGAGCATCAGCGGCACCTTCGACCCCATCGTGGAGGAGAGCCTGCCGGCGAAGGGGCTGACCACGAGCATCGCCACGGTGGACGGGAACAGGAACAGCCCGGCCTCCGTGACGCTGGCGCCGAACCCGTAGCCCGTCGAGGTGGGCATCTGAACGAACTGCGGTACGAGCACGAACGATCCGAACATGCCGAAGCCGATCATCATGGCCGACAGGTTCGTCGTCCAGACGCCGCGAAGCCGCATCATCCGCATGTCGACCAGCGGTCCGCTCGAGGCGGACTCAACGGCGATCCAGATCACCAGCATGACGGCCGCGGCCACCAGCAACCCGACCACCCGCGGGGAGTGCCAGCCCCACGTCGATCCCTGGCTCACCGCCACCAGCAGGGAGACGAGCCAGCCGGCCAGCAAGACGGCGCCGGCCCAGTTGACGTTGGCGGGGGCGCGGACAGGCGACTCGGGGATGACGACGGCAGCCCCCAGCGCGGCGATCACCACCGGCACCAGCGGGAACCAGAAGATCCAGTGGTAGTTCAGGTGGTCGATGATCGGCCCGGACAGCACGATGCCGAGCCCGGCCCCGATGCCGAGGATCGACGACACCATCGCGATCCCGGTCGGTACGCGCTCGGCCGGGAACTCGTCGCGGATGATGCCGAACGCGAGCGGGAACACCGCGCCGCCCAGGCCCTGGACGACGCGGCCCGCGATCATCACCCCGATGGACGTCGCGAGCGCCGAGATCAGCGTGCCGGCCGCCAGTGCGCAGAGAGAGACGACGAGCATCCGCTTCTTGCCGTGGATGTCTCCGAGGCGCCCGAGGATGGGGGTCGCCACCGAGGCGCTCAGCAGGTATGCGGTGAGGATCCAGGTCGCGCCGGTGGTCGTGGTGTGCAGGTCGAGCTGGATCTCACGCAGCGCGGGCGCGACGAGCGACTGCAGCAGTGCGAACGACGCCCCGGCCATCGCCAGGATGGCGAAGGTCAGCCGGTAGTGGGTCCGGTCGAGGTCGTGGTGCGCCGTCACCGTTTCAGAAGGTAGCACTTGAGCGGAGCGGCGCTTCCGCTTGCTGGAACGCCCGCCGACCACGCGACGGCTGGTGTCGGAGCGACCCGCGGTGGGAACGGGAGGAGCGGGCAGATGACCGAGCGGCGGACGATCGAGAACTACCTGATCGACATGGACGGCGTGCTCGTACGCGAGGAGCGCATGATTCCCGGCGCCGACGCGTTCGTCCACGCGCTCGAGCGCGCGGGCCGCCGGTTCCTGATCCTGACCAACAACTCGCTCTACACGCCCAGGGACCTTGCCGCCCGGCTGGCCGCGAGCGGCCTTCGCGTGCCGGAGGACTCCATCTGGACAGCCGCCCTGGCGACCGCCCGGTTTCTCGACCAGCAGCGGAGCGGCGGCAGCGCATACGTCATCGGCGAGGCTGGGCTCACCACCGCGCTGCACGAGGTGGGCTACACGCTCGCCGAGCGCGACCCCGACTACGTCGTGCTGGGTGAGACGCGGGCCTACAGCTTCGAGCGCATCACCCGCGGCATCAGGCTGATCGCGAACGGCGCCCGGTTCATCGCCGCCAACCCCGACCCGACCGGTCCCGGCCCCGAGGGGATCGTGCCGGCAACGGGATCGGTCGCCGCACTGATCTCGCGGGCAACGGGCGTGGAGCCCTACTTCGTCGGGAAGCCCAACCCCCTGATGATGCGCGAGGCGCTGCGCGCGATCGATGCCCACTCCGAGGCGACCGCGATGATCGGCGACCGCATGGACACCGACGTCGTTGCCGGCATGGAGGCGGGGCTGCACACCATCCTGGTGCTCACCGGGATCAGCACCAGGGAACGGGCCGAGCGGTTTCCCTACCGGCCCTCGCAGATCGTCGAATCGGTCGCCGACCTGGTCGACGCCCTCGCCGGGCAGACGGGAGACACGCCGGCGGGCACGCTGCCTGCGGAGGGGATGGGGGTTTCGCCCCATTGACCAGCCCACCGCCCGGCCGGGAGAGTGTCGGCGCGGGACGAAGACAGCCCACATCCTTGTCAGACCGGCCCTGGCGCCGGCGCGCAGGCGGGAATGGGTGCACCGCACGGGGGCGGGTGACGGCCCGCCCCCACACCACTCTCGATCGACCTACGGCTCGACCAGGCCGGCGCGGATCGCGTAGCGGGTCAACTCGACCCGGTTCCTCAGACCCAACCTGGCGAGCAGCTGCTCCCGGTGGCGCTCCACCGTCTTGGGGCTGATCACCAGGAGCTCTGCGATCCGCTTCGACGTGTGCCCCTCGGCGATCAGCGCCAGGATCTCGCGCTGGCGGTCGGTGAGCCCGTCCACGCGTTCTCCGCCGCCGGAAGCATCCACCACGCCTCGCGTCCGGGGATAGATGAAGGGCTGGTCTCGCATCGCACCCCGGCAGGCGTCGATCAGGTCATGGTCGACCACGGACTTCAGCACGTAGCCGCATGCACCCGCCCGCCGGGCCGCGGAGAAGTACTGGTCGTTGTCGTGCATCGAGAGCATCAGCACCCGGACGCCGGGCCGCCTGGCCGTCAGCTCACGAGCGACATCCAGCCCACCCATCCCGGGCATCGATACGTCCAGGATGGCCAGGTCGATGTCAGCGCCCAGGGCCTGGCGCAGTGCCTCGTCGCCCGAGCCGGCCTCGCACACCACCTCGATGTCGGGCTCGGAGTCGAGCACATGGCGGAGCCCCCGGCGGACGACGTGGTGGTCGTCGGCCAGCAGCACACGCACGACGCCCGGCTCAGCCATCTCCGGCCCCCGACGGGACCGCCAGCTCGACGCGAAATCCCGAGCCCGGTGCCGTCCGGATCGCGAGTTGGCCCCCCGCCGCGACGGCACGCTCCTGCATCCCCCGGATCCCGCCGCCGCTCGGGCGGGACGCTCCGGGGCCGTCGTCGGTGACGCTCAGCATCACCAGGCCCTCGCGGTGGCGCAGCGCCAGGCGCGCGGTTGCATCCTGCGCGTGACGGGCGACGTTGGTCAGCGCCTCCTGCGCCACACGGTAGATCACGAGCTCGGTATCGCGGCCCAGGGGCGGCAGGTGCTCGTCCACGTGGACGGCGAGCTCCATGCCCGTGCGCCGCGACAAGCCGTCGGCCAGCGCCTCCACCGCACGGGCCACTCCGAGGTCGTCCAGCAGCGCCGGCCGCAGCCGGTAGACGATGCGCCGCAGCTCCTCCAGGCTCTCGCGGGTCAGCTCCTGCGCTTCGGTGATGGTCTCGCCCAGCGTGCGGTCGTCGGACGTTCCGACGAGCTGCCGTGTCCGCTTGAGCTCCAGGATCACCGCCGTCAGGTTCTGACCGATCGCGTCGTGGAGCTCCTGGGCGATCCGCTGCCGCTCGGCCTCCTGCGCGCCGACGACGCGGCGGATGCTCGTCCGCCGCTCATCCTCCAGGCGCGTGAGGGTGGCGTTGAACGCACGGATGACGGCGGCAACCTCGGCTGAGCCCGAGGGCGGCAGCCGGCGGCCCGGCTCGAGGACGTCGACCTGCGACATGACTCCGCGCAGCTGCCCCAGCGGCCGAAGGCCCCACCAGACCAGTGCGGCATTGGCGAGAAGCAGCCCGGCGAGCCCGGCGAGCAGCATCAGCAGTTGATCCCGCGTGATGGGCGCGCTCACGGTGACAGGCGACAGTGCCAGCAGCAGGAACGCGATCAGCATCACGGCGGCGTTCACCATCAGCACGCGGCCGTAGAGCCCGAGCCGCTGAAGAAGCGCCGAGCACTCCGCCAGGGCGCCCATGCGCGACCGTGCCGGCCGTTCCGCCACGTCCATGCCGACCCCGATCCGCAGGCGTGTGGACACGTGCCCACGCTACTCCCCACCGGGGCGGAACCGCAATCCGAATGGGCATTTCCGCCCATGGTGCAGACCACCCGGCTGCTCTACGTTCGCTGTGCGGCGCCGAAGCACCGGCGATGGGACACCGACGTTCAGGAAAGGTGGATGGATGGACTCGCTGACCGACATGATCGAGGATGCGCGCCGGCTGATCGGCGAGGGCAGGAACAAGCGCGCGGCCGACCTCCTGACGCAGGCCGCGGCGGAATGCCGCGATCCCGCGAAGGCCGCCATGATCCACTCGCTCGCGCTTCAGGGACAGGAGCGTGCCGGCCGGTTCGGGAAAGGCCGCTGGAGCGAGGCGATCCGGATCGCGACGCTGCGCATGGATCGCATCTCGGCCTGATCGAAGGTCCGGTCGGCCGGCGGACACCCGCGGGACCACTCCGGCAGCAAACATCGGCGGTGATCGATATAGTCCGTCGTCGATGAAGCCCCTGCCGATCATCGCCTGCTGCACGCCGCTGGCCGGCCCGGTGCTCTCCGACGACGACGCAGCGGAGCTGGAGCGGCTGTTCAAGGTGCTGGCCGACAGGAACCGCGTCAAGATCCTGAACATCCTGCTTCGGGCCGGCGGCCAGGCGGTGTGCGTCTGCGAGTTCACCGACCGGCTCGGCCTGGCTCAGCCGACGGTGAGCTACCACCTGAAGCTGCTCCGCGACGCCGGGCTGCTGGAGCGGGAGAAGCGGGGCACGTTCGCCTACTTCCGGGTGCGCCCACAGGCGATGGAGCGGCTGCATGCGCTCGTCGAGCCGGCGGCCCTGGCCAGAGCCGGGTGATGACGACCGTGCTGGCCCGCCGAGCGCTTGCCGAGCTGATCGGAACGTTCGCGCTGGTCTTCGCGGGGTGCGGCGCGATCATGGTGGATGCGAAGACCGCCGCGTTGGGCCATGTCGGCGTTGCGATCAGCTTCGGCCTTGTGATCATGGTCATGATCTACGCCGTCGGCCACGTCTCCGGGGCGCACTTCAACCCGGCCGTCACCTTCGCGTTCGCTGCAGCCCGCCACTTTCCGTGGCCGCGGGTGGCCGTCTACTGGGCGGCGCAGCTCGCCGGCGCGCTGGCGGCAGCGCTGGTGCTCCGCGCCTCGCTGGGCGACGTCGCGGTCGTGGGCGCCACCGTGCCGTCCGGCAGCCGCGGCCAGGCCTTCCTGTGGGAGGCCGTCCTCACCTTCTTCCTGATGTTCGTCATCATGGCGGTCGCCACCGACACGCGCGCGGTTGGGGAGGCGGCGGCCATCGCGATCGGCGGCGCGGTCGGCCTCGATGCGATGTTCGGGGGGCCGATCACCGGCGCGTCGATGAACCCGGCGCGCTCCCTGGGGCCGGCGATCGCGGCCGGCGAGTACGCATCCATCTGGGTGTACCTCACCGCCCCGCTCGTCGGCGCGGTGGCCGCCGCCGCAACGTACCGGTTCCTCGGTGCCGAGGAACGGCCGCACGGCGTCTCAGGCCGTGGCGGCGAG
>C688J35102_120989849_pt1 | contig 14660 bp, 15 predicted proteins | sample HopSoiMetagenom2_FD_35102 | JGI IMG/M metagenome (IMG submission 35102)
CGTGATGACACGCCCGCTGGGCACCGACGAGATCTGCGGGGTGTTCGCCGGCCTGCGCCCGCTCGTGGGCGCCGAGGGCGCCGCGGACACGACCCGCCTGTCGCGCCGGCACCGGCTGTTCCAGCCGCTGCCCGGGCTGACCGCGATCGCCGGCGGCAAGTACACGACCTACAGGGTGATGGCGCGCGACGCGGTGGACGCCGCGGTTCCCGGCGCGCCCGCGTCCCCAACCGACCGGCTGCCGCTGCTGGGTGCCGGCGGCGATGTGACCTCAGACGCGCCGCCGGGAGTCGACGCCGCCCAGGTGCAGCGGCTGATCCAGCGGCACGGATCCTGCGCCGGTGAGGTGCTCGCGCTGATCGCCGAGGACCCCGGCCTTGCCGCGCCGCTCCCCGGCGCGCCGCAGTATCTGGCCGCCGAGGCGGTGCATGCCTGCGCATACCAGGGAGCGCTCGACCTTGACGACGTGCTTTCCCGCCGCACCCGAGCCGCCATCGAGTCGGCGGACCGCGGGCGCGAGGCGGCCGCCTTCGTCGCGCCGCTGGTCGCAGCGGTGCTGGGCTGGTCGGACGAGCGGGCTGCGCACGAGGTGCAGCGCTACCGGCGGCTGCGCGACGCCGAGCAGGCGGCCGAGTCGGCGCCGGACGACCGGTCGGCGCTCGAGGCCTATCGCGCGGTGCTGGATCAGGCCCGGGCGCCGGGGCCGTAGGCGAGCTCGAGCAGGCGTCCCGCTTCGAACCGCTCCGGCCTGAGCTGCTCGACGTCGACGGGCGGCCTGCGACCGGTCACCTCGGCGGCGACCACCTCGCCCACGGCCGGCGAGAGCTTGAAGCCGTGGCCGCTCCAGCCCACCGCCAGGTAGAGGCCCTCGATGCCCGGGCAGGGGCCGATGATCGGGTTCCAGTCCGGCGTGATGTCGTACGGCCCGGCGAAGCCGCGGACGAGCTCGAAGCCCGCCAGCCGCGGATAGCGCTCCGCGAGCCCGCGTCGCACGGCGTCGTCATAGCCGGGGGACATGCCGTGATCGCAGTCGTCGGCCCGCTCGAGCGGGTGCTCGCCGGCATAGGCGACGGCGCAGAACTGGCGGCCGCGGTCGGGCCGAACGACGACGTTGGAGACCGCATCCGAGCAGACCGCGGAGGGCAACGGGCCGCCCGGGCCGCTTCGGCCGATCAGCACCTGCAGCCGGCGCAGCTCGATCGGCTGGGCGGCGCCCAGCGGGCGAAGCAGGTCGTTCGCCCACGCCCCCGCGGCGAGCACGACCTGACCGGCGGGCATGAATCCCCCGTCCGTTTCCAGGCCGGCGACGCGCCCGTCCTCCACCCGGATGGCCCGCACGGCGCAGCGCAGGTGCGATCGCAGGCCGTTCGCCGATGCCGCGGCAAACCATCCCAGGCACATCTTCTGCGCGTCGGCGAAGCCGCCGTCAGATTCGTATGCCGCGCCGGCGATGCCGGCCAGCGAGAGCTCGGGCTCGACTGCGCCAATCTCGTCCGGCTCCAGAAACGCCGTGTCAAGGCCGATCGCCCGCAGCTTCTCGACGTTGTCGCGGCAGGCATCGACGAGCCGCTCCGGAACCGTCAGCAGGTAGCCGCAGCGGACGTATCCCGCGTCGGCAACGCCCACCTCGTCCGCCCAGTCCATGATCGTGCGCGAGCCGAGCATCGCCAGGCGCGCCGTCACGGCATTCGAGTAGTGGCGGCGCACCATCGAGAACGACCGGCCGGAATCACCGCTGCCCGGCATCGCGCGGTCGACCAGCGCCACGCTGCCCTCGCCGTCCCGGCAGAGCGCGTGCGCGGTCGCCAGCCCGAAGATCCCGGCGCCGACGATCGCGGTGTCGACGGACGCTGCCATCGGGTGACCGTACCAGGCGACGGCGAGCCGATCGGCTCCCAAGGCGCGGTCGGTCTCCGGCGCGGGGCCCGGCACCGTGTCTGGCACGGTGTCCGGCACCTTGCCTGGGAGCGGTGCAGAGCTGTGCCGGGTGGCGGCAAACGCGCTTCGGCTTGGAATCGCGATCCGCGACGCTCTTGCGGTCATGGATCTGTCGCGGAAGCGTCACGGGCGAGGAGGGCTCCGGCACCGACTCTGGCACCGTGCCGGGCACGGTGCCGGAGCGGGTGCCGGGCGCGGTGCCGGGCACTCCCGCCCGGGCAGGGCGATCCGGGCCGGCCGGGCGGCGCGTGGCCTGGTTGCGGATCTGCCGCGGAGGTGTGCCGCGAGCCGTGACCGGGCGCGAGGACAGCCGGCCGGCCGGTGCAATGGGTAGCGTGACGAGCCGTGGGCGAGCTGTGACGATCGCGCTGGGTCGCTCGAGCGGACGGACCATTTTCCGGCTGTTGCTTTTTGGTCTGTTATTCGGTATGGTCACAGAAGCCGATGTACGACTACGGGTTCTTCTCCTACGAGTCCAAGGACGACTTCCTCGACAGGTCGCGGGAGTTCTGGAACCCTGACAAGACGGACTTCTGGCAGGACGCCGGAGTCGACCTCGTCATCGATCGCCGCGAGGGCTACTTCTTCTGGGACATGGCCGGCCGGCGGCTGATCGACCTGCACCTCAACGGGGGCACCTACAACCTGGGCCACCGCAACCCGGAGCTGATCGCAACGCTCGAGCAGGCGATGCAGCGCTTCGACATCGGCAATCACCACTTCCCCGCGCTCGCCCGCACCGCGCTCGCCGAGGCGCTGGTCAAGACGTGCCCGCCCAACATGCAGCGCGTCGTCTACGGCGCCGGCGGCGGCGAGGCTACCGACATCGCGATCAAGACCGCCCGCCACACCCGCCAGCGGCGCAAGATCGTCTCGATCCTCAAGGGCTACCACGGCCACACCGGCCTCGCCGTCGGCACGGGAGATGAGCGGTTCTCCCGCCTGTTCCTGTCCGACCGCCCCGACGAATTCACCCACGTTCCCTTCAACGACCTGGGCGCGATGGAGGAGGCGCTGTCCGGCAACGACGTGGCCGGCGTCATCATCGAGACCATCCCGGCGACGTACGGCTTCCCGCTCCCCGAGCCCGGCTACCTGCAGGCCGTGAAGTCGCTCTGCAAGCGGTACGGCGCCCTCTACATCGCCGACGAGGTGCAGACCGGGCTGATGCGCACCGGCGAGATGTGGGGCATCTCGAAGGCCGGCGTGGAGCCTGACATCATGGTGATCGGCAAGGGGATCACCGGCGGCATGTACCCGATCGCCTGCACCGTCGTCTCGGAGGAGTGCTCCGCCTGGCTGAAGGAGGACGGCTTCGGCCACATCTCCACCGGCGGCGGCGCCGAGCTCGGCTGCGTCGTCGCCCTCAAGGTGCTCGAGATCTGCGAGCGGCCCGAGGTGCGCTCGATGGTGCACTACATCGCCGACCGGTTCGGCCGCGGGCTTCGTGCGATCCAGGAGCTCTATCCGAGCTGGTTCGTCGGCATCCGCCAGGACGGCGTCGTCATGGGGCTCGAGTTCGACCACCCCCAGGGCGCGAAGATCGTGATGAAGCACCTGTACGAGAACGGCGTCTGGGCGATCTTCTCGACCCTCGATCCGCGCGTGCTGCAGTTCAAGCCCGGGATCCTGCTCGGCCCTGAGCTGGTCGACGAGGTGCTCGACCGTACCGAGGTCTCGATCGGCCAGGCCGTGGCGGAGCTGCGCGGCGACCGCGCGACGGCGGCGGTCCGGTGACGGTGCAGGCCGAACCGCCCGGCGTTCCCCGCGCCCGGATGATGCTCCAGCGCGCTCACTGGGCGGCGACGGCATTCGCCGAGTACGACCTCACCCGAACCCGCCGAATCGTCCAGGCGGTCGCCGAGGAGGCATACCGAAACGCCGAAAGGTATGCGGAATGGGCTGTGCGAGAGACCGGGATGGGAGTCGTCGAGCACAAGGCCTTGAAGAACGTGTCGTGCTCCCGGGGCCTGGTCGAGTGGTGGGGTGACACCGACCTGGTCAGCGCCACGGTCGACGCCGAGCGGCGGATCGTCGAGATCCCCCGGCCCGCTGGTGTCGTGCTCGCGCTCACCCCCTCCACCAACCCGATCGCGACCGTCTACTTCAAGGTGCTGCTGTCGCTGATGACGCGAAACGCTGTGGTCGTCAGCCCGCACCCACTCGCCCGCGAGGTGTGCACCGACGCGGCGAACCACCTGGCCCAGGCGGCGGTCGCGGCCGGCGCCCCGGACGGCTGCGTCCAGGTGGTGGAGGAGCCGACCATCCCGCTGATCGAGGCCCTGATGAGCGACGCGACCACGGACGTGATCGTCGCGACCGGCGGAACCGCCGTCGTCCGGGCCGCCTACCGCTCCGGCAACCCGGCCTGGGGCGTCGGTCCGGGAAACGTCCCGGCACTCGTCGATCGCACCGCCGACGTCGCCGCTGCGGCGCGGCGGCTGATGGACTCCAAGGCCTTCGACAACTCCATCCTCTGCACCAACGAGTCGTGCGCCATCGTCGAGGAGCGGGTCGCCGACGAGTTCCAGCGCGAGGTGGCTCGGCACGGCGGCCACGTGCTGGCGCCGGATGACGTGCAGGCGGTGCGCGACAAGCTCTACCCCGAGGGCCGGATGCGCACCGACATCGTCGGCAGGGACGCCCAGGTGCTGGCTCATGAGGCGGGGATCCGCGTGCCCGCCGGCACCCGCGTGCTGGTGACGCCCTTCCCGCTGGTCGTGCCGGAGGAGCCCCTCGCGCGCGAGAAGCTGTTCCCGCTGCTCGGCCTGGTTCGGGTTCCGGACGCGCGCCGGGGCATAGACGCGGCGCGGGCGATGCTCCGCATCGGCGGCGCGGGGCACTCGGCGGCCGTCCACTCGCATGACCCGCGGACGGTGATGGCCTACAGCGCGGCGGTGCAGGTGCTTCGCGTGTCGGTGAACGTCGGCAACAGCCTCGGCTCGGCCGGTGTCGAGACGAACCTGGCCCCGACCATGACGATCGGCACGGGCTTCTTCGGCCGCTCCTCCCTGGGCGAGAACCTCGAGCCGAAGCACCTGGTGAACATCACCCGGGTGGCGTACAACAAGGATCCCGCGGAGGTTTTCGGCAACTTCGATGGGCTCGAGCCCTGGAACGCCCACCTCGACGCCGAGCCGGTCGCGGCGCCCGAGATGCCGCTCGACGTCCAGCTCGCCCGGGAGGAGATCCGCCGGGTCGTGCTGGAGGAGCTTCGGGAGCTGGTGAAGCGCTGATGGCAGAGCTTCGCTCCTTCATCTTCATCGACCAGCTCCAGCCGCAGACGATGTGCTACCTCGGCACCTGGATCCGCGGCCGCCTGCCCCGAACGAACATGGCGGCGCAGATCATCGAGATCGCCCCTGGGCTCGACATCGAGCCCCTGACCGACGTCGCCCTCAAGTCGACAGAGGTGCAGGCGGGAATCCTGATCGTCGAGCGGCAGTTCGGCTACCTGGAGATCCACTCCCGGTCGACGGCGGCGGTGCAGTCGGCCAGCGAGGCCGTGCTGTCCGCGCTCGGCGCGACGCCGGATGACGCCACGAGGCCGCAGATCCTGGCCTCGGAGCTGATCACGAGGATCGATCACCAGCACGCGTTCCTCATCAACCGGAACAAGATCGGTTCGATGGCGCTTCCCGGCGAGTCGCTGTTCGTGCTGGAGATGCAGCCCGCCTCGTATGCCATCCTGGCGACGAACGAGGCCGAGAAGGCCGCCCGGATCAAGGTCGTGGACTACCGCATGATCGGCGCCACCGGGCGGGTGTACCTGGCCGGCATGGAGGCCGACGTCCGCACGGCCGGCGACGCCGCCGTGGCTGCCCTGGGAGGAGCGGTATGACGAGCGACGAGGGCGTGCTGCGCAACGTCACCCGCGAGGTGCTGGCGGAGCTCCTGCCCGGCCTGCTGGAGGAGGCGCTCGCGACCCCGGCCCGCAACGGCGGCAACGGGCATCACGCCGACGCTGACGCGTCCGTGTCCGCGCCCGGGGAGACCGCCGTCCCTCAGGTGCCCGCGCCGCCGATCGCAACGGTCCACCGCCCGAGCGGGTGGCGCCCGCCCGAGCAGGAAGGCGCAACTCCCGTGGCGCAGCCGGCGGCGCGCGAGACCACCGCCGCGGCCGGGTACGCGGCGCTGGAGCCGGTCGACCTGCGAACCGATGCCGAACTCGATGCCTTCGTCCGCTCGCTGGCGAGGCGGCTGGAGAACCCCCGTGACCGGATGGCGATCCTCTCCGGGCGGCTGCGCTTCACACTGCGCGCTGCGGCCGCACCGGCCGCCGCCGCAACGACGTCCACGCCCGCCATCCGGATCGAGAAGGGTGCGGTCACGGAGCGCAACGTCCGCGACGCGGCCGCAGCCGGCGCACGCCTCGTCCTGGCGCGGGGTGCGGTGCTGACGCCGATGGCGCGAGACCGGGCGCGCAGCCTGGGAGTCGAGATCGAGAAGGAGCGGCCATGCTGAAGGCCACCGTGACCGGGTCAGTCTGGGCCACCAAGCGGATCGACAAGATGCCCCACGGGGCCTTCCTCGAGGTCGAGGTGGAGGGCGGCGGACGCCTGGTGGCGTTCGACGTGCTCGGCAGCGGCGTCGGGGAGCGCGTGCTGATCGCCACCGGATCGGTCGCATCCGGCTGGCTTGCCACCGAGCATCCCGCCCCCATAGACGCTCTCATCATCGGCTCGATCGACGAGCCGGCAAGCGAACGCTGAAGGAGGAAGCATGGCAGAGAACGCACTCGGCATGATCGAGACCAAGGGGTACGTGGCGGCGCTGGCCGCGGCCGACGCGATGGTCAAGGCAGCGAACGTCACCATCGTGTCGCGGGAGGAGGTCGGGGACGGGCTCGTCTCCGTCGTCATCCAGGGCGACGTCGGCGCCGTCAAGGCGGCGACCGAGGCGGGCGCGGAGACGGCGTCCACCGTCGGCGAGATCGTCTCCGTCCACGTCATTCCCCGTCCTCACCCCGACCTGGGCAAGCACTTCGCCAACACCACGAGCTGACCGGAGCGCATGTGACGTCTCCGGCCGACACGCGGGTGCAGCTGCGCGTGTACCTGCCGATCCCGCAGCTCGGGCGGCAGTTCGCTGCGTACCTGGGAACACCGACTCGAGCGAGGGGCTACCCGCCGATCGAGGGCGACAACGCCCTCATCATCGAGGTGGCCCCCGCGCTCGCCATCGAGCGGGTCACCGACCTCGCGCTTCGCTCCGTGCCCGAGATCGAGCCGGGCATCCTCTACGTCGAGCGCCAGTTCGGCGTGCTCGAGGTGCACCACGCCGACCAGGAGCTGGTCGACCGCGCCGGAGCGGCGATCCTCGAAGGCATCGGCGCGGCGCCCGCAGATGCTCTGCGGCCGAATATCCTCTACGTCGACGTGATCGAGCAGATCACCGACCAGCACGCGGTCATCATCAACCGCAACCGGGAGGCCTCGATGATCCTCCCCGGCGAGACGCTGCTGGTGTACGAGGTCACGCCGGCCCTGTTCGCCGCCGTGGCGGCAAACGCGGCGGAGCGCGCCGCGCCCGACGCCACCCTGGTCACCGTCTCGATGATCGGCGCCGCCGGGCGCATCTACATCAGCGGCACCACCGAGAGCGTGATCCGCGCCCGCGACGCGATCACGCAGCTACTCGAATCGGTGGAGGGTCGTGACCACTGACCGGGCCGCGCTCGACCGGCTGGCCCGGGAGGCGCTTGCCGCGTACGGGCTCGAGCCGGACTGCGACGTTCGCCTGATCAACGTCTCGGAGAACTGGACGTACCGGATCGACGAGCCCGGCGGCGGCCGAACCTTCGCCCTTCGGGTGCACCGGCCGGGCTACCACACCGCGGAGGAGATCGACTCCGAGCTGGCATGGATCGACGCGCTCCGCGAGGGCGGTGCCGTCGAGACCGCCCATGCGGTGCCTGCGCTCGACGGCCGCCGGGTGAGCCAGGTCGCCACGGAGGAGCTGGGTGTGCGGAACGTCGTGCTGTTCGAGTGGCTTTCCGGCGACATGCCCGACCCCGACGGCCACGACCTGCTGCCCGGCTTTCGCACGCTGGGCGCGGTGTCGGCGCGGATGCACGGGCATGCCAAGGGCTGGCGGCGCCCGCCGTCCTTCAGGCGCTTCTCGTGGGAGTACGGCACGACGCTCGGCTCCGCCGGCCACTGGGGCCGGTGGCAGGACGGGCTGGGAATGGGCGCCGAGGAGGTCGACGTCCTCGGCCGTCTGGACGAGGTCATCCGCCGGCGCCTGGAGGCCTTCGGCCGCGGCCCCGAGCGCTTCGGCCTGGTGCACGCCGACATCCGCCTCGCCAACCTGCTGGTCGACGGGCCGCACGTTCGCGTGATCGACTTCGACGACTGCGGCTTCTCGTGGTTCATGTACGACTTCGCCACCACCGTGTCGTTCATCGAGGACCACCCGCAGGTGCCGGAGCTGAAGGACGCCTGGGTGGAGGGGTACCGCTCCGTGGCGCCACTCGATCCCGCCGACGAGGCGGAGCTTGATACCTTCGTCATGTTGCGGCGGCTGCTGCTGGTCGCCTGGATCGGGTCGCACCACCAGTTCGCCACCGAGGCGGCGGAGCTCGGAGCCGGGTTCACCGAGGGTTCCTGCGCTCTGGCGGAGCGGTACCTGTCGACCCACTCGTAGAGATGTTCCCGAACTGAGAGGAGGCGGATGATGTTCACTCCCATCGACGGCCGCACGGTGCTGGTCACCGGTGGAACGAAGGGCATCGGCAAGGGCATCGCCCGCGTGTTCGCCCGGGCCGGCGCCAACGTGGTCGTCAACGGCCGCGACCGGTCGACCGGCGAGGCGGCTGCCGCCGAGCTCTCGGCAGACGGCAACGTCTCCTTCGTCGGCGGCGACGTGGCCCGGGCGGCCGACTGCGAGCGGATCGCCGAGGACACCGCCTCCCGGTACGGCGGCATCGACGTGCTCTGCGCCAACGCCGGCGTCTTCCCCGACCGCAAGCTGGCGGAGATGACGGAGGAGGACATCGACTCGATCTTCGCCACCAACGTGAAGGGCTGCATGCTGATGGTGAAGGCGTGCATGCCCCACCTGGAGAGCTCCGGCCACGGCCGCGTCATCGTGACCAGCTCGATCACCGGGCCGATCACCGGATTTCCGGGGTGGTCGCACTACGGTGCCACCAAGGCGGCTCAGCTCGGCTTCATCCGCACGGCCTGCATCGAGCTCGCACCGAAGGGGATCACCATCAACGCCGTCATGCCGGGCAACGTCGAGTCGGAGGGCTTGGACGAGCTGGGCGAGGACTACCTGAGCCAGATGACCGCCTCGATTCCGCTGGGACGGCTGGGCAGGGTCGAGGAGATCGGCGCCGCTGCGCTCTTCCTCGCCACCGACGAGGCCGCCTTCATCACCGGGCAGACCATCGTCGTCGACGGCGGGCAGGTGGTGCCGGAGTCGCTGGCGGCGCTCCAGGCGGTGTAGGTGACCGAGCCCGCCGGGACGTCGCTCGGCCCGGCGGCAGCCGCCCTGCGCGACCGCCTGCTGGCGGAGATCGCGGCAGGAACTCCGCCGCCGGGGGAACGGCTGGGCGCCGAGCGGGAGCTGGCGATCCGGTACGGCGTCAGCCGCTCGACGCTTCGCGCGGCACTCGACGCCCTGGAGAGCGCAGGCGCGCTCCACCGGGTGCGGGGGCGCAACGGCGGCATCTTCGCATCCCAGCGCCGGGTCGAGCGCGACCTGACCAGCCTGTCCGGCCTGCCCGCGTACCTGCGCCGCCAGGGGTTCCAGTCGGGCGCGCGGGTGCTCTCCACCGCCACCCGGGGGGCCGACGAGGAAACGGCGGCGGTGCTCGGGCTTCGTGAGGGCGACCTGGTGCTCGAGATCGTCCGCGTGCGGCTGGCCGACGAGCAGCCGGTGTCGCTGGAACGGGCCCGCCTGCCGGCCAACGCCTTTCCGGGGCTGCTCGACCGGTCGCTGTCCGGGTCGATCTACGACCTGCTCGAGTCCGGGTACGGGCTGCAGCCGGGCGAGGCCGAGGAGCGGATCGAGGTCGTGAGCGCAACCGCCGCCGACGCTCGCGTGCTCGAGGTGCGGCCGGGCGCGCCGCTGGTCGGCATCGTCCGCACGGCGTGGACGGCCGACGGCCGGCCGTTCGAGCACTCGCGCGACCTGTTCCGGGCCGACCGGGTGCGGATCGTCGTCCGCGTCAGGGCGCGCACCGGCTCGTCGCTCGGCAGCGCCGTCGAGGTCGTCGGCCTCGCCTGACGCGTGAGATACTCCCGCGCCATGGCCGACCACCTGATCACCCGCGACATGCCGACGCACCGGCGCTGGGACGTCGACATCGAGCCGGTGATCTCCGTCCAGCCGGGCGACGTGGTCACCGTCGAGACCGACGACTTCACCGGCGGACAGGTGGCCCGCGACTCAACCGTGGCCGACCTGAAGGGCCTCGACTTCGACGCCATCTACCCCCTTGCCGGGCCGATACACGTCCAGGGCGCAGAGCCGGGCGACGCCCTGGCGGTCGAGTTCCTCGGGTTCGACCTGCCGGAATGGGGCTGGGCGCTGATCCTTCCCGGCTTCGGCCTGCTCCCGCCCGGTGAGCTCGACGACCCCCACCTGAAGATCTTCGATCTGACCGGTGGCGACACGACGGAGTTCGTCCCCGGCGTGCGGATCCCGATCGAGCCGTTCTGCGGCACCACCGGCGTGCCGGGTGCGGGCATGCACGACGTCCCCATCCCTCCGCCGCATGCCGGCGGAGGCAACATCGACTGCCGGCACCTGACCGCGGGCACGACGCTCTACCTGCCCGTCGGGGCCCCCGGCGGGCTGCTCTCCCTGGGCGACGCCCACGCCGCCCAGGGCGACGGCGAGGTCTGCGTCTCGGGTCTCGAGTGCCAGATGCGCACCGCGTTCCGCGTGTCGGTGGAGCGCGGCATGAACCTGCGCGCGCCGGCCCTTCGCCGACCGCCCGGCTCACTCACCGCGCGGGTCGACTCCGGCGGCTGGTTCGCCACGACCGGCGTCGAGCCGGACCTGATGGAGGCGTCGCGCACGGCGGTGCGCGGCATGATCGACCACCTGGTGTCGCATCGCGGGCTGTCGCCCCAGGACGCCTACATGCTGTGCTCGCTGGCGGCCGACCTCAAGATCACCGAGGTGGTCGACGCGCCGAACTGGATGGTCGGCTGCTTCATGCCCGACGCCGTCTTCACCGGCTGAGCGCGGAACAGAGGGGTCAGACCCCTGTGTTCTACTCATGGCGGGGAACGGCGAAGGGCGCCCCGAGGGACGCCCTTCGCTTACTCCAGGATGTCCGCTTCGGGCTAGAAGCCCTCGTTGACCATCCTTCCGATCGTCTCGTACTTGGCGCGGTTCGCGCCCTTCAGGTAGTAGGCGTAGGCCAGGCCTCCCGCGAACACGAGCACGTCGACGATCACCAGATACCAGGCGTAGGTGTAGCCCGCTCCGAGGAAGTCGATCTTCTGGATGGCGACACCCAGCACCGCGAGCTGCGCGATCACCGAGATCACGGGGGCGATGGTGTGGTTCCAGAGCTTGTGCTCCGACGGGTGGTGCACCCGGAAGTAGTTCCAGATCGCCACCGAGACCAGTGCCTGGATGAACAGGATGATCACGACGCCCATGAACGCGGCGAGTCCGTAGAGCTGGACGTATGCCTGGGACGTCGCAGGGTCGGTGCCGGCGGCCGTGTCGGTGAACAACCAGAAGCCCAGGACGATCGCGGCAGCGATCGCCGATTGCGTGGTCGAAGCGATGTGCGGGCTTCGATAGCTCGGGTGCGTCCGCCCAAGCGCTGACGGCAGCAGCCGCTCACGCCCGAGTGAGTAGAGGTACCTGGCCGTCGTGTTGTGGAACGCCATGCCGCAGGCGAACGACCCTGTGATGATCAGATAGCTCATCGCATCGCGGAGGAGCTCGTTGCCGAACTTCGCCGCCGGGTCGAGGAAGAACCCGGACGCATTCGTCTGTGCCTGCAGCGCGGCGGCTGCCGTTGTGGCGTAGCCCGAGAGGGCTGCCCACGAGGTGATGGAGTAGAACACGCCCAGCCCGATCACTGAGACGTACATGGCAAGCGGCACGATCCGCTTGGGATCCTTCGACTCCTCGCCATAGTTCGGGGCCATCTCGAAGCCGACCCACGACCAGAAGGCGAAGAACACGCCGACCGCCCATGCTCCCGCCGCGATATCGGCGCCCCCGATGCTCCCTGCACCGAGATCCTTGAAGGCGTTCAACGGGTTGATCGCCGCGGCCTGGATGTTCTCGCCGCCGTGGCCGAACACGACGAGGTCGAAGATGGTCAAGGACACGACCTCGGCGATCAGCGCCACGCCGAGCACCCTGGCCGAGATCTTGACGTCGAAGAACGCAAGGATGCCGATCAACGCGACCATGAACAGCGCCAGGACAACCCAGTTCACGTCATATCCGTACTGGGCCAGCTTCAAGGATGCGAAGTAGGCGAAGCCGCCACAGAGCGAGGCCTCGAACACCGAGTATGCAAGTGCGGAGGCATACCCGGCGGCCATGCCGAGCTCACGACCGAGGCCGTGGCTGATGAAGCTGTAGAAGCCGCCGGCAGCGGTGACCTTGCGGGCCATCGCGACGTAGCCGACCGAGAAGATGGTGAGGACGACGGTCGCGAACATGAAGCCGGCGGGAGTGCCGACCCCGTTGCCGTAACCGACCGACAGAGGCGTGTTGAACAGCATCGCCGAGATCGGCGCCGCCCCGGTCACGCACAGGAAGAGGACGCCCCAGAGACCGACGGCGCCACCATGCAGCTTGTGGACGTCTTCGCGCTTGGAGACGTCGTACTCGACGACGGGGAGCATCCCTTCGTGGTGCTCCCCCATACCGGGCTGATGCCCAGATCCTTCCACGATTCCTCCCTAAGAGTGAGAAGACAGGACGAAAACGCTGTCAGTGTGCGGCGCCCACCCCCTTCGAAATCGGAGCGGCCTGCTCGGGCTCGGCAGCCGCGAGGGTCTCGACGAGCATGCGCTCGACGGCCTCGCGCCACTCCTCCTGGCGAACCTCGATGCGCGGCGGCAGCAGCCGGCGCGGCGTCACGTCCGCGTGGCGCTGCTTCGCAAGCAGATCGAATGCCTCGATCGCCCTGATCACAGTGCCGTAGTCGCCGGAGCCGACGAAGCTGCCAATCCAGTCGCCGGGGCGACCCGCATCGGCGAAGATGCCCTCGTCCACGCCCTGCCAGTAGGCGTGCTGGAACAGGCATCCGGCGATGCCGCGATCGGTCCAGCAGCCGGCGGTCAGGCCTCGCTGCCCGCGTTCGATGCTTCTCAGGGAGAGCTGCAGCAGCTCCCTCCCCCGCGGCGTGCCGGCCAGAGTGGCCAGGTCCTCACGCACTCGAAGCTCCTCAGGATTCATGTGCTCACCTCGCCCGGTTGGGAACAGGGCGATCATCCCATCGAGCGACAGACGTGACAAGCTTCGTGGTGGCCGCGATCACGAAGGCACCGCCGCTTCAAGCGCGCAGCGAAGCTGGACATCGAGCGGCTCGCCGGGGACGAGCACGCCGTCGAGGGCCGCCGTCCCGATCGTGAACGCCCACACGCCCCGCTCCTCGAGCGCCTGGATCCGCTCCGCCGAGTCCACCGACCCGGCCGCGATCACGGGCAGCGAGGTGGCGTCGACGACCGCCTCGACGAGCGCGTCGACGTCGCCGTCGTAGCGGTAGGCCAGCAGGTTGATGCCGTCCACACCCAGCCCCTCGGCGCGGCGGGCGTCCTCCGCGATCTCGTCGATCGAGCCCCGCAGCAGGCAGGGATGCCCGACGATCCGGCCGACGTAGGGAAAGAACTTGATGCCCGTGCCGGCGATGATCTCCTGCACAGGCTCGATCAGTGAGCCCCCGATCAGGTAGTCGGGACCGATCTCCGCCGCCACCCGGGCCGAGGCCAGCGTCGCTTCGGCAGACTCGGCGACGACCTCGAGGTACGTGGTGTGCCCATTGGCCTTGATGTCCGACATCAGCGCCGCCAGCTCGGACCGCTCGAGCCCCACATCCTTGCAGCCGACGTGCCGCACCCCGCTGCCGGCGATCGACGCATACACGGCTCGCGCGTCGCTCAGCGTTCGGTCGTCCCGGGTCAGCATGAAGATGAACTCGATCACCAGGCCTCCAAGTTGTCTGACAACTTCGCTATCCTAACGCTTCCAACCGATACCGGTCAACGGGGGAGCAACCGTGCGAGCAGCGATCTGGGATGGGCCCGGCGAGATGTCGATCGGGGAGGTGCCCGAGGCCGAGTGCCCCGCCGACGGCGCCCTCGTCCGCGTCACCGCATGCGGGATCTGCGGGACGGACGTGCGGACGTTCTACAACGGCGACCGCCGCATCTCGCCGCCCTGGGTGCTGGGCCACGAGATCAGCGGCGAGCTGGTCGCCGTGGGGTCGAGGGCCGAGGAGGAGGTGGCGCAGTCCGGCCTCGCCGTGGGCGATCGCGTCCACTGCATCTCGACGCTCTGGTGCGGCCGCTGCCGCCTGTGCCGCTCGGGGAACGAGCACCTGTGCGTCAACGGCGAGCTGATGGGCTTCGACCACCAGGGCGCATACGCGGAGCTGGTCGCCATCCCGCAGATCGCCCTCAAGAACCTGTTCCGGATCCCCGACGGGCTGTCGGACGAGCACGCCACCTTCGCTGATCCGCTGTCCGACGCCATCTGCGGCCACAAGGACATCGACGTCGGGCTGGACG